>Ga0105152_10000184_pt1 | contig 15952 bp, 11 predicted proteins | sample LakBais05cmmetaG_FD_81534 | JGI IMG/M metagenome (GOLD analysis project Ga0105152, IMG submission 81534) | Lake sediment microbial communities from Lake Baikal, Russia to study Microbial Dark Matter (Phase II) - Lake Baikal sediment 0-5 cm | ecosystem: Environmental > Aquatic > Freshwater >...
GAGGAAGAGACCAGGCTCAAGGCTGAGGAGGAAGCCCGGAAGAAAGCCGAGGAAGAAGCCAGGCTCAAGGCTGAGGAGGAGGCCCGCAAGAAAGCTGGGGAAGACCACCTTAAAGATCAAGAGGAGTTGAGAAAGAAGGCTGAAGATGCCAGGCTCAAAGATGAATCATCGGGAAAAATGCAAGAAAAGGTGCCGCAGCCCATACAGCTAACAAGTCCGGGACATGTGCCAAGTCATTTATCTGATGGAAGTAAATATCTTGGTGAATTACAGAACGAATTACCTAATGGACAAGGGATTATGAACTATCCGGATGGAGGAAAATACATCGGAGAATGGAAAATGGGGATGCGTGAGGGACATGCCATACTGACATTTCCAGACGGTTCAACGTATGTAGGTCAATGGAAGGAAGACAAGAAAAACGGTAACGGAACAATTACCATGGCAAATGGGGGGAAATATGTCGGTGACTGGAAGAACGACCTGTATGAAGGCCAGGGAACCTTAATACTGCCAGACGAAAGAAAGTACACGGGACAATTCCTTAAAGGTAAATCCAATGGAAATGGTGTCATGGAATTCCCCAATGGCGACCGCTATGAAGGCAAGTTTAAAAACAACAAGTACCATGGCCAAGGAACATTGACAATGACTGACGGCAGAAAATATAGTGGCCAACTGGAAAATGGCCTGCCTCATGGCCAAGGGATAATGATACTAGTCAGCGGCAAAAGATACGCAGGGGAATTTAAAAACGGTAAATTTGCAGGCTGATCAAGAGAAAGTCATATGATTAACAAAGTATCTCTCATTTACAGGTCTTCCCAGGATTCAAGCGGAAAGATGTTTGTTGGATTCCATTGGGAGGAAACTCCAATGGAAGGCGAGGGGAAGTGCGCCTACCAGGATGGATCAGGCTATGGCGGGCTTTTCAAGGCAGGCTGTTTTCACGGCATGGGGACATTCACATGGCCCGATGGAAGTCGATATGACGGCCAATGGGATGACGACCTTCCCCATCCGCGGGGAACGATGCTTTTGCATGACGGGTATAGATTTGAGGGAGAATGGCAGAGCGGTGTTGCGGAAGGAGAAGGTACGGAAACGTTGCCCGACGGTGGCAGATATAAGGGTCAATGGAGAAATGGTCTGAAGAATGGGCGTGGGGAAATGATCTTTGCCGACGGCAAAAAGTATCAAGGAGAATTTAAGGATGGCATGCTGCACGGCAAGGGGGTTCTTTTCTTTACTGATGGCTCCAAGTACGAAGGGGAATGGAAGGAAAATAGAATATCCGGCATGGGTTCACTGATATCCTGTGAGGGTAAAAAATACAAAGGGGAGTGGAAAGAACACGAATTCAAAGTTATGGAGGTTCTGTAGTTAATCGAATCATAAACCCGGAAGCCCCGCCTTTTTTAAAGCCCTATTTTTTGCTGTGCCATCACGATGTCAGGGCTGTCCCATTTTTTCTGCTTCATCATTTCTATAAAAGCCCTGCGATAAATCAGCGTGACTGTGACGGATACAGGGCTGCCTGAAGACTGGAAGACGTAGCTGCTCCTGTCGCTTGCAAATGCGGCGAGCCTGCTGTCGCTTTCCAGGGTCGTATGCCGCCAATAGCTGACGGCAGGGACGACATCTGTCCACAGCTCCCTGAGCACCTTCGCAAAGGCCTTCCCCGGCATGTTTGCGTAATATCCGTCATCTGGCTCACCGATTCCGCACCATTCAGGAAGCTTTGGGCCTTTCGTCATTTTCAGCATCTTTCCGTCGCTGTCTCTTGCTTCAACAAGGAGGATCATGTGCCTTAGCGGCGAGTCTGTGGGGATGTGGTGTCCGGTCCGGTCATTTGTCAGGGCGACGTCCACCGTTATCTCGCCGCCTTTCATATAAGCGGAGGCATTCATCGTAAGGGAATTGCGGAGCAGCTCGGGGGGCACCGTCATGTTGTGCGAATGCAGCTGTGAGGGGTTTCTTTCTATGCCGCCTTTACCCGGGGCGATGTTCGTAAGAACCTTTCCCTTGTAAAGGGTTGGCGAAGGCATGTGGCAATCCTGGCAGGTTTTGTATGAGGCTGATTGCCTGTCTGCATAAGGTGAGTCTGCCCACTCGGCATAAGACGTGTAAACAGGCTGGCCCCAGAAGCCGCCGTGATGGCAGGGGGCGCAATACTGGCTGTCACTGTAAAGGGTTCTCTTGGCCTCGAAGGTAATTACATTAAGCCCCCCATCAGGAGAGAAGACCCCTTCTGCAAGGCTGTTGCCGTCAGGAAGCGATCCCATAAAGAGCTGCGACCATAGGTTGGAAAAAATGTTTGGCCTGAACAGGTCTATATTCTGGACTCCGGGGCTGGTAACAGGGGGAAGCCCGGTACCGCTGTCCATGTGAATATGACCGACCTTGTGGCAGAAATCGCAATGCACACCGTATTTGTCTGCGCCTTTTACACTCCGCGGATCAACATCTCCATTCGTGGCGGCGCCGGGAATATGACAGGAGGTGCAGTTGCCCGTGCTGTTTGGGAAGTCAATGCGCCATCCGGGGCCATAGTAGGGTTTTGTCCTGTCATAGGGCTGGGGGACGGAGAAGGTGCCCCACTGCGTTGTAATCGTCTTGTAGGTTGTATCCGGACTCTGATTGCCGAGGACGTCCTGCCCGGAGTAGGCTGACAGAAAGCGCGGGTTTGTCGCTGCGCCGAGATGGGCGTCCTGCATGGCCATTTCGGTTAGGGCCGGATGGCATTGGATGCAGCCGCTCGGCCCTTCCGGAGAGACCCATTCATATTGTTCATAATCAGTGAGCTGATGCCTGCGTAGGCTCACAACGACGTCCTTGGCAGGAACGACCAGTTCGGTGAGCAGGCCGCAGTAATAACCTTCTTTCCAGGCGCTGATCCGTGCACCGCTTCCAGCAGGGACGCCTCTCAGGGTAAATGCGCCTGATGAATTGGTAACTGTCGAGATATTAGTGCCCTGAAACGTAACTGTAACGCCTGCCACCGGCTCATCGCCGTTCTTGACGAATCCTGAGATGCTGCCGGTCGTCGTCCCGCCGCTGCCGCATGCCGACATAAGCGAAAAGACACACAGGATAAGAAAAAGATTCAGATAACACGTCGGGATTTTACCACCGAAAGTCATTCCGTTGAACCTCCTGTAAGACTTACAGTAATGTGCTCACCGCGGATCGAGCGGATCACTGCTGTAATGACACGAGCCTGCCGTTGCCTCATCAACCAGAAACGGTTTCCAGTCGATCTTCCATGAATCCGGAAATGGCTCGGCCGCAGGGCGGCGGGTGTTTCCGTCCGCCTTAAATTCCGGAGACATGGTAAACTGAAAGCCGATGCAGCCGCCGCTGGGACACTCCATCGCCTTGGATGACCATCGGCACACGGCATCTTCACATTTGTAATCGATCGCCTTGATATCGGCAGCGCACCCGCAGTAAGTACCCTTCCATTCACAGACCGACGAGGGCTTGCAGGCCTCTTTTGCACCTTCGATAAAATCCTGGGCAAACTTTGACATATCCATGTTTACCGTTAGTATCCCGGTATCCGGTTTGTAGTCGGCCTTTTCCCAGGGCCAGTCCGGCTGTTCGGTAAATTCAAAGGGTGTCGTTATGACATAACCATCCAATTTTTTTGTGCCCAGCCGGACCAGTTTGACGGCGTTAATAACGTTTTCTTTGTTTGCTTTTTCCCCCACATAGACCTGAAAGGTAACTTTGGAGGTAGCCTTGGCGTAAAGAAGATACACGTAATAGGTGCTGTCTTTCTCAAAATCATTCTGTCTGTTATTTTTCCTGCCTCCTGCCGATGCGGCGGATTTCTGTGTCGTATCAATATAGTATTTCCCGCTGTTGGCCACCAGATTCACCCGCTGCCCCATGCCCTGTCCGAGCATCTTCATCATCTGTTTCTTGTCGCCCGGGGCCGTCTCGTCAAAGTTAAGGTACTGCCGGTAAAGCGGTATGCCCGTGCAACCCGGCTCTCCGCAGGACAGATCCCATTGGCATTGTTTGCCGTCGCCCGGCGTTGTACTGCATGGCGGACAATCGCTATCCGGATTTTTGGAAAGGCATTTGGGGAAAATGTTGGCGGTGACATGATCATAAGGAGCCTGAAGACAGGACTGTTCAGAGGCGCATTCATACGTCATTTTTGGAACGTGATAGAATGTGTCCTTGTTGAGGGAGATGGATCCGTTGTCGCCGCTCCCCTTGATACCGCTTAAGCTCCCGTCGTCGTCGTTGAGTTCCGTTTGTCTGTCCACGTCGGTGAAGCTGTTAAAAATGATGGGTGATGATGTGCAGTACTGCTTTGCAACTTCGACATCATCCGTCGTCTGCTCTCCGAGCTTGAAGAGCGGTATCAACACAAAGTGGCGCAAATCCACATCATGAAAGGCAAGATTGCTGGAATGAAATGCAGGCGGATAGTAGAAGCCGTTGGGCTGTTTCCATGCTATCGCCGCGTTGGTGAGGATGCAATCGCCTTTGGCATATCCGCCGTATTTGCCGGCCTCTTTGGCCTTTGGTATGCCCAGGCCGCGATTGGCATCGACCGGCTTTACCCCGTAAATATACTCGCCGTTGTCGTGATTGATTTTCATTGCCTTGATATTGAGATAGGCGTTGGACTCCTGATACACGGGGCCATCGTAGATATTATAAAACCGCTGGTAGTTGAGGAAGTTATCCGTGGGAAAACTGATGCCTTCCCGGGATAACAGGCAGAAAGATCCTGTTCTCCCTTCACATCGAAGACCGGTAACGGTGTTTAATTTCGGTCCGGCGGCAGTGGCATAGTCATTGTCCTGCTGGGTCTGGCCCACAAAGACCGTTTTTCTGGTCAGCGCCCAGTAACCGTTGATCACCTGTTCATAGCTACCGCCGGAGACCATCGTCAGGCCCGGCCCCAGGATATCCGTGAGCGCGCCGCCGGTAAAAAGAAACCAGTTGTTGCGAAGCCAGATGGCCGACCAGTTCTGCTGCCCCCAGTGAAAAGAAGACGTATAGGACTCAATGACCGTCACGGAACATCCGGCCGTATCCCCTTTTTCACATTTCCTGCTTTTGCCATCCCCGTCAAGAAGCGCGGGAAGATAATTGGAGCTGTCATTGATAGTCAGCACATTTTGAGAAACGGAATTTTTCACCGGCACCAGGATCGGCTGCCCACCGGCATAGGTATCATCCGTGGTGATGCCGTTACAGGTCGTGATCCCGCCGATCGTCAACAGAGAGTACTGGGCGGTGGAGCAGAAGTTGCCTTTGAACGAATAGAGCGGCGCGTGGACGTCCTTCCGCATCGCGGAAACATATCCCTTAGGCGCGGCTTCGGGCGGCTCCGCCGCCGGTCCGGCGACAAGCCAGTAGCATGAGCCGCAGGCGCCCGCGCCCGCAGCCATGTTGTGCTCGTAGGTATTATAAGGATTGGCGATCAGAAAGACGGACGGCGTGGCATAATCGCTCTGGCTGGCCATGGACTTGTTTTCCAGCCCCGTTCCTCCCCCGGACAGCGTTTGGGCATACACTCCAGGCACATTGCGCGGATTGCCGGGATATTTGAGCGCCGGCCGGGCGTAAATGCCGATGTTGGCTCTGTAGGTGTTGTTGGCCTCAAATCCTGCCGACATATACCCGTGGCCGATGGACTTGTAGCCGACGTTTCTCTCCAGCAGCAGGTTCTGAGCGCCCCGCAGCTCGATCCAGCGCGTCATGGAGTCATGAATGGAGCAGTCCCGGACAAAGGTTTCGGCGGGCGGGTCAAACACGCCGAGAAACTGCAGCGGGCTGCGCGCCAGCATGCCGCCCTGTCCCATCTGTTTGAACTCCACTCCCTGGATCTGCACCCTGGTAAAACCCTGGCGGATGACGGTATGCCCCCCGAAGTATCTGTCGGTATCAGGCGAATCCTCGGCAGGGAGGAGTGCGTCAACGGTTTTGCCTGCCGATTCAATGCGGATGTTCCTTGTCAGAAGCGCCACGGCTGCCCTTGTTTCAACAGATGGTTTCGCTATTCCCTGCCTGGAGAGCTTGTATTGGGTCAGGTCGTAGGCTTCGCCGTTGTGGCGGTAGGCCAATCCACTGGTCAATGTGATGACGCTTCTGCCGCCGCTGGTGGTGATGCTTTCAATCTCCCTCTGCTCCGAATGCCCGGGCAGGAAATCCGTCGTCGTGAGCACGATCTGGTCGCCCTTTTCCCAGTCCACAATCCTGTCCAGCGTAACGCTTTTGGGATTAACGTCAGGCTTCACTGTAACGGCCAGCCTTGCCCAGCTCTTGCCTGAAGCGGTATCAGGGTCTGTTATCGGGCCCTTGGTCGCGCCCTTGGCGCCGAAGAGCTGCAGCGTACCGCCGTAGGAAACGGCAAGTACTTTACGGCCGAAGAAGGCAACATCCGAGTTGGAGAGCCTTTCATCGGGCAGCTTCTCATAGTGGAAGAATTTATCGTGCGCCTCCCACTTGTCGGCGTCAACACCGCAGTAGTATTGATGTGAGGTGTCGCTGGTCTTGCAGGTGATGCCTTCATTGTCGGTGTTGCTGCCGTACAGATGGAAAACGAGAATGGACTGGAAAGGCTTGTCTTCCGTGCCGGCAGTCAGTTCGCCCTTGTTTTCCACAAGGATGGACTTCGCCCAGAAATGGGTCTCGGTTTTGGCCTGAGCGCCGAAGATTTTCTTCAGGCTGAGCACGATGGCCTCTGTCCAGGAATGGGCCTCTGCCTGAGCCGGTACATCATCGAAAATCAGTTTGCCGCCGTTGTAGATGTTCACGTTCCCATAGCGGTAGGTCTTGCCCGGCTTCACATGAAGCACCTCGGTAACCGGCAGATCTTTTGTCCCGTCGCCTTCATCAAGATATTTGAAGCTCCCTGCAGACGATACCGATTCAGGACCGTCCTTGGCAACCCCCGAGAAGCTCCCCGTCGTCCCGCCGCTGCATGCCGATATAAGCAAAAAGACACATAAGATGAATAAATGATTCAGATGAGACGGGGGGATTCTGTTTCTTGAGTTCAAGCTGTTCAATCGGTGTTTTATCTGAGCCTCCTTCACGATTAGGCAGGCTGGATGCAGGTGCAAATGAATTGATGTGTCCGTTGTGTGATTAAACACGCGCCCCACAGGACGGAGTTACTGAATTCGGATGGATGGTGTTGTAAAAACAGGTTTTCAACCATGTCTTATCGTCTTCGGTTGTGCAGAAGGGGACCCTGTCATCCTGCTCGTATCGGGAAGCGCCTGCCAGCAGATTGCAGACGGGCGGTTCAGTTTTTTGCAATAACAGGGCGATTATCTCTTCCACTGTTAATGGAAAACGGTTTTTCCCCCTGATTCTTTCATCCGCTTCCGCGCACGTCAGTTTTTCCGTATTGGTCCCGTCATCTATGTCCAGTATAAAATATATGCCATCGAAAATCTTGCCGTCATTTTGCGAAATGCCTTTCTTTAATGCATTCATGATGCGTGACGATTCAAGAGCCGTATCACCTGTAATTCCGTTAAAATTGATCATTTCGAGCTGCGAATAGACAGTCAGATAGTGACTGGAGATAACCGGAATCAGGGAGTCTCTGTTATCAGGTATATTCAGAGCGCATGCCTTTGAGACAACTGCCGCCTTCTTCGTTTTTAACTTGTTAAGAATAAATGCCGGACACCCGAGAGTTTTCAATCTCTCCAACCGTTCATCAAAAATATCTTCATAATAAGACGCCCTGGCTGTCTTCGCCATTTCTTCCAGGCGAATCTTTGCCTCGGCAAAAACATCGTCGACGAAAATCATGGTGTCCTTTCGCGGCGGTACACCCGAAAATACCGATACGATCTTGCTGACAATGCTTTCTTTTAAATCAACCTTGTTGTCGATTCCGTCTGTCATCGCTCCCCCTGCATGCATAATTTGCTTATCAAGATATCCGCTGGCATGGTCAGAATCAATTGAATTGATAAGAAGCCATTTTACCTGCGCAAGCATATGAGTAATTTCTATCCTATGTCAAGGCAATTTTCTCACAAATTATGTCAGGCATTACTATAGATTACCACAAATATGCCTGCGAAAATTTTTTTGCGGGGAAATGATGTTTTATTTTATTGATAAAATCTGATAGATTACTGCAACTTCCGGAAAGGGTTGTTTCTTGTGAGCTACGATCTGCTGACCATTAAGTTGATATTACTGCTATTTCTGCTATTGCTGTCGGCTTTTTTCTCCGGTTCCGAGGCGGCCTTCTTTTCCCTGACCCCACTGCATCTTCATAAAATGAAGGAAGAACACTATCCGTTTCTTGCTTATGTCCAGCAGTTGCTCAAATATCCGCGACGGCTCCTGATCACGATTCTTGTCGGCAATGAGGCGGCGAACATCACGATTTCCGCTGTGGCGGCTTCCCTTTTCATATATCTTTTCGCAAGTCAGGGCCAGTGGATGACCGTTGTCGTTATGACGCCGGTTCTGCTCATCTTCGGTGAAGCGCTTCCCAAGACATTTGCGGTGACCCATCCCATGCGCCTTTCCGCATTTCTGTCCCCCCTGCTGATATTCGTATCCCGGATCGTGCGGCCCGTGGTGTGGATCCTCGAAATGGTTTCCGGCTTTTTTGTTCGCCGGTTTTCCCGCGATGCAACAAGCCGCCGGCATGTTCTCATGGAAGATGAATTCAGGACGCTCATCGACGCCGGCGAAAAGGAAGGCGCCCTGGAGTCGGCTCAGCGGGACCTCATCCACAAGGTTTTTGATCTGGGCGACACGACCGTCGCCGAAATCATGATTCCCCGTGTGGATATGTTCTGTCTGCCTGTTTCCATGCAAATCACCGACATTGAGCGCGAAATCATCAAGGTTCGTCATGACCGGATTCCCATTTATGGTTCGGACCGGGATGACATCATCGGCATCCTCCATGCGCGGGACCTGCTGGAAAGGATTGCGGACAGACAGACGCTTGTTTCCATTGCCAAAATATCAAGGAAACCTTTTTTTGTTCCCGATGCAAAAACCGCGATCAGCATGCTGCGGGATTTTCAGGCCATGCGGATCCAGATGGCCATTGTGGTGGATGAATATGGCGGCGTTTCTGGCCTTGTGACGCTGGAAGACATTCTCAATCATCTCTACGAGGATGTTTATGATACACGGGACGCCAGGGATCCTCTCTGGCAAAGATTGGACGGCCGCACGATCCTCGCGTCGGGCAAGATGTCCATGGAGGATCTGAAAGAGTTGCTTTCGCTCGCAGCCCCGGAAGAGGATTTTGAAACCGTGGGTGGGTTTGTCTTCCATCTGTTCGGTAAATTGCCCGTCCGGGGAGAGAGCATAAGCTATGACCATCATACTTTTCGCGTGGAGCAAATGGGGAAGGCCCGGATTCTGAAAGTGCGAATTGAACGGGAAGATAGAGAGGCGCTCGATCATGGATAATCTGCCTGCGCTTTTTCTGATCTTTCTATGCCTGTGCCTCGAAGGTCTGTTTTCCGGAGGGGAACTGGCCCTCGTTTCATGCGACGTCAACAAGATTCGCCGGCGGGCCCGTGCAGGTTCCCGCAGGGCAGCCCTTTGTCTGAAGCTGATCGAGAAGCCGGAATGGTTTCTGGCGACGACCCTGACCGGAACCAATCTATGCGTGGTCACCGGCGCCACGGTCGCGACGGGTCTGTTTATCGATCTCTATGGCGCCGCCCAGGGCGCCCTGGTGTCCATTCTCGTCATGATCCCCACGTTGCTGATCCTGGGAGAGATTATTCCAAAAAGTATTTTCCAGCAATATGCCGATGATGTTGCGGAAACGCTGTCTCCGTTTATCTGGCTTGCATCCTGGCTTTTTTCCCCGGTGGTTTTTATCATTTCAAGGATTACACGCGGGACAATCCGGCTTTCCATGGGAGAAAAAGACCTGTCCGCGACGTCCTATATCACCCGGAGCGGTCTTAAATATATTCTCGACCGTCACGGGGAACAGAGCGATATCCTCAGCACGGAGAAAGACATGGTGAAGCGTATTCTGGATTTTTCCGAAGTGACGGTCGGTCAGATTATGATTCCCCTTTCAGTCATGACCGCCCTGCCGGCGACGGCCACTATCCGGGAAGCGGCTTGCCTGCTGGCTGAGAAAAAATATCTCCGGGTCCCGGTATATCGTGATCAAGTGCTTAATATTATTGGTATTCTGCATTATTTTGACTTGCTTGCAGCGACCCGGGGCGCGTCCGGCAATCCCGTTGGAGACAGCGAAGCGGTGGAACGTCTCATACGGCCGGCACAGTTTTATGTTCCGGAAGCCAAGCCGGCAAAGAATTTACTGGTGGAACTGCGCGGGATGCGCGAAAGAATGGCGGTGGTGGTCGATGAATACGGAGGCGCCGTGGGCATTGTCACGGTCGAAGATATTCTTGAGGAGATTGTCGGCGAGATCCATGATGAATACGGGATCGGCGTAAAATCCTACAAGCGGATTGCCCCGGGGGTGTATCTTTTCCATGCGCAAACCAGCATCGGACAGATCAGAGAGATGGTATCCGCGGATATCCCGGAGGGCGATTATGCCACGCTGGGCGGCTTTCTGCTGCATAAAATGGGAAAGATTCCGAAACGAAAGGAAATTTTCAGGCACGGCCAGATTCTTTTTGTGATTGAGGATGTGGGTGCGAAATCCATCCGGGAAGTCAGGATCAGTTTTCCTGCCGAGCTTGACAAGGAGCCTTAGGGGAGAGATTTGAAATCCATTTCAGGGGGACAGATTTGAAATCTGTCCCACATCAGGAGTCATCGTGAATAATTTTAAGCACATAAGCACTATTGTCCTTGCCGCCGGCAAGGGGACGCGCATGCTATCCGAGCAGGCCAAGGTTCTTCACCGGCTGTGCGGAGAGCCGTTGCTCGCCTATTCCCTGAGACTGGCCGTAGCCATCCGCTCGGACAAGATTGTCGTCATAGTCGGTCATCAGGCCGAGACGGTCAGGGAGGCCTTCCCGACGCCGCAACTTATTTTTGTTGAACAGCAGCCGCAACTGGGAACCGGTCATGCCGTGCTTCAGGCCATGGATCATTTTTCCGGCTACACGGGCATGATCCTGATTCTCTGCGGAGACGTTCCCTGCCTGAGGGTCTCTACGGTTCAGTCGCTCATCGATCGCCATTGGCGGGAGCAGGCGGCGGTGACGGTGATGACGACCCTGCTGAACGACCCGGGAAGCTATGGACGCGTCATTACTTCTCAGGACGGCGAAGTTCTGAGAATCGTGGAGGTGCGCGATGCAACAGATCAGGAAAAGAAAGTGAGGGAAATCAACACGGGCATATACTGCGCCGACAGCCGTTTCCTGTTCGAGGCGGTAGCACAAATCAAAAACGACAACAGCCAGCAGGAGTATTACCTGACGGATATTATTGAAATCGCCTGCAAAACTGGTTGCCGTGTCCGCTCCTTTGTCGCAGCGGACTCATTCGAGGTCATGGGGGTCAACACCTTGGGGGATCTCGAAAAAGCGAGCGATTATCTGTCCTGCCGTTGAGATCCGGTGAGCGTCATGAAAATAGGCACTTTATCCCTGAAAAACGAGATGATTCTGGCGCCGATGGCGGGGATCACCAACCTGCCTTTCCGTCTCATCAATCGCGACTTTGGCGTCGGACTGACCTTCACGGAAATGATCAGCGCCAATGGCCTCATCCGGGGCATGGGAAAGACGCTGCGTTATCTGGATTGCCATACCTGCGACACCCCGCTGGGCGTCCAGATATTCGGTGCTGATCCGTCAATCCTGGCCGAGTCGGCAAGAATCATAACAGGTTTGGGCGCGGATTTGCTGGACATCAATATGGGATGTCCGGTAAAAAAAATTGTGAAAACCGGCGCCGGAGCGGCTCTGATGAAAGATCCGCAGCGGATAGCAGCGATCCTGGCTGCTGTCCGGAAGGGCACGCACCTGCCCCTGACGGTCAAGATGCGGGCAGGTTGGAATACGCAGGACATTAACGTTTTGGAAGTTGCAAAGATCGCAGAGGATTCCGGGGTTGATGCCGTTATTGTGCACCCCCGCACGGCAGATCAGGCTTTCAGCGGGATGGCCGAATGGTCGATCATTGGAAAAGTGAAAGGGCAGCTCAAGATTCCCGTTATCGGTAATGGTGACATCAAAAGGGGCGATGATGCCGTCCGGATGATGCAAACGACGGGATGCGACGCCGTGATGGTTGGACGCGGCTGCCTGGGCAACCCATGGATTTTTGAACAAATCAGTGCGCGTCTGCTGGGACTGGTCGATCCTTCACCGCCCTCATTGGGGCAGCGGGAGCAGACGATCAGGCGTCACCTGGCGCTCGAACTGGCGGCAGTGGGGGAAAAAGCCGGCGTGAAAATGTTCCGCAAGCATCTGTTGTGGTACACTAAAGGTTTGAAAGGGGGATCGGCCTTCAGGCATCTGATCAGCGCTGAGGAAGATAAAAACCTGTTGCTCGATAAAGTTCATGCATTCTTTGCCGGCCTGTCTTCTGAACCCGATCTCTGCCGATAAATCAGGTCTGGTAAATAAGGTCTTGACTTTTTCGGGGCGGCTTGGCATAATCGCATCCCACACGGCGGAGACATTGCACATCGCTGTGGTTGGAGATAAGAAATAAAATACAGGGGAAGACAGAGCGAGTTAATGGAACTGATAAAGTTTAAGGAGCTTGAGAGTAAACTTAAGAATTTGCTTGATGAACATGCATCACTCAAGAAAAAGAATTTGGAGTTGGAAGAGGAAGTAAAAAATAAAATTACGGAGCTGGAAGAGGCAGGTAATAAATTAAAGGGATTCAAAGAGGAGAGGGATTCTGTACGCACGAAGGTCGATACGCTTCTGGAATTGCTTCAGGATATCGGTGTTCCCAAGTAGCCGTTGAGGATTGACGTTGAAAAAGAAATATAAAATCAGGGTACTGGGGCAGGACATTTCAGTTTTAAGCGAATCTGGGGATGAACATGTCGAGGCTGTCGTTTCTTACGTCAATGATAAGGTAGCGGAAATACAGAAAGATACAAAGGCAATCAATGTCTTGCAGGTGGCCGTCCTGGCGGCATTGAATGTTGCCGACGACTATTTCAAGTTAAAGGGAGCAAAAGAAGACATCTGTTATCAGATGGAAAGCAAGTCGGAGCAATTGATTCATCTTATCAATGAGATAAGGCAGTAATTTAGACATCATTATCCCCTGCGATGTGCGTGATTAGCATTCGTTTTTTGAGCCAACACCTTGGAACCGGGGCCTTTACTTGTTTGTGGTGAGCCTGTCTGCTGGTTAACCTGAAGTGCCGGAAGCAGAACGCCTGAAGCAACAATAGTAGGCACCCACTTTTTCAAAAGGTTCAAAAAGGTGGTTAACACGGCATAGGCGGGGGTTTTCTTTTTTAATCCAGGTGTAAAGCACCTGGGCCGCCATGCAGGCGACCTTTCCCCGGTTTTCTTATCCCTATTAATCGACTGAAATCCCACGGCATCCGGATTTTCTTGAAGTTTGATGATTTCTGGAAATAATTTACCGTCCATGTCACAACGCATGGCCGTCTAATATAAGGAGGTGAATGGATTTGATTAGCTATAATATTATGCTGTTAGTCGCGTTTGGTTCTGTTGCACTTGGTTTCCTGGTCGGCTACATTATCCGCGAGAGAATTTTTAAGAACCGCTTGGCTGCGGCCGAGAATCTTTCTGCCCGCATTGTTGACGAGGCGAAAAAAGAAGCGGAGACCATTAAAAAAGAGGCCGTGATTCAGGCGAAGGAAAATGTTCTCAAAATCAAGTCTGAACACGATAAAGAGTCGCGGGAGCGGAAGCTTGATCTCGATAATTTGGAGAAGAAAATCCGGTCCAAAGAAGAAAACCTTGATAAGCGCATTGATCAGCTGGCGCAGAAGGAAGCCAATGGAGAAATCAGGGAAAAATCCCTGATCAGCAGGGAGGTTGCATTCAGCGAAAAACAGGAAAAGCTCGACCGCATGTTTGAGGAGCAGAGGCAGAAACTCGAAAAAATTGCCGGAATTTCCTCCGAGGAAGCGAAAAATTATCTGATGCAATCCATGGAAGCGGATGCCAAGCGGGACGTCGCCATCATGATCCGCAAGGCCGAGGAAGAGGCAAAACGCACGGCGGATAATAAGGCACGAGAGATTATCGCCTATGCCATTCAGCGCTATGCGGGCGATTTTGTGGCTGAAAACACTGTATCGGTGGTCAACTTGCCCGGAGACGAAATGAAGGGCAGGATTATTGGTCGCGAGGGGCGGAATATCCGCGCCATTGAAGCGGCGACAGGGATCGATCTGATTGTCGATGACACACCGGAGGCGGTTGTTTTGTCCGGCTTCGACCCGATTAGGCGGGAAGTGGCCAAAATTGCGCTGGAAAGACTTATCACGGACGGCCGCATACACCCGGGCCGGATCGAGGATATCGTTAAAAAGGTCAGGACAGAGGTGGATTCGATTATCAAGGAAACAGGAGAGCGGACCTCCTTTGATGTCGGCGTTCATGATCTCCATCCGGAGATCATCACCCTGTTGGGCAGTCTCAAATTCCGCAGAAGCTTTTCCCAGAACGTGCTCCAGCACTCCGTGGAAGTGGCCCATCACACCGGGATGATGGCGGCGGAACTCAAGATGAACGTGAAAGAAGCAAAACGAGCGGGATTGCTGCATGATATCGGCAAGGCCGTCGATTATGAGGTGGAAGGAACGCATGCGGCCATCGGGGCCGATTACGCCAGGCGGTTTGGTGAATCTGCAAAGATTGTCCAGGCCATTGCCACCCACCATGAAGACGGCCGGACCAACACGTTGCTCGGTGTGCTCATCCAGGCGGCTGATACCCTTTCGGCGGCCAGGCCGGGTGCCCGGCGCGAGATGATCGAAACCTATGTGAAGCGCCTGGAAGAACTGGAAGCCATTGCAAACTCGTTCAACGGGGTGGATAAATGCTACGCGATTCAGGCGGGACGAGAGATTCGCATTCTTGTGGAAAATGAAAAAATCTCGGACAACGACGCCGTCATGCTCTGCCGGGATATTATCAAGAAAATTGAAAAAGACCTGACCTATCCCGGGCAGATCAAGGTGACGGTCATCCGGGAAACGCGGGTCTCCGACTTTGCACGATAGGACGGTTTAACCCATGAAAATTCTGTTTATTGGTGATATCGTCGGCGGGCCGGGAAGGCGCGCGGTGAGGGAACTTGTCCCTGCGCTCATTGAGGATTACCGGATCGACATGGTCATCGCCAATTGTGAAAATGCAGCGGCCGGTTTCGGCATCACGCGCGAGATCGTTGAAGAGTTGTACCGTTGCCGCATCGATGTCCTGACATCAGGCAATCACGTCTGGGATAAAAAAGAGGTTCTCGAATTTGTCGAGGATTACGAAACCCTGCTTCGGCCGGCCAATTATCCGGAAGGCGCCCCCGGCTTCGGAAGCGTCCTGATGCCCCGTCCTTCCGGGGTCCAGGTGGGCGTGATCAACCTGATCGGGAGAGTTTTTATGCGGCCCCTGGACTGTCCGTTCAAAACGGCACAGCGAGAAATCGAGAAGCTCAGGAGAAAGACAAAGATCATTCTTGTGGATATGCATGCGGAGGCGACGTCCGAAAAACAGGCGATGGCCTGGTTCCTCGATGGTCAGGTCAGTGCTGTTATCGGAACCCATACCCATGTCCAGACAGCGGACGAACAGATCCTGCCGCAGGGGACCGCCTACATGACCGACGCGGGCATGACGGGGCCCTTTGATTCGATTATCGGTACGAGGAAGGAGGCGGTACTTGAGCGGTTTTTAATGCAGATGCCCAACAAGTTCGATGTGGCCAAGGGGGATGTCCGGCTTCAGGGAGCCTTGATCACGGTTGATGATCATACAGGCAGGAGCCTGGGTATAGAGAGGCTTAATCTGCCGGTTAAGGATACAAA
>Ga0105152_10000185_pt1 | contig 15940 bp, 15 predicted proteins | sample LakBais05cmmetaG_FD_81534 | JGI IMG/M metagenome (GOLD analysis project Ga0105152, IMG submission 81534) | Lake sediment microbial communities from Lake Baikal, Russia to study Microbial Dark Matter (Phase II) - Lake Baikal sediment 0-5 cm | ecosystem: Environmental > Aquatic > Freshwater >...
ACATCGACAGTGCTCCTCAAGTTGGCCTCCATCGCACTCATGTTCGCCGGCGCGGTGCTTATCACGTGACCTTCCGACAGGGAGGGCGCTTGATTTTCGATGGCATTGGTTCTATGATTCGAGCTCATTCACCAGAGGTCCGAGCATGGCGACGAACGGTCCGAGCGAAAAAGCGTTCCGGTTCCTGCCCGGAAGATTGATCATCCGGACCCTGAGCTTTTTCGACAAGATATCGATCCTTTTCATCAACCTCCGCATCCATCCCAACACGCTGACCTACTTCGGCTTCGCGGCAGGATTGGGCGTTGGGCTCTTTTATTTTCTGGACCGCCCGGTATGGGCCCTGGTCTTCATCCTTTTCTGCGGGGTCTTCGACATCCTGGACGGCAAGGTCGCCGCGAACTCCAACAGGAAGAGCATCTTCGGGGCGATCCTGGATTCGAGCTTCGACCGCTATACGGAATTCTTCATGTACATGGGCCTCGCCTATCATTTTCGCGCCCAAGGAACCCTCTGGCTGACCTTCGCCGCCTTCCTGGGCTCGACCATGGTCAGCTACACCCGGGCCCGGGCCGAAGGGCTCGGCATAGATTGCAAAGTGGGCATCATGCAGAGGGCCGAGCGCCTGGTCCTTCTCTTTGCGGGAACGGCCGTCGGCCTCGTCTTCAAGATCTATGACCCCGCCATGACCGCCGTCCTGGCCTTCATCGCCCTCGGCTCCAACATCACGGCCGTCCAGAGACTCGCCTACGTCAGGAGATACGAGAAGCGGAAGACAGGGGGCCGGTAGCCCTTATTTTCTTTTCCGTCGGACCCAGCCCGGCTTTTCGACCTGGCGGGCCCGGGCGATGGCCAGGGCTTCGGGAGCGACGTCCTTGGTGATCGTGGACCCGGCGGCCACATAGGCCTTCTTCCCGACCTTGACCGGAGCAACAAGCTCGGTCCCGGAGCCGATGAACACACCGTCCTCGATGATCGTCCTGTTCTTCCGGACCCCATCATAGTTGCAGGTGATCGTTCCGGCGCCGATGTTCACGTCCTCTCCGACCTCGCTATCGCCGAGATAGCTCAGGTGGAGCGCCTTGGAGCGCGGACCGAAGACCGTGTTCTTCATCTCGACGAAATTTCCGACGCAGGCCCCGGCCCGGACCACGGTCTTAGGCCTCAGCCTGGAGAAAGGCCCCGCCTGGGAATCGTCCTCGAGGATACAGTCTTCGATGTCGGTCGAGCCGAAGATCTTAACCCGGTCCCCGATCCGGGCGTTCCGGATGTGGACGAAGGAATGGACGCGGCAGTCCCTCCCGATCCGGGAATTCCCCTCGATGATGACGGAGGGATGGATCACCGTCTCTTCGCCCACGCGAACGTCGAGGTCGATCCAGGTCGAGGAAGGGTCCAGGAAGGAAACACCCTTGAGGGCGAGGGCGCGGATCTTTCGGACGTGGAGAAAGGCCGCGGCGAGGGCCAGGTCGTAGCGCGTCCCGACCTCGAAAAGCTCCTCGGCTTTCCGGGCCCGGCACACCGCGGACCGCCCGCTCCGGGCGAGAAGGCCGACAGCGTCGCTCAACGGGAAAGAGCCCCCGCCTTGACGACGGAGCTTGCTCAATGCCTTCAGGAGATCGCGGGCCTTGAATGCGTAGACGGCGCCGGGCAGGCCCGCGAGGGGAATGTCGAGAGGGGTCCCCGGCGCGCAGAGCACGGTCACGGAATTGCCACGTTTCCTGTGCATCCCGAGGAGGGCTTTCAGTGTGGGACCGGTGAGCAAAGGCAGGTTGGACTGGACGACGAGGACATCTCTTTCGTCCTCAAGCGTCAGGGCGCGCCTCGCGGAAAGGACCGCCCCTCCCATCCCCTGGTCTTTTTTCTGCAGGATGAGGTCAACTCCCGCGCCCGTAAAGGAACGCATGAGCTCCTCGCTCCAGTCTCCCGTGACCACGATGGTCCGGGACGGTTTCAACGCCCGGACGGCGTCGAGAACGAGCGCCGCCATGGGTTTGCCGAGAATGGGGTGAAGGGCCTTGGGCGTCCTCGATCTGAAGCGGGAGCTTTTCCCTCCGGCCAGGATGAGGACGATAGGTTTCGTGTTCATGCCGGGCGGGTGACGACCTTGAACCTCTTGTCTTCCCAGAGGGGCGCGAAATCGGCTTCGTTCTGGGCCAGGACGGCGAAGAGCTTGTCCTTCTGGATGGCCTTCTTCAGGGAATCCAGGCAATCGTCGGCCTGTCCCAGACGGCAGCGGACGCCGGAGATGAGGTAATGGACCTTGGCTTCGTCAGCCTTGAACTCCAGGGCCTTTTCGAGGAGCTTGAGGGCCCCGTCGAGGTCCCCGGAATTGATCTTGTAGACGGCATAATGGAAATGGTCTTCGAACGTTTTGATGTGGACGGTCTCTTTCTTGGGCCTCTTGGTGGCGATAGCGATGTAGATCCGGGCCCGGTCGATCAGTTCATGTTCATCGGCGAATTTCTCGATGAAAGACTTGAGCCCGGCGGCGGCCTTTTCCATCTCCCCCTTATGGAAATCCTTCATGGCCTGGCCGAACGCAGACAAGGCCTTCTGGTATTCGTCCTTTTTTTGTTTCTGTTCGCTCACTGGCAACTCCGTTATCAATTATCAATAAACATTTTGTGGGGCTCATTCTACAACATCTCGATAGACTTGACAAGCGAAGTCGCCGAAATTGCCGGTAGAATTCTTGCGCCTCCTCAATCGGCGGAGGCCTGACACCCGGTTATTCCCTATATTCCCCGTATTCCGGGTGGTCGAGAAGGAACTTGACGGCTTGGAGGTGAAGCCCGTGCCCGGCCTTCCGGGCCACGAACCGTCCGGAGACCGGGCATCCGAAGAGGTAGAGGTCGCCGACGAGGTCCAGGACCTTGTGGCGGACGAACTCGTCCGGGAAGCGGAGGGGGCCGTTGACGACCTTTTCGGCGTCCAAGATGATCGCATTCGCGAAGGACCCGCCCAAAGCCAACCCCTGCCTCTGAAGTTCGGGCACGTCCTTAAGGAAGCCGAACGTCCGGGCCGGGGCGATCCCGACGCGGAAAGTCCCTTCCGTCACCTTGAGGTCGATCTCCTGCTTGCCGACGGCGGGATGGTCGAAATCGATGAAATAGGAAACTTGGAACCCGGGGTCCGGCAGGACCTCTAAGGAGGCCCCTCCGGCTTCGACGACAAAACGTTTGAGCACTTTGAGAACTTTCTTCCCGGGACCGACCGGGCGAGTCTCGGTCCCGGCCAGGGCTTCGGCGAAGGGCAGGGCGCTCCCGTCGAGGATCGGGACCTCCCCGCCGCCGACCTCGATGAGAAGGCTGTCCACTCCGAAGCCGGACAGGGCGGCCAGGAGGTGTTCGACGGTCTGGATCCGGCAGTTCCCCGCAGCCAGGTAGGAACAGTTCCGGGCGCCCGTGGATCTGGGGTCAAGGCGGATCTCGAGGCCGTCCCGGTCGGTCCTCCGGAAAACGATCTCCCCCGAATCCGACGGCTTCAGGGCCAGGTCCACGACCTTGCCCGAATGGATCCCAATCCCCCTGAAGTTCAGTTCCTTTCCGATCGTCCTTTTTTCCATTTTTTCCAGCTCCCAGCCCGGGAGCCTATTCTAGTCCATCGCGAAGGGTTATGGAATAGACGGTTTATTGGCCGTATGATAGAATGAATAGGTGAATAAATATTATGAAAACATCCTGAAAAGGGTCTACGAGCACCGGCTTTCCCCCGAGGAGGCCGTCGAACGCCTCAAGGATTACCCCTACCAGGACCTCGAATTCGCCAAGATCGACCACCATCGGGAACTCAGGAAGGGCGTCCCGGAAATCATCTACGGCCTGGGCAAGACGAGCCCCCAGATCCTGAAGATCGGCCGGGAGATCATCAGGAAGGGCGGGAACCTGCTTGTCACCCGGGTCGAGCCGGAGATCTATCGAGCGCTCAAGGGGAAGATCCCCGGGGCCGTCTACAATCCCTCGGCCAGGACCATCACGATGAAGCAGAAGGAGGCCGCGCGGGGCAAGGGGAAGATCGTGATCATGACCGCGGGGACGTCGGACATTCCCGTGGCCGAGGAAGCCTTCGTTACCTGCGACATCCTGGGGAACGAAACCGAACGGGTCTATGACGTCGGCGTCGCCGGCCTTCACCGTCTTTTCGGAGAGTATGAAAGGATCAAACAGGCGCGGGTCGTCATCACCGTCGCCGGAATGGAAGGGGCGCTTCCGAGCGTCGTGGCCGGTCTGGTCAGCGTCCCGGTCATCGCCGTTCCCACCAGCATCGGCTACGGGGCCAGCTTTAAGGGACTGGCGGCCCTCCTGGCCATGCTCAATTCCTGTCCGGGCGGCGTCGCCGTGGTCAATATCGACAACGGCTTCGGGGCGGCCTACCTGGCCAGCTCGATCAATCACCTTTAGCCCGTCCGGATGTCCCGGAAGATTGACAAGGAGAGGCTGACTCCCTATATTATATAGGAAAGTCTCATCTATAATATCATATGGAGATTAACGAACAGATCAGGCAGGTCTCTTCCATCGTCGAGATCGCTTCTCAGTACACCACATTGAAGAGACGGGGCAGGAAACATGTCGGGCTCTGCCCTTTTCACTCGGAAAAGACGCCTTCCTTCACGGTCGACGAGGAAAAGCAGCTCTTCCACTGCTTCGGCTGCGGGGTCGGCGGGGACATCTTTTCCCTGGTCATGGAAAAGGAGAACCTGGATTTTCCCGAGGCCTTGAAGTACCTGGCCGAAAAATACCACGTCCCCCTCCCCCAGCAACGGGTCAATCCCCAGGTGCTCAAGCTCGAGGAGAAGCTCTTCAACATCAACGAGATGGCCCTCGGTTTCTTCCGCAAGAACCTTGTCGGCACCGAGGAAGGGATGGCAGCCCTGGAATACCTCAAGAAGAGGAAGCTCTCCGAGGACACCATCCAGGCGCTGAAGATCGGCTACGCTATGAACGCCTGGGGTTCTCTCCTCTCTTTTTTCCAGACGAAGAACGTTTCGGCGACACTCCTGGAAAAGGCCGGGCTCGTCCTCCCCGGCAAGAAAAAGGACGACTATTACGACCGGTTCCGGGGACGGATCGTCTTCCCCATCTTCAGCCTGACAGGCAAGGGAGTGGCCTTCGGCGGCCGGACCGTCATCGACGCCGAGCCCAAGTACCTGAATTCGCCCGACACGCCCCTCTATTCCAAGGGCAAGCTTCTCTACGGCCTGAACCTCAGCAAGGACGCCATCCGCGACGCGGGTGAGGCCATCCTCGTCGAAGGCTACACGGATTATGCTTCCCTCTACCAGGCAGGCATCACCAATGTCGTCGCGTCCCTGGGAACGGCCCTCACGCCCCATCAGGTCTCTCAGGCCGCCCGCTTCGCCCCGCGGATGATCATCAGCTACGACGGAGACGCGGCCGGCAGGAATGCCTGCGCCCGGGCTATTCCCCTGTGCCTCGAGAAAGGGATGAACGTCCAGGCCCTCATCCTGCCCGAGGATCTGGACCCCGACGGATTCCTCAGGAAATACGGCCGCGACCGCTTCCTCGGGCTGATGAAGAAGAGCCTTCCGGGCCTCAAGTTCCTGATCGACATGCACTCCAGGGGAGTGAAGATGAACATCCCCGAGGAGAAGGCCCGGGTCGTCCGGGCCGTTGTCAAGGAGATCGAGAAGGTCCCCGATTCCGTGGCCCGCGGCGAGTACGTCAAGCAGGCGGGCGAATTCCTGTCGGTGGACGAAGGACTTCTCCGGACGATCATCGAGAATAGGCCTCCGGAAAAGGGCGCCGAAGCCGGGGATTTCCTTTCGCCCGCTGAAAAGAGGCTCCTCCAGATCCTTTTCGAGAACAAGGACATGGCCGCCTTCGTTTTCGAGGAGTTCCAAGAAGGGGATTTCCGGGGCCTCAAGAGCGAGCCGGTTCTCACGTTCATTCAGGAATCCTTCCGGGACGACCGGGAATGGAGCTTTCACGACCTGAAGGAGACCGTCAAGGCCCCGGTCCTGGACAGCCTGTCCCGGGCCCTCCAGGAAAGGACCCGGAAGGCCTCCGTTGAGGAGGCCCGGGACTGCCTGAGGGCGCTTAGAAAGGTCGTTTTTCAGAACCGGTTGAAGGAGCTGCAAGCCGAGATCGCCCGGTTGGAGAAACGGGGAGAAAAGGAGGAGCTGCTGGCCCTTCTTTACCAGAAACAGGACATCACCAAGCAAATTCTGGCATTGTGAAAGAGAACATGAGGAGTTTCAAGTGACATCGGAGAATAAATTCCAGAAAAGCGAGATCCACCAGCTCATCTCCAAAGGCCGCAAGCAGGGCTATCTTCTCTTCTCGGAGATCGACAAAACCTTCACCGACGAATTGGATTCGGAGGAGGATTTCGACAGCTTCCTGTCGTCCATGGACGACTACGGGATCAAGATCTTGGACTCCCGGCAGAAGGAGGTCGTCCCGCGCCGGCGCAAAAGCGACCTGGTCTCGCTCCACGGCCTTGAGAGGACGACCGACCCGGTCAAGCTCTACCTCCGCGAGATGGGCAACATCTCCCTGCTCACCCGGGAGGGGGAGATCGCCATCGCCCGCGAGATCGAACGGGGGGAGAAGTCCATCATCAAGGCCCTGTCCAGGACGCGCATGGTCCTCAACGAGGTCCTGGCCATCGAGGAAAAGATCAAAGAGAGCCCCATCACCATCCAGGAAATGTTCGATTTCACGGAAGAGGACATCGCCGAGGGCAAGCTCGAGGAAAAGAAGAAGCAGATCCTGGAGAAGATCAAGAAAGTCCGGGAGTTGAGCGCCAAGCTCTGCAAGCTCCCGACGACCAGAAAATACACGATCACCCGCGGCCGGATCATCGTCGGAGTCAGCCGGCACATACGGGAACTCAACCTCCGGACATCCCGCCGGGAGCTGATCATCGAGAACCTTCGGGAGAAGCTCCGGATCATCAACGACCTCGAGGACACGCGGGAGGAGCTCATCCTCGGCCAGAAGTCCAGCCGCCGGAAGAAGGAGGACCCGGCCGTCCAGCAGAAGATCAAGGAGATCCACAAGGAGCTCCGCAAGTACAAAGCCGAGATCGGGCTGGACTCCCGTGCCCTGCGCAAGGCGGTCCGTTCCATCACGACGGGGAAAAAGATCAGCGACCAGGCCAAGAAGGAGCTGGTCGCCGCCAATCTGAGGCTCGTGGTCTCCATCGCCAAGAAATACAGCAACCGCGGCCTCCAGTTCCTGGACCTCATCCAGGAAGGCAACATGGGCCTGATGAAGGCGGTGGACAAGTTCGAGTACCGGAGGGGTTACAAGTTCTCGACCTACGCGACCTGGTGGATCCGGCAGGCCATCACGCGGGCCATCGCCGACCAGGCCCGGACGATCCGTATCCCGGTCCACATGATCGAGACCATCAACAAGCTCATCCGGGTCTCCAGGGCCCTCGTCCAGGAGATCGGCCGCGAGCCGACCTCGGAGGAGATCGCCAAGAAGATGGACCTGCCGGTGAGCAAGGTCCGGAAGATCATCAAGATCGCCCAGGAGCCCATTTCCCTCGAGACCCCCATCGGGGAGGAGGAGGACAGCCACCTGGGCGACTTCATCGAGGATAAGCTCATCCCCTCTCCCCCGGACACCGTCATCCACATCAACCTCCGCGAGCAGATCGAGGAGGCCCTAAAGTCCCTGACCGACCGGGAGGCCAAGGTCCTCAAGATGAGGTTCGGGCTGGGCGACGGCAACGAACACACATTGGAAGAGGTCGGACAGCAGTTCAAGGTCACCCGCGAGCGCATCCGGCAGATCGAGGCCAAGGCCCTGCGGAAGCTCAAGCACCCGAGCCGCAGCCGGAAGCTGAAATCTTTCACGAACAACCATTAAGTTATCGGGCCGGGCCATCGGGACACGGGACACGGTTCATTGACTCCCAGACTGTTATTTGATATAAAAGCGGGCGAGGGCCTATAGCTCAGCGGTAGAGCTACCGGCTCATAACCGGCAGGTCCCAGGTTCGAATCCTGGTAGGCCCATTAGAGTTGAGGACAATGTGGATATCGACTTTGACAAACTGATCCAGCTCCAGAACCTTGATTCCGAGATCAAGCACAACACCCTTTTCCTCGAGAATATCCCCCGTCTGATAGAGGACATCGATAAGAAGATCCAGGCCGGCTCCCAAGCCGTCGCGGACGCCAAGGAAAAGCTCGCCCAGAACCAGAAGAGACGGCGGGACCTGGAGACTTCCGTCAAGGACATCAAGGTCCTTATCGCCAGGTTCAAGCGCCAGCTGAACGAGGTTAAAACCAACAAGGAATACACCGTTTTCCTCAAGGAGATCGAGGAGTCCCAACACAAGGTGGACGGGGTCGAAGAGGAGATCATCAGCGAGATGCTGGCCGCCGACGATATCGAAGAGGAGATCAAGACGGCCGCGCTGAAGCAGAGCCAGGAACACGAGGACCTCAAAAAGGACCAGGTCATGCTCGTAGAGAAGAAGCGGGAGATGGAAGCCAAGCGAGAGCAGCTCATCCGGGAACGGGAGGACCTCCTTCCCCTGATCCCGTCCGACCAGATGAAGCTCTACATGTCCATTTTCAACAAGAAGAACGGCTCCGCCCTCTCCTGCGTCAAAGGGGATTTCTGCGCCCTATGCCACGTGCGCATCCGGCCCCAGATGCTGAACGAGATCCGGGACAAGAGCAAGATCTACCTCTGCGAGAATTGCGGCCGGATCCTCTACTGGGTCACGAAACCGGAACAAAAGGCCTGAGAATACTGGGCAGGATTCGTCATCGACCGGAGCCCGGAATCCGGAGGGCATTCCGGTTCGAGCCCCGGAACGCCCGCTCACGGTAGAGCCACTCCATCGCCTCGTGGAAGCTCTGGCCAAGAAACGCCTCGACCCCCTTCTCGTAGCGCTTGATCTTGTCCGCCGCCTCAAAGTGCGCGTATATAAGCCGTTATTTTCCCCGCGCCTTCGCTTTCGCCTTCGCGCCCTTGGCGATTCTCCCGGCCGGCTGGTTCGTCCCCTTCCCTCTCTTCCCCTTTCCCTCCGGCTTCCCGGCCGGCCTTCTCGCCGTCTTCCCTGGCTTCCTTATCCCCTTGGCTTTCCGGGGCGCGGACGCAAGCGTGTCGATCTCGACGCCGAAGACCTCCGCCAGTTCACTTTCCTCGATGCCGGCCGGGCCCGCCGCCGCGTCCGTCAGCCCACCGGACCGGACGGCCTCGTCGATGAGCTGCATATGGTCGACCCCCCTCAGAACGAACAATAACTCCGGTCGGCTGTCGAGCCGCGCCCCCACGCCATAGAGCGTGGCCGCGACGTGCTTGCACATGGTCGCATAATCGGGGCAGGAACAGCGCATTTCGATTTCGTGGGGCCGGGGAAACAAGCCGTTCGTCGGATGGGTCATGATGCCCATGACGGCGGCGGAAAGCCGCCCCCGCAAGAGCTCGACGACCGAGGCGATCCCTCCCGTCGACGACTTCCGGATGGCCGTCCAGCGGGCCGGCCGGAGTTTCTTGATGTCGATCTCCACACGGTAAAGGTCGTTTCCGACGACCCGGGCCGCCACGTGTCCCGGCCCGATGACGAGGTCGCAGACCGATCCGTTGCGGACATAGGACCGCCCCCGCGGCAAGCGGTTCCAGAAGTCGCAGTGCGCCTCCAGGTGGTCGCACCAGGCTTTTCCCCAGAAGGTGCGGGCGATCGCCCGGCCCTCGATCACCACGGGGTCGAACTTTTCCCCCTTTTTATTCAGCCTCTCCATCTGACGCTTCGCCTTCGCCAGGCGCTCCGCTACCGGCACGTAGCGCGGCCAACGACTCGCGTACTTCCGGCTCCAGCCCCATCGTCTGCCCATGGTTCACTCCGCCGCGGCGCGGTGGATGTCCAGCGCCACGAATTTCAGCAATTCCTCGTCCGGCATTTCCGTGAGCCGTTTCTCCGCCCCCTCTTCGATCAGGCCCTTGGCCAGGTCCGTTTTTTCCGTGATGAGCGCGTCGATTTTCTCTTCGATCGTCCCCCGGCAGACGAACTTATGGACCAGGACGTTTTTCGTCTGGCCGATCCGGAAAGCCCTGTCCGTGGCTTGGTTCTCCACGGCCGGATTCCACCAGCGGTCGAAATGGACGACGTGTCCGGCGGCGGTCAGGTTGAGTCCCGTCCCGCCCGCTTTGAGCGAGAGGACGAAAAACGGCGGCCCGTCGTCACTTTGAAAGGCCTCGACAAAACTCCGGCGCCGCCCCACGGGCGTTCCCCCGTGCAGAATCAGGCCCGGCCGGCCGAACACCTCGGCCAGGAATCCGGCCAGAGGCCCGGTGATTTCCCGGAACTGGGTGAAAATCAGGACTTTCTCCTGCCGCACGGCCAGCTCTTCGCACAGCTCGCGGAGCCGGCCGAACTTGCCGCTTCGGCCGGGATCGTAGTCGCCGTCCGCCATGGCTTGGGCGGGATGGTTGCAGATCTGTTTGAAACGGAGGATGGCCGCGAGGACGATGCCGCGCCGCTCGATGCCGTCGCTCCTCTCCAGCCGGTCGGAGAGATCCCGGACGGCTTGTTGATAGATCCCCGCCTGGACGGGAGTGAGGGGACAGAACGCGCGAACCTCGGTCTTTTCGGGAAGGTCGGCGATCACCTTCTTGTCGGTCTTCAACCGGCGAAGGATATAGGGACGCACCAGAGTCCGCAGGGGCCTGTACGCGTCCGCCCCCCGGGAAGAAAGGTTCTTTACGTAAGTCCCGAAAACGCGAGCCGAGCCGAGCAACCCGGGGTTCAGGAAGTCGAAAATCGACCACAGGTCGGACAAGCGGTTTTCGATCGGCGTGCCCGTCAGGACGACGCGGCACGGGGCCTTGAGTTCCTTGACCGCCCGGGCTTGACGGGTGGCCGGGTTCTTGACCGCCTGCGCCTCATCGAGCGCCGCCAGGCTCCATGGGCGCTTCCTCAGGAGGTCCGTCCTCTGCAGGACGCCGTAGGTCGTGATGACCAGGTCCAGGCGGGCCTTCCGGCCTTCCATCCGGCCCGCCCATTCCGAAGCGGGCGTTTCGGAGGGATGGGCATAAAGCACCCTCAGGCTCGGGACAAACCGTTCGATTTCCGCTCTCCAATTGGCTACAAGCGAAGCGGGAACAACGAGCAGGGCGGGAGGCGTTCCCTCCCGGACTTCCCGCCGGAGCAGGACCAACAGTCCCAGGAACTGGATCGTTTTTCCCAGCCCCATGTCATCGGCCAGACAAGCCCCGAGGCCCATCTTCGTCAGGAAGTGCAGCCAGCCAACGCCCTCGCGCTGATACGGCCTGAGCACGGCGCGGAGTTCATTGCCCGGATCGGAAGCCTGCCGCCGTTCCGGATCCCGCAGGGCATCCAGCACGGCGGCGAGACCGCGGCCGGCTTGGACGCCGAACCATTCGGGGGCGTCGGGAGAGGCGTCCTCGGGCCGATCCGGACCCTCCGTACCCGCAAGCAGCCGCATCGCCTGCAGAAAAGTCAGCCCGTCACCGCCGGCGTCCCGTTCGACACGCTTCCAATGGGCCATGAGCTCGAACAGCCGCCGGGAGTCCACCTCGACCCATTTTCCGCGCAGGGAGACGAGCCCGGAGGAGGACGCGACGAGCGTCTTCCACTCCTCCTCAGTCAAGGCATTCCCGTCGAGAGAGGCGCGAATGGAAAAATCGAGCAACGAGTCGAGCCCCAGCACGACACCTTTTTTCTCGCCGATGGTCACGCTGACCTGCGGCCGCGGCGGGCGGCCTTCCTTCCACCAATCAGGCACGCGGACGATGATTCCGCTCGCTTCAAAAAGAGGGATCTCCTTCAAGAAGTCGTAGGCCTCCCGCGGCGTCCAGGCCTGCGGCCGGTAGACCTCTCCGGTTTCTGTCAAGCGGCGGATGAGCGGGCTTTTATCAGCCGCAGCCTGTACCGGAGAAAGAAGGCGCAGGAGGGCGTTCCGGTTTTTCCCGCCCGCATACTCCTGGAGGGCGCGGCCGAGCGGAATGTATTGCGGCCTGGATTGGTCGGACAGCCGCCCGGTGTACGTGGCCATGAAGGCGAAGGGGCGGTCGGGGTTGCGTTTGTTTTCAGCGAGATGAAACGTGACCCGGCCGACCAGCCGCCAGTTCGGGTCGCAGTCCTTCAGCCAGCCGGCCGGCCCTTCCGGGTGCGTAGCGGCCTCTCGCCGCGCCCTCGCATCAAGCGCACCCCACAGCCGCATCAGGACCTCGGGTGAGAGGTACTCCAGGCCCTTCATCGGCGGAACCCGTTCCGCTAGGTTGCGCCAATAGTCCGCGTCCGGTTCATGCACCCGGGCAGAGAGGTCGGTCTCCAGCCCGGGCGTATGGCAGAGGGCCGTCAGATATTCGCGGGCGAAATCACGCCAAAAATCGAGGACCGCGGAAGGCCCGGCGCCCCATTTCTCGCCGGCGAGCTCCAGCAGGCCAAGGGCGGGATCCTCGCCCCACAAGCGGCAGAGGCGTCGGACCTGCGGCGATCCGCCGGGAATGTCGGGGGGATCGAGGTACAAGCGGCCGGAAGGCGACAGCACGAGCTCGGGCACGGCCCGGACGGGAGCAGGCTCAAGAGAAGTGCCGATATCCATATTGCCAAAGAATCATATGCACTCTCCGGATTTTGTCAACTCGGCTGACGGCGATGTGTCCTATTTTCCCACCGCCGCTTATTGCGGCTTTGACAGCACCGCGCGGTCGGCGATATATTACCGGCATGGTGAGTGGCACCGGATTCTCCCCGAAAGAGGTCCTGTTCGCGTCCATGACGGACTGCAACCTGAATTGCGCCCATTGTTCGGTCGAGCGGGGAAAGGCCCGGCTGCCGATACCGGCGGCCGTGAAGTTCCTGCGGTCCTGCCGGAAGACCGGCGTCGAAAGGGTCGGGTTCACCGGCGGCGAGCCGTTCCTGGACATCGAGTTCCTCCATGCTGTGACCGAATTCGCCGTCGCGCAAGGGTTCCTATTCGGCCTGGTCACCACGAACGCGGCCTGGTTCAGGAGCGCAGCGCCCCTCCGACGGACCCTGAAGGAATTGTTCGACCGGGGTTACGACGGGTCTTTCGGTGTCAGCGTGGACGCGTTCCATGGGAAGGATCCGGCTAAGCCCGCCCTGTTCATCGAGACCGCCCGGAAGATATGGAACCGGCCGGATGTCGCGCGTGTCATCGCGGTGAAGGGGGCACGGGACAAAGAAACGGAAGCGGTCCTGAAAGCCCTGGCCGGGGCCTTGAAGGCGAGGCTCGTCGCCGTCGGCGGGCATCGGGTCATCAGGAATGATTCCCTGTTCGTGCCCGTAACGACGATCGATCTGGCCCCGATCGGCAAGGCGGAACCCCTCCTCGACCCGTGGGGCAAGGAGTGGTTCAAGGAGGACTTCTGTCGGGGACCGGGCCACGTTTTCTATGTCCTGCCCAACGGCGACGTCAAGCCCTGCTGCGGCTACGCCACGGACTCCGAACGATTGACCATCGGCAACATCCATAAGGATACGGCCGCGAAGATGCTCGAGAACGCCTCCCGGAATCCATTCGTGTCCGCGGTCTTCGAGATCGGATTGTCCCGAGTCCGCGCGCGCCTTGAAAGACAAGGCGTCGTTTTCCCCGGAGCGACGACGAATCCTTGCTATTTCTGCCATCATGTGTTGACCAAGGTTCCCCAAAACATCTCGGTGGTTAAGCGATCACAATAAATGAGAACTGATGATCCAATCGGGAGAAGAAACCCCACCGCCACCCTCGGCCGCTGCGAGCGCGACCTGCTCGAAGACATGGGAGGGCGGCGGCTTCTCCGCGGCAAAGGTCAACTTCAATGATTCCGTCCGACAGACGACAACGCGCCAGCCCTCTTCAGGTTAGATGGGCCAGACGATGCGGCGGGGATCCTTGCGGATCGCGGCGGCCGTCTTCTGGAGCTCGACGACGATCTCGATCTTTTTTTCGAAGGGGAGCCGTGCCAATTGGCGACGCCGTTCGCGTTTTTTCCGGAAGATGATCTCCGCGGCCTTATTCTTCATGGAATTGGTTCTCGAACTTTTTGAACTTGTCGGCCAGCCCGAAAGACTCCAGGATCCTGCCGAGAACGGTTCGATCGATGACCGTTTCGTCCAGCAACCTGATGACTCGTTCCCTGTCCTTGGCCCGGCCTGTCTGCAGGGCGATGGCCGCCAGGTATTCGGCTGTGACGACCTTAGCTTCAACATCGCGGTATTTCAAGGTCGCAGCATTTTCCACGGCTTCGCGAACGAGATCATTGTAGGCCGGGATGAACTGAACGGGGAATCCCTCAACGAGAATCGACTCGGCTTGAGTGCTGAACCCGCGCTCTCTGGCATAATCGCAGATCGGCGCGAGAACATCCAGCCCCTCCTTCGCCGGGATGAAAAAGATATCCAGGTCATAGGTCAGCACGGGCTCGATATAGTACGTTGCGGCGATCCCTCCGCCGATCGCATAGGCCTTGATAATCCCTTGGCGGGTGATCTCTTCGATGACTTGAAGGGCTTTTTCCATCCTGCCGCACCGATTCAATTATATCGGAAAAAAGCCCGAAAATAAACCAAGGGCGGACGCTCGTGATCGGGGCCCGTTGCCTCATTCAGAAATGTTACCAAGGAATAAATGACTTAGCGAGACCCACGGGAGTGACCCCTGAGGGTACGACTAGAGCATCCACCCCAGCATAAACAAGCCCTCGCAGTATGATCAGTTTCGCCGCTCCTTGGCGCGTCATGGTGTCAGCTGATAAGTCAACGGGGAATAGGAACACTTTGTTTTGCTCACTTTTTATCGATAATTCCTCAATATCCTGCCCCGGTCCTCATTCTCCTTATCGCCTTTGAAATAGATCTCGACGAGTTCGATCTTGTCCGCCGCCTCAAAGTGCGCGTATATAAGCCGCAGCCCGGAATTGGCCCCGCGTCCTTTCAGGGCCCGGCAGGCGAATTTCTTGACCTTGTACATTCTGGGTTCATCGAAAGGCATGCCGGGAATCTCGAAAACGCCTTTGTTATCGACCCCCAATTTATGAAAAAGGACGAGTTGTGTCTTCAGGAGCGTCGCCAGGTCCTCCTCGAGCGTCCGGAACCGTTTGATCAGACCCTTCAGGTCGCGCTCGAATTCGGGCAGGTGCGCTATCTCACGGAACGTCGGCGTTGATGTCATCTTTTCTCACCGAATAAGCAGGCGTGCGGTAAAAAACGGCCTCGTAAGGGATGATGCCGCCCTCATCGGTGGTCAGCCACGGGACATCGTTGTGGGAATATTCGCTGATTTGGCCGGCGTTCATGTCGGAAAGCCTGTTAAGGACATGATCGATAACGTCCTTTTCCCTGGCGCTCAATTGAGACAGGTCGGAGTTTCGAAGCGGGAGGTATTTCGTTTGGGGGTAATTGAAGTATTTGTCGGGGATTTTAACGATTTCGTTCGCCTCGATCATTTGGTCGATAACCTTGCGGAACTCTATGGGCGTCGGGCCGTATTTATTTTTCTTGTATGTGGCGCCGATCAACTGTTCTTCGTACCGTTCGTAATGATCGAAATCGATAAAATACAGCAGTTTATAAATCACGGTCTCGCCGACATTCGCCTTGGCCCCGACTTTAGCAATTATATAGAGAAGGACCTCCTTGAATTTTCTGAGGTTTTTCCGGGGGATATCGATCCGCGTTTCGGGCTCTCTCTTCTTGTACTCCGCGGCGGTCTCGCTGATAACAAACTGAGGCTCCTTTTTCTCGTCGAAAAGGGCCTCGACCGATACTCCAAAGAGCTCGCTAAGCGTCTTGATATCCTCAGCGCTGACTTTTCTCTGTCCGTTCTCGATGAGCGACATCGTCGGCCGCGAGACCCCCAGGAGCCTGGCCAAGGCTTCCTGGCTCAGGTCCCGGCTCTCCCGGTACTTTTTGATACGCAAGCCTAAATGAGTCATGGAATTTCCTCTCCCGCGATCATTATACGCTTGTTATATTATCT
>Ga0105152_10000186_pt1 | contig 15930 bp, 8 predicted proteins | sample LakBais05cmmetaG_FD_81534 | JGI IMG/M metagenome (GOLD analysis project Ga0105152, IMG submission 81534) | Lake sediment microbial communities from Lake Baikal, Russia to study Microbial Dark Matter (Phase II) - Lake Baikal sediment 0-5 cm | ecosystem: Environmental > Aquatic > Freshwater > Lake...
GGCTCAGCAAGCCGGTGTCGGCGGCCTCGTAGGCAAGCCTTCTGACCGCGGCAAGCCGCAGGTTGATCGTGGAGGACGCCAAACAACGGGCCTCGAGCTGCAACCTATACCGCAGCACAACGGTCTTGTTGAATGCCAACCTGGGCTCAGAGCAGTACCAGGCGATGAAATCGCTGATGGCGAACCGGTAGGAGCGTTGCGAATCGGGTGAACTCAAGGTGTTCAAGACGGCGGCCTTGGCGTGGTCAAGGTCGGGAAGGCGAAGGACACGTTTCGGACGAGTATAGCTCGGTCTCTTCATCGGATAGCGGTCTCCTTATCCGCTGACCGACGAAGATCACGAAAAACAGATGGCGGGAAGCTTGTATCACAGGCACAATCTGGCAGAGGTGGTCAGAAGGGATGTTCTCCCTTGGATCAGGGAGCCAGTCGATTCCGCGACTGTGCAGGTGCGCGCGGAAGTCACATCATGGGGGTGCGCAAGAAACAGGGGCGAGCCACACACCGCGGGCGACCTTACGGCGGGAAATTCATGCGGCGCAGGAGTTCCTGGACGCGCGGGTTGGGGGGTGAACCAGGGCAAAAACTATAGCTTAACCAACTTCACTCAACGGTCTCATTTTCGCTGAAGTCGGACAAAGGGTGTTGAGGAAGCCTCGACTTGGAAATGCGCTTCGCGTGGATCATCCAGCACTCCTCAGACTGAGCGACAGCAGTCTGCTCTGAGATGGACGAAGGCTATTCGAGCCCCGGAGCAGGCGGCGCACCGGAGATCTTGTGCAGAAGGTCCTCGCGTGTCTTCGCGTGGAGTTGTTCGACCTTCGCAAGCTCGGCCTTTGCTTCCTCGTCCCGGCCCATAGCACGGTAGGTGGCGGCGAGGCGGTAGTGGGCATCTGTCCGTTCGGGGTCCAGGCGCACGGCTTGTTTGAGGGCTGCGACTGCCTGCTCGTACTGCTGCTGCTCGGCGTAGATAATCCCCAGGTCAAGATGCGCAACCCGCACGTTCGGGTCGAGGCGTAGTGCCTCCTGCAAAAGCGGCAAGGCCTGATCAATTTGCCTGCGCCGCACAGCGATGTCCCCCAGGTAAGCCTTGGCTTGCGCGACCAATCCGCCAACTTTGATCTCCTGCCGGAACTCTTCTTCGGCTTTGTCGAACCCCCGCTTCTTCCAATAGAGATAACCCAGGCCGAAGTGCACATTGGGATTTTGAGGAGCAGCGGTCGCCGCGGCCCGGAATTCTTCGATGGCTTGGTCGGTCCGATCCAGACCGTCGTAAGCCTCTCCCAACAGCATATGTGCCGCAGCCGAGTCGGGTTGGTGACGGAGCAACCGGTCAAACGCTTGAATCACCTTCTCGTATTGCCCGCTCCAAAGATAACTCTGAGCGAGCAGGTATTCCAGGGTGGTATTCGAAGGCTCGGCAGCGACGAGTTCTTCGAACTCCCGGCCCGCCTCGGCATAGTCGCCGGCACCGTAGCAGGACATTGCCAGAAGTGTGCGGATTCGGAAGTTCTGCGGGTCGGCTTTCTCCGCCTTGGTGAAGGGTAGGATGGCTTTTCGGAAATCGCCGCTCTTGAAGTACGCCAATCCCAAGTTAGCCAGCAGCGAAACCGAGTTAGGATCAAACTTCAGTGCCTTCCGGTAAGCAGCGATCGCCTCAGGATACTTGCCCATGTGGACGTAAGTCTGGCCGAGGTCGTTTAGGAGCTGGGGCGAGCGGGGATCGCGGCGAATCAAATCCTCATAGATGCGGGCAGCCTCCCCATAATGCCCCTGGGACTCAAGGTGCTGCGCGCGGTGCAGGAGTTCGCCGGCTTCCTCCTGGCCGGCGGCAGCGCAGATCACCACGAAGAAAAATGCGGCGATAAGGAAGATGCAAGCCGGAGTGTGCCCTTCACCAATGTGCCGTTGCGAACACCTGCTCAAGGTTAACCTCCGATATTTAACGACGCGCATTATAGCATCGGGAGGATTCAGCCCGGCGGCCGCGCGGCGCAGGGGTTACATAACGCTAGGCTTTCGAGCTCTGCCGAAAGCGTTGGGGAGAAACACCCGCTGCGCGACGAAAGACGCGGTTGAAGGTCTTCATGCTTCCGAACCCGGCTCCTGTGGCCACGCGATGCGAAGGCAAGTCAGTCTCAAGGAGTAGCCGTTTGGCCCTCTCCACTCGGCATTGGGCGATCTCCGAACTGATCGACCGGCCAAGGGCACGAAAGAACCGCCTCTCGAGCGTCCGCCGGGACACACCTACCTGTTCGACCACATCCGGAACACTGATGGCTTGCCCGGCGTGATTCTTGATGAATCGCAAAGCGGTAGCGATGCAGGGGGCATCTTGCGCTATGACGTCACTTGACTGCCGGGTGACGACATAGAGGGGCTCGACCTGCACAACATGGCCCCCGGTCATGTGGCCAGACATCAGGCTGTCGAGGAGTCTGGCGGCTTCGTACCCGGCCTTTTCCAAATCCAAGGCGACGCTGCAGAGAGGAGGACTGGACAGCTCGCAAATCAACTCGTCATTGTCCACGCCCACTACGGCGACGTCATCGGGCACGCGCAGTCCGGCGGCCGCGCAAGCCTGGAGTACCTCGCGTCCACAAATATCGTTGCAGGCCATCAGGCCAACGGGCTTGGGGAGCGATTTGAGCCAGTCCACGAGAATGGGTTGCTCATGTTCCCAATTCTCGATCCAATTTGGCCGCTGCATCCAGTTTGCTAACTCGATCCGGTGCGTCTGGTAGTGGAATCCCTGATCCGTCAAGTATCGAGAGAAAGCTTCTTGCCGGCGCAAGGACCACGCGCACCCGACAAATCCGCAGAACGCGAAGTGACGTAAGCTTCGGTCCAGTAGGTGTGCCGCCGCCATCCGCGCGATGGCCGCGGAATTCGTGCGGATTTCGCCGAACTTGTCTCCACTTCCGGGCAAGCGGGATTCGTCCAGTGAAGAGGCGACGAAGGGAAGACCCGTATCACGGATGAGCTTCGCCATTTCAGGCGAGCGAATCCGGGCGATGATGCCCGTTCCACTCCAGGATTTCGCCTTGGGCAAAGCCTGTTCGAGATGCCCGGGGGCAACATAAAGCGACCACGGCCCGTGCAAACGGGAGTAACGCACGATCCCTCGAAGAAGTCCTCGCCCATATTCGGTCGCGGTTTCCAACAACAAGGCCACCTGGGGCACCCTAATGACGGAGCGGCTTCTCGTCATGCCTCCTCCGGCTTGGGTTTCGGATCGCCGGCCCTGACGCAAATGAGGCCACACCGTAGACTTATAACCGGATCCTTTTCGACTTTCAAGTTGAATTGTCGAAAGTTCAGCGAATCTCCTCTGACGCAAAATGTCCAGAAGTTTCCGCAAACTGGGGTCTAGACACGGTATTTGGTTAGGTACTACGATGCCGCCAGATGTAAGGATCAGGCGTCGGACGGTAGGTTAGTTTCTGGGACTCTGAGTTACTTTCTCCCATCGCCTCCGCCCGCTGCTGTCGTGCCGGGCAAGCTGCATTCTGGTGTCTGGTGGGGCGGATTTCTGTTCGTCGTCGGCCTCCTTCATGCCCTTCGACTCAGGCCCGGCAAGATGATTGAGTGATGCGGAGACTGGTAAGAGGAGGACTGTTATGCGCTTTTGCAGAACGCGCCTTTGTGGCTCGATAGCGGTTCTGAGTCTCTCGATCCTTCTGTTTGCAGGGGGCACGGCCCTCGGGCAGGATGCCGGAACCGGGTCTCAACCGGCCTACCTGAATCCTGCACTGCCGATGGAGCAGCGCGTGGACGATCTAGTGTCTCGGATGACCCTGGAGGAGAAAGCATCGCAACTGGTGAACCAGGCGCGAGCGATTCCGCGGTTGCAGGTTCCGGCCTACGACTGGTGGAGCGAGGGGTTGCACGGCGTGGGCTTCGCCGGCACGGCGACGGTCTTTCCTCAGGCCATTGGCTTGGCGGCAACCTGGGATACGTCGCTGATGCAGGAGGTGGCAACCGTGATCAGCACGGAGGCGCGCGCCAAACACCATGAGGCCGTGCGACAAGGGAGAAGGAATATTTTCGAGGGGCTCACGTTCTGGTCGCCAAACATCAACATCTTTCGCGACCCGCGGTGGGGCCGCGGACAGGAGACGTACGGAGAGGACCCCTTCCTGACGGCACGGATGGGCGTGGCCTTCGTCACTGGAATGCAGGGCGATGATCCAAAGTATCTGCGAGTCGTTGCCACGCCGAAGCACTTTGCCGTGCACAGCGGGCCGGAGCCGACGCGGCACACGACCAACGTGAATGTGTCGAAGCACGACATGGAAGACACGTACCTGCCGGCCTTTCGCGCTACGGTCACGGAAGGCAAGGCGGGCTCGGTGATGTGTGCGTACAACAGCATCAATGGCGAGCCGGCTTGCGCCAACACGTTTCTCCTGCAGGATCGCCTGCGCGGGGCATGGAAGTTCAAGGGTTACGTGGTGTCGGACTGCGGCGCCATTACGGACATCATGAGCGGGCATCACTTCGTCAAGACGATGCCTGAGGCGGCGGCGATTTCACTCAAGAAAGGGACCGACAACGACTGCTGTGATTTCACTTCGAAGACGAAGGACAGTTCGGACTACGTGATGTACGCGGACGCCGTGAAACAGGGACTCCTGAACGAGAAGGACGTGGATGTGACGTTGAAGCGGCTCTTCCGCGCTCGGTTTCAGCTCGGGATGTTCGATCCGCCGGAACTGGTGAAATACGCGCAGATTCCCTTCAGCGAGAATGACAGCGAAGCACACCGGCAACTGGCGCTGCAGGCGGCCCGCAAGACCATGGTGCTGCTGAAGAATGACGGTGTGCTCCCGCTCAAGCCGGCGACGAAGAATATTGCGGTCATCGGGCCGCTGGCGGACTCTGTGCGCGCACTGGAAGGTAATTACAACGGTACACCCTCGCGCGCAACAACGGCGCTGGACGGAATTCGCAATCAGTTTCGAACGGCGCACGTGACCTTCACCCCCGGGACGAAGTTTCTGCGCAGTGCCGCTCCGGTGCCGGCGGCGTCCCTCCGCACCGGGGACGGCAAGGTGGGATTGACGGGGATCTACTTCCACAACAAGGATCTTTCGGGAAAACCCGTCGTGACCCGGACCGATGCACAAGTCGACTTTAGTCCAGAGCACCCCCTCCCGGAAGAACTGGGATTGGAGGATTTCTCGGCGGCAGGGGACTTCTCGGCGCGATGGTCCGGCGTGCTGACGCCACCGGATTCGGCGACGTATAGGCTGTCGGTTGAAGGCGCGGGCGGAGCACGGCTCTGGCTGGACGGAAAGCTCCTGCTGGACGACTGGATGCAGCACTCCGAATTAACCACACGCACCAGCGAGGTGAGACTGGAAAAAGGGCGAAGCTATCCTCTGCGGCTCGAATACTTCTATGGCGGGTCGGGCTTCTACCGCGGGGTAAGGCTGCTCTGGTCCGAAGTCAAAGGTGACGACACCGTACAAGCTGCGTCGGCGGCAGCACGGGAGGCCGATGTAGTGATCGCCGTGGTAGGCATCACTGCAGATCTGGAAGGCGAAGAAATGCGCCGCGCGGATCTGCCGGAGGGCTTCAAGGGCGGGGATCGTACGAGTCTCGACCTGCCAAAGGAGGAAGAAGAGCTGCTCAAGGCAATCAAGGCGACAGGCAAACCGCTGGTGGTGGTGTTGATGAACGGCAGCGCCATGGCGGTGAACTGGGCGAACCAAAATGCGAACGCAATCCTCGAGGCGTGGTATCCGGGCGAAGAGGGCGGGGCCGCGACTGCGGAGACCCTGGCGGGCGTGAACAATCCTGCCGGACGCCTGCCCGTCACTTTCTACAAGAGCGTGGATGATTTGCCCCCCTTCGAGGACTACTCCATGAAGGGAAGAGCCTACCGGTATTCGGACGTGCAACCGCTATATCCATTCGGTTACGGTCTGAGCTATTCGCAGTTCGCTTACAGTAACCTGAAGCTCTCAGCGGCAAACCTGAAGGCGGGCAATTCTCTGGAGGTAGATGTGGATGTGCGGAACCTCAGCCAGCGCGGGGGAGACGAAGTGGCGGAGCTCTACTTGAGTTTTCCGAAAGTGCCCGGTGCACCGATCCGCGCGTTGCGCGGATTCAAGCGGGTCCATCTGGCCCCGGGCGAAACGCAGCGTGTGTACTTCAAACTCGATCCACGGGACCTGAGCTGCGTCAACGAGGCCGGAGATCACGTGGTCGCGGCGGGCGCCTACCGCATCTATGTGGGCGGTGGCCAGCCTGGAACCGGGGCACCCGGGGCGGAAGCGCAGTTCTCGATGGAAGGAGAGCTGAAGCTGCCCGAATAGTGGCTGCTATCGAGGCAGCGAATCCAATTGGGAGTTCACGGCAGTGTTGCGGGGGGGCGAGACTCGCGATTTTATTGGAGACGGATGTGGAGTTCACTTGCAGCCCAGCCTCGCGCAGTTGCAGGCAGGTGACTACACCGAGCGACCTGTGTCTTGCACGGGACAGCGAGGAGCTGCAATCGCCCTCGGTTTTTCAGCAAAGTGCTCCTGGGGCGCCACGAAGGCGCGTTTGCTGATATGGCGGCGGGCGTGACTGACGCGAAGTCAGTGCGCGAGCTTCGGTTGACGGTACAGGCCCCTGCTGTTGGATGCCGGGGACGCGGCGAAGTCGTGGAGGTGGAGGGCCGCTCGGTCCCCCCGCCGGACGGTCGCGTCACCAATTCGGTTCCTTATGCGCCGGGTGCTGCGATTCTTTGGGTTGTCGCGTCAATCAGAGGGGCGGCATGGAGGCACGAAACGCCGGCCCGAATCTAACACCCGGATGTTTTCCAAGGTCTTCGAGACAATAAGGAGGAAATGTATGAGGAAAAAAGTGTGTTTCCGCCTTTTCGCTTTGCTGTGTTTTAGTCTGCTCTTCTTGCCGAGCATGGTCCTGGCCCAGGTAAAAGCCACCATCGTCGGCTCGGTGACGGACCCTTCAGGCGCGGTCATGCCGGGGGTCAAGATCACCGTCACGAATACTGATACCAGCGCTACGCGCACACTGGAAACTAATGCGGCTGGAAGTTACATTGCCCCGGAACTCGTTCCAGGTCATTACGAGGTGAAAGCTGAGTTCAAGGGCTTCCGGACGTATTCTCGCACTGACATCGTTTTGAACGTTAACGACACGCTGCGGGTGGATATTCCCATGCAGATCGGGGAGGTCACCCAAAGTGTAACTGTATCCGAGGCCGTGGTGAAAGTGCAGACCGAATCCGGCGAGATGAGCGACCTGATTTCCCCCAGGCAGGTGACCCAGCTTCCGGTGAACACGCGCACCTTTTTTGCCCTGGCCACGCTGACCACCGGCGTCACCACGGACATCCCGGATTTCAACTTGCCCATTGGCGTGGGTTCCGACAGCGGCATCCGCTTCAATGGCCTTCGCAACGAGCACAACATCTGGATGATTGACGGGGGCGAGAACTATGACCGCGGTTGCGGCGGGTGCGTCACCGTCATGCCCTCGATGGACGCCATCGCCGAGTTTAAGATCATGACCAGCAACTACGGCGCCGATTTCGGCATCGGCTCCGCAGGCACCGTGAACATGATGTTGAAGTCGGGCGCGCGCGATTTCCATGGATCGGCCTACTGGTTCCATCGCAACGACGCCGTGGACTCGGTCAACTACTTCATCAACGCCGTGCCGCGCAACCCGGATGGGACGCGCGCGGCCGAGCCCCCCGTTCTCCGCGTCAACATGTTTGGGTGGAACCTTGGGGGCCCCTTCTACATTCCCGGCAAGTACAACACGGCCAAGAACAAGACCTTCTTCTTCTTCAACCAGGAGTGGCGACGGATCCGCCAAGGAAGCGTCGTCAACGCAGCGGCGGCGAACGAGGATCTTCGCAGCGGCGATTTCAGCAACTATCGCGGCGGTCCCCTCATTGCTCCCATTCACGTTCCGGACGTTACGCCCGGCGACCCGGCGATGCTGGCCAAATTCGCGGCGGCGGGCCTCACTCCAGGCGAGGATTTCCCGGGTAACGTCATCCCTGACTCCTTGATCGACCCCAACGTCAAGGCCTTCCTGGGCACCGGCGCGTTGCCCCTGCCGAATGCTCCTGGCGACCGCTACATCGACTCGCGCATGGTGCCCATCAATGTGCGCGAGGAGATCATTCGTGTGGACCACAATGTTTCCGACAAGCTCTCCATCATGGCCCACTTCATCAACGACGCAATCGTTCAGGAGACGATGACGTCACTGTGGAGTGGCAGCACCTACCCCACAATCGGCACGACCTTCAAGAACCCCGGCAAGAGCGCAGTGTTGAGAATCACCTACACGATCAATCCTTCGTTGCTGAATGAATTCTCGTACAACTACAACGGCAACCGCATCGACCTGACGCCGACGGGGATCTTCGCCAAGCCCAGCGGCATGACGATCCAGGAATTCTTCCCCAGCAACAAGCTGGACCGGCTGCCAGACGTTAATCTGACCAAATACCTTGGGGTGAACTACCAGCCGGCGTCCTGGCCCTGGTGGAATGCCGCTGACAGCCAGCAAGTTCGCGATGACGTTTCCTGGATGGTCGGCAGCCACGCCCTGAAGTTCGGTGGGCAGTTCATGCGCTACCGCAAGAACCAAGACCTCTTCGGGAACACCCAGGGATCCTACAGCTTCAGCGGCGACTTCACGGGCGATGACTTTGCCGACTTCCTGCTGGGTTATGCAAAGTCGTACTCCGAACTCGCGATCCAGGACCGCGGCCACTGGCGGACCAGCACGGCTTCGTTCTACCTCACCGATAGCTGGCGGGCCACCAAGCGGTTGACGGTGAATTTGGGTGCGCGTTGGGAAGTCATGCCGCATGTGTACGAGATTCAAGACCGGCAGTCCGATTTCTACCCGGACCTTTATGATCCTGCGCAAGCCCCCATCTTCAATCCTGATGGGAGCCTGGATACGACTGGCCCTGGCTTCACCACCGTTCCTGGCGTTCCGCTATCGGACATCCCCTTCTATATGAATGGGATCGGTTTAGCGGGCAAAGGCGGCGTTCCGCGCGGGCTCGTGGACAACTATTACAACACGATAGGTCCGCGCATAGGCTTCGCCTACGACCTGACGGGCGCCGGTAGGACCGTGTTGCGCGCCGGCTATGGCTTGTTCTACGAGCGCATTCAGGGGAACGACGTTTACAATGGCGGCCCCAATCCGCCATTCTCCTTCTACCCCGGCGTTGACATAGTTTACTTCAGTGACCCGAGCGTCAGCGCCCTGAACGGTCAGAAGGCGACCGTCCCGATCTTCCCTGGCAGCGTCTACGCCCTAGCGAAGGACTACTTGGTTCCCACCAGCCAACAGTGGAGCTTCGGCATTCAGCACGAGCTGATGCCGCGGACAGTGCTCTCGGTCGCCTACGTCGGGAACCAGAACTCCCACCAGCGGGTCGAGCGGAACATCAACACGCCGTTGCTCTCCGACCCGCGTCGCGCGGAGGTGCGGGCTGGCACGCTGGGTGTTAACCGGATCAGGCCGTTCTTGGGCTTCAGCGGTATCAGTTACGCCGACAACTCCACGTCCGGCAACTACAACTCACTGCAAGTGAACCTGCGTATCGATAACTACCACGGGTTCACGCTGCAGACTGCGTACACGTGGGCGCATGCCATCGACATCCAAAGCGGGGACTTCAGCGGCGTCTTCAATCCCTATGACCTGGGGTTCGACCGCGCTAGCTCCGACCAGGATCGGCGGCACGTCCTCACGCTGAACTACATCTACGACCTGCCGTTTTTCAAGGGCCATTCCAACGCCTTCGTGCGCAAGGCGCTCGGCGGGTGGCAAGTCTCCGGTATCACCACGTTCCAGACTGGGATGCCAAGGACTCCGACCTATCCTGGCGATTACGCTGGAGTGGGCTTCGGGAGTGTGCGTCCCAAGCTGGTCGCCAACCCTGCAGGGCCTAGGACGTTGTCGAAGTGGTTCAATACGGAGGCGTTCGCAGAACCCGATGAGCTGACCTTCGGAACCGCAGGACGGAACATCGTGTGGGGCCCCGGCCGCAACAACTGGAACCTCTCGATCTTCAAGACCTTCAGCGGCATCCCCATCGGGAGCAAGGAGGGAGCAGAGCTCCAGTTCCGTGCTGAGTTCTTCAACGCCTTCAACCACACCCAGTACCACGGCATTGAAACCAACGTCCTTTCTGGAGCGTTCGGACAAGTGACCTCAACTTACGACCCACGCACCATTCAGTTCGGACTGAGGTTCTCGTTCTGAAATTTTGCCGCAAATTCAGGGGCGACCCGGCAACGGGTCGCCCCATTTCTTTCTGTTGCAGCTCAGGAACCGGCGCCGACGAAGCCTTTTGGCTGGCCTTTTCGGATCCCTGTCCATACCAAAAACTCCCTCCGCGTTGAATTTAATGGAGTTAGTGGCCTTGATCAGAAGCACGGCCGGGAATTCAACCTTGGACCGATTTGCCGAGAAGTACCAGTTGTTTCCTGGGGGGCAGGCATTTTGTCCACCCGGACCCGCATTCTGGTGGAACGGAGTTGCTTCCCTCACTAAACTTGATATCCTCTCTCTCAAAGCGCTCCGCTGGTTTCTAGTTGTCTTCGCGGCCTAGCGTTTGATGTCCATGGCAGAGGACAGTGATCAAAGACCGGAATCCAGCCCTCATTTCACTCGAGTTCTGCACTCCATTTGTGTTTTCTTGACCCCAACGGCAGAAGGAGAAACAGATGGGCAAGCGAACTAGGAGACAGTTCTTGTCGGTCAGCGGTGCAGCCCTGGCAAGCGTGTTCAGCCTACGGAATCTGTCCGCAGCCGTCCAGAACACCACATCGCCATATCGACGGCCAAAAATGAGAATCACGGATGTGCGCACGGCGCAGGTGGCGGTTCACGGCCACCAGGTCCACGTGCGCGTTTACACGAATCAAGGAATCTATGGCCAGGGCGAGGTCACCGACGCTGCCGTAGGTGCAGTGCCCTTGATTAATGAATTCAAGCGCTCGCTGATAGGTCAGGACCCGCTCAATGTCGATTACCTATTTGAGAGCCTTCGCACGAGCGGTATCTTCGCCGGAGCACAAGCCGGGCAATTCGTGGCAGCGCTAAGCGGCGTGGAGATCGCGTTATGGGATCTGGCCGGAAAAGCCCTAGCGCTGCCTGTTTATCAACTATTGGGCGGCAAGATGCGGAACCGGATTCGGATCTACTGCGACATGGCCGAGCCGAGCCCGGGAGATCCTCGCAGCCAGGAGGCATTTGAGGCGGTCAAGGATCTTGGGTTTACGGCGGTGAAAGCCGACATTGACGAGCTCGACTCCCCGCTGCGCTGGGACAAGATGAATCGCACGGCGAGTAACGGTGAGATTGATAGTATGGTCAAAAGGGTTGCTTTTTTCCGCGAGGCCTTTGACAAACGGGTGGACTTGGCCGTCGATATGCACGGCCAGTACGATGTGACGACTGGCAAGCGCGTGGCCACGGAGCTCGAACCTTTCAAGCTGCTGTGGCTGGAAGAGCCCGTTCCCGCCGAGAACGTCGATGCCCTGCGTGCCGTTCGCGAATCGACGAAGACGCCCATTGCGTGCGGCGAAAACCTGTTTCTACGATTCGGCTTTAGGGAAGTCCTGGAGAAACGTGCCGCCGACATTCTCCAGCCGGACATGCAGAAGTGTGGAGGGTTGCTCGAAGGGCGCAAGATTGCAGATATGGCCCACACCTACTACATCCCCGTCGCGCCGCACTGTGTCGTCTCGCCCGTCGGCACGATGGCCTCTTGCCATGTCTGCGCCGCCATTCCGAACTTCCTGGCCCTGGAGTGGCACTGGCTTCCTCGCCTGAGGATGTGGAGAAGCTTCATCCAGGAAGGCGAAATCATCGAGAAGGGTTTCGTCACGGTTCCTGACCGTCCTGGGATCGGGGTAGAAATGAACGAAGAAGGGGCCCGGAGCGCCCAGGTTCCGGGGACGCCTTGGTTCGTATCCGGAGAAGGAGCATAGCCATGCGTTATTTACGTTTCTTGGCCATTATCATTTTCGTCGTGGGGGTTGCGAGGGGGCAGGTGACTCCGGACCCGGCGCTGCGCCGAAATCGCGACACTTACAGCCCGGTGATGGACGTCCTGAAGGCAACACGGACTCCGGTGAACAACGAGCAACTGGATGAACTGAAGAAATTTCCGCTGGAGGCGATCTGGGCCGTTCTGAAGGGTCTCGGCTACAACAACTACTTCGCCGGCTTGAAGACCACACGCCCCGAGGCGCGCCTAGTGGGCCGGGCATTGACGATTCGGTATTTGCCCCGGCGGCCGGACGTGGAGGAAGCGATGGGGACACTGGCCAAGGAAGGAGACTGGCCAGCGTATTACAATGTGCGCGCGGCAGAGGACGCCAAGCCTGGTGACGTCTTGGTTGTGGACCTAGGCGGTGCGCTAACGGACGGCGTTTTCTTTGGTGACATATCCGCGCTGGGAGCGCAAGAGGCTGGCGCGCGCGGTGCGGTGATTTACGGTTCCACCCGCGACCTAGCGGAGCTGCGGCAAATGAGAGACTTCCCCGTTTTCGCCGTGGGATTTGATCCCAATGTGGCCACGCAGATTGGCGTCGATTGGAATGTCCCTATCCGTGTGGGAGGCGCCACTGTATTACCGGGCGACGTGGTGGTGGCTGAGGAGGAGGCCGCGCTGTTTTTCCCTCCCCAGTTGGCAGCAGAAGTCATCAAGGGAGCCAGGCAGATTGTGGAACAGGAGGACTACGAGCGCAGCCTAGCCCGTCAGAAGAAGTACCGTTTCCGCGACGTCTACCCTTTGAATCCGGAGTTGCACAAGAAGTTTGAGGCGGAACAAGAGAGCCAAAGGCGGAATCCCAAGCCTTGAGTAAGGAGCAAACAAATGAGCCACAGCTCGCGACGTGTCCGGTGGGTTCCTTTCGTTGGAGTTGTTTGCCTGTTGATCGCTCTGCAAGTCCTCTCCGGGAGCCAGAAAAAGAGCCCCGACGATCCTCTGCTTCTCGGTTTCCAGAAGGTAGCCCTGGCCTCGGTGTCGGATGCGGTGGACACGGTGGCCGGGGAACCGGGATTCATGACCCACGATATGCGACCCATCGTTAGTGGACGGTTCGCGGGACGCGCCGTGACCACCTTGATGCGGCCAGCGCCGCCGGCGCGAGCGGTACCACAACTGGCCGTGAAACACGCCGTGGAAATGATAGATGAGGCCAAGCCCGGTGAAGTGGGTGTGATTGTGGTCGAGGACGGCCTGAATACGGCGGGCATTGGCGGCCTGATGGGCACAGCCGCTAAGGCGCGAGGTATGGCCGGGATCGTCGTGGACGGTGGCGTGCGAGACGTCGGCGAGCTCCGTGACATGGGCCTGCCCGTCTTTGGTCGCAGTGTTACGCCGGCCACCGCTGTGGGACGCTATGCCAGCGTCGCCAAGAATATTCCTGTCCGATGCGCTGGCGTCACCGTGAGGCCGGGAGACATCATCGTCGCGAGCGAGGATGGCGTGGTGCGGGTCCCGCAGGACAAGGCCGAGGAAGTCCTCAAGAAAGCCCAGGAGATCGAGACGAAGGAGAACAAGATGGTCCCGCTTATCAGGCAATTCAAGTCCCTGCAGGAGGCGCTTCGGATCTTCAATCGCATCTGAAAAGTGTCACACTCTATGGCCTATTACTCGCGCAGATCATTTCTGGTCCTAGCTGCCGCGTTACCGACGCTGGCGGCCTCGGAGGCCGGGCCGGATCAGATGGAGCGCAACGCGCGACTGCATCCACTGGACGGGATTGGCCGTGAGAACCTCAGGATCAGCGACATCAAGGTCACCCTCATGTCGTATGAACTCCCCCGGAACAAGCAGTGGGTTACTGGCACGATGGTCGCCTGGAAAACCGATGCGGTTCTGGTGCAGGTTTTCACTGACCAGGGAATTGTGGGCATAGGCGAGCCCAGCCCCTACGGCGGCCCGCAAGACATCAATGGGTTTGTCGAAGAATACATCCGGCCCGGGATGGTCGGTATGAATCCATTCGACGTGGAGCATCTCGCCTGTGGGTGGGGAGGCCAGCACCCCAATTACGCAGCCTGGGCCGGGGTCGATGCGGCTCTGTGGGACATCATCGGTAGAGCCAAGAACCTGCCGGTGTACAAGCTCCTGGCCACTGACAACGAGCCGAACCCTCACATTCGGGTGTATGCCAGCGGCGGCGTAGAGTACGCCTGGTACAGGCGGCCGGAAGACTTGATTGACGAGGCTCTCCGGTACAAGGAAGAGGGCTACACCGCTTTCAAGTTTCGCCTCGCAACTGAATGGAAGAATAGCGGCATGAGCGTGAAGAAGTACGTTCCGTATCTCTATAAGCTGCGGGAGGCTGTCGGGCCGAACTTCGAGCTCATGCAGGAAAGCAACATGCGGTTGACTCTCGAGGAGTCCTTGGAGCTCTGCCCCGTCCTGGAAGAGTTGAGATTCCTGTGGTTCGAGGAACCCATCGACATGCGGGCAGAAGGCGCGATTGGAGGCTATGTCCGGATCAATCAGGCGCTACCTACAGTGATGGTGTCCGGTGGCGAGCAACTAGGGACCCGATTTGATTTCAAGCCGTGGATCGACCGAGACGCCTACGACATCGTCCGGCCGGACTGCAATATGGCCGGTGTCACCGAGGCGTGGCACATTGCTCGTTTGGCGAATCTCAAGAAGAAATGCTGCTGTCCGCACAACTGGCATGGCGGTCTAACGACCATGGCCAATGCCGCGCTGGTGGCCGCGATTCCCAACCATCTTATGCTGGAACTGAATCAGACCTACAACCCGTTCAAGGAGGAGATTTTCAAAGAACCGCTGGTTGCGAAGAAAGGCTACATGGATCTGCCGAACAAGCCTGGCTTCGGGGTTGAGCTGATTGAAAACGTGGCAAAACAGTTTCCCTATCTACCTGGGTCGTACGCCAGGCCAAATCCGGATTTGCATTCCCAAGCATAAGTCCGACTCGGCTGAGCCGTGGGTCGCCAGAATTCCGCGCGACTTGGGAAATCGCGCTCAATTCAGATCGGACCAAGGTCCGATGCCTGCCCGTGCGTCTGATCAAGGCCCTAGCTCCATTGAATCTAGCGCGCATGGAGTTCTTGGGATGGACACCTCACGAAGCGGCGAGAGCACCACGTAGTCAGGCTTCGACATCTAGGAGCGGCCATGTCGGGCGGAGCCTCGCAGCCATCGGATTGCTGTCGTGAAATCCCCTTGCCAGCAGCAACCACCAGCGGACGTACAGCGCCCAAAGGGGATCCGGAATGGGAAGTCGGCTTCTCGGAAAGTGGAGGGGTAGGCTGGGATTGCTGGCGAGAACAGCCCCCCACCAATAATTCAGATTGCTCCTATTAACTGCCATTTATGGTGTCGATCAAGATGCCAGAAGCCAAGGCCCAAACAGCCAGACATGAACTCATTCACGCTTCGTGGGAGTTTCCCACAAACATCTGTTTTTGGGCGATTAGATTGGAGTGTTTGCGCCCCTTGTAGATCAGGCAGTTGCAGGGCGTCTGGGGGAGAGGTTTTTGGGCAAGCCAGCACACGCTCGTTGCGCTGTCCCCTTGCCGATGCCCAACTCTGCTGAGATAGCAGCCCAGGAGCATCCCTGAGCGCGCAGGGATGCCACTCTAGAAGCATCCACGACGATCCGCGGTCTCCCGAGTTGCCTCCCGCGGCTTCTGGCCAGCGCCAGCCCCGAACGCACGCGGTCCCGAATTAGCTCTCGTTCAAACTCCGCAATGCTGGCGAAGATGCCAAAGACCAGGCGCCCGTTCGGGGTCGAGGTATCCACGGCCTCATGGAGGCTCACGAAGTCAATTCCCAAGGCGCGGAACTCATCGAGGGCATTCACCAACTGGCGCAGGCTGCGAGCGAACCGGTCGTAGCGGTAGACAACCACGGCATCCACCAAC
>Ga0105152_10000187_pt1 | contig 15922 bp, 16 predicted proteins | sample LakBais05cmmetaG_FD_81534 | JGI IMG/M metagenome (GOLD analysis project Ga0105152, IMG submission 81534) | Lake sediment microbial communities from Lake Baikal, Russia to study Microbial Dark Matter (Phase II) - Lake Baikal sediment 0-5 cm | ecosystem: Environmental > Aquatic > Freshwater >...
CATCACTCGAGAAGAAAAACGTTTCCAGCGTACCCTGGAAAGTGGAGTGACCAAGCTTGAGAACATGCTCCGCCAGCTTGCGGAGAGCGGTGGGAAGGTATTGCCTGGTAGACAGGCATTTGAGCTGTATGCTACCTACGGCCTGCCCCTGGAAATTACCCGTGATATCGCCCGCGAGGCCAATCTTGGGGTTGATGAGGTGGGATTCCGCCAGGCTATGGAAGAACACCGTCTGGCTTCAAGCGCAGGAGAAGCTTTTGGTCCAACAGGGGGCGAGGGGGTCGATCTGTATCAAGAATTAATGGTAGATCTTCAGAACCAGGGGACGATCGATCCTGCCGGAGTCATTTATGATCCGTACCAGGTGCTTGAAATCCAGTGTCCAGTGATCGGTCTGCTGAAGAATGGGGTTTCTACCCGTGAAGCCCAACCTGGTGAAAAGATCGAAGTCCTTCTCCCTGAAACATGTTTCTATATTGAATCGGGGGGTCAGGTGTCGGACACTGGGATGATTACCTCGACTACAGAACCACCCTGGGAAATTCGGGTCGACGAGGTGCGGAAACCCATCGCCGGTGTGATCGTGCATACGGGTGAGGTCATCTCCGGTAATCCGAAGGTCGGTGATGAAGCCATTGCAAGAGTAGATGCAGAACGCCGGCGCGATATTATGCGCAACCACACCGCCACTCACCTCCTGCATGCCGAGTTACATGCGGTCTTGGGCGAACATGCTCGCCAGGCAGGTTCATCGGTGGGTCCTGACCGGTTCCGTTTCGATTTTACCCATCCTGAAGCGATAACAACCGAGCAGCTCGAACAGATCGAAGCCGGAGTCAATCGGAAAATACTTTCCAATTATCCTCTTAATATTAAATTTAAGCCTCTCCAGCAGGCGATGGACGAGGGGGCTATGGCGCTCTTTGGTGAGAAATACGGCGAGATCGTCCGCACTATCTCGATCGGTGATTTTTCGTATGAGCTATGCGGTGGTACCCATGTAAGTGAGACTGGCGACATTGGTGTATTTCTTATCACCAGCGAAGGCAGCGCCGCCGCTGGCATCCGACGGATCGAGGCCGTCACAGGACGCGGGGCTTACGAGTTAATCCAACGCCGTTTCCGTGCTTTGAAAGAAACCGCCCATCTATTGGTTACTAACCCAGAAGATGTGCCTGCCAAAACCCAGGCGATCCTGGATGATTTAACCACCGAGCGAAAACAGACTGCTAACCTGCGCCGGGATTTGGCAATAAAGGAATTCGATCGATACTTAGAGAATCCTGGCGAGATACCTAATATCAACGGGATACCAGTCCTGGCAGTAGAATTACCAGGGGCTGATATAGACACATTGCGTCAAATGGCAGATCGTTTTCGCCAGGTTAATAAAACAGGTGTAGTATCCCTGGGAAGTAACCTGGAAGGAAAGCCAATCATCGTCACCGCCATCACGAATGATCTGGTAAAGCGAGGGTTGGATGCTGTCCAGCTAGCTAAATATTATGCCTTTGAAATTAATGGTGGAGGTGGAGGTAGACCCACACTTGCTCAAGCTGGTGGGAAAGATCCTGGCAAGTTAGCCATGGCTCTTAATTCCACAAGCGCCTGGGTACAAGAGAATTTAAAATAACAGGTATTAACGACCCAGGCGCTCGGAGCGTTCGGGTCGTTACCTGCATTCGATTGTTGGGATATGAAAACCCAGATCATAAAACTTGAACCGCACGATGATACGATCTCAACCCGCGACAAGATGGGCTGGGGACAAACCGGTCGTGTGGTTTTAGTTTGGCCAGATCGTGGTCGTATACTCAATCGCCGTCTGGATTTGGTGCTCTTGCAACGACATGCATACAGCCAGGGTGCTCAAATGGCTTTGGTGACGACCGATCCCGAAGTGAAAGAGAATGCCAGAGACTTAAAAATTCCTGTTTTCCAGGATCTCCGCCAGGCACAGAATATGCGTTGGCGAGTTACACGGCGCAGGCGCCTCCGCCCCCAGAGGCTGGCGCCCCGTCCAGATTTATCAACTTTACGAGCCGAAGCACATCCTCCCAATCCTGCTTGGCTTGATAAACCCCTCACCCAGCTGGGATTCTTTTCCCTGGGGGTGTTATCCTTCCTGGCGATCGTGGCAATGCTACTGCCAGGCGCCAAGATTACGCTAACCCCCAAAACACAACTCCAGGAGATATCTCTGACCGTATCAGCCAGCCCGGCTAACCAGGCTATCAATCTCACTGGTCAGATACCTGCCCAAAACACCACCATCATCGTTGAAGGAAGGGATCATATAACCTCGACTGGATCGATTATGGTTCCAGAGAAATTCGCCTCGGGCTACGTGCGTTTAACCAATCTCACCGAAAGTGAAGTCCCAATCCCTGCAGGGACAATCCTGGCAACCCTCAATCGGTATAGGCAGGAAGTTATTCGTTTTGAAACAGCCAGTGAAGGGCGTATCCCAGCAGGCATCGGGAAGAGCATCAGCTTGCCCGTCCAGGCTTTATTACCGGGTAGCATCGGTAATTTACCGGCAGATAGACTGGTAGCTGTAGAAGGGTCGCTTGGTTTACAGATGAGGGTTACTAACCAGCTGCCAACCAGCGGAGGTAGCGATCGCCTGGCTCCGTCACCCACTCGGGAAAACTATCAGCAGCTTTATGACAACCTCCTGAAAACGTTGCAGCAGTCCGCATTAAAGGAGCTTCAAACCAATCTCACTCCTGGTGACGTTCCGATCACATCCACCCTGGTGCTTTCCAATACCCTCAAGAAAGTGTACGACCCTCCACAAGCTAAGGATGTTAAACCCGTCCCAGCCACAATGCTCAAACTAACCCTGCGATTAGAATTCCGGGTAATGATCGTCGCAGGTCAAGACTTACAAAACCTGGCGATACGAATCTTGGATGCTAACCTCCCTACTGGTTTCCAGGCTCTACCCGAATCTCTACTGGTAGAAAACCTGACTCCACCCAAGCCGGGAAATCAAGGGACCATAAACTGGCAAATCTATGCTCAACGATTGTTGAAAGCCACCTTAGATGAAACCAAAGCCGTCGGAATAGCAGTTGGCTTGCCTTTCAAGCAGGCTGGACAAGCGCTTTACTCCACGCTGCCCCTTGGTTCCCCACCATCGATCATCTTGACACCCACCTGGTGGACGCGTATGCCGCTTTTGCCATTCCGGATATCTATCGAAATCAAATAAAGATTAGATCATAACTCTTCATCAGGTGGGAAAACATTGGTGTATTTTACACTACTGCGTGGTTCCACCATCATATCTACAACAGTTTTTGCCCAAAGCTGGTAGTGAGCTGTATCCTTGTGTTTAGCAGGAGCATCAGGCGTCCGGTAGGCTTCTACCAGGATAAATCTGGTTGGATCCTCGTTATGTTGGATCACATCGAATAGAGCAATCCCAGGTTCTTTGATACTCTTCTTGGCATTCTCGATCGTCGCTTCACGGAATGCTTCTACAGTTTCGGGTTTAACATGAACGTGTACAAGTACAACTAACATGGCTGATCTCCTCTCGCTTATCTTTAATAAAGAAATAACTGTCTGGATTATTTTATTCGGTTACTGCCCAAGCTACCCGGTGTTCTCGTAACAAGTTTTCGGTTTGTCTTACCTGGTTAGGAGCATGCCCAACCCAATCCTTGTAGCTAAAACCCATCGTGCCTGGATACCAATTGATCATACATTTATCCTTTAATTCTATTATAATATCGAACTAATTTATTCAAAGGAGCAACCGCATGCCAACACAATCCATCTTGATCTATGCGACCAATTGGTGCCCAGATTGTATTCGGGTGAAACGATTTTTAACCCAGCATAATATTGATTTCGACTGGATTAATATCGATACTGACGATGAAGGGACAGATTATGTTCGGAAAGTGAATAATGGGATACGGGTCGTTCCTACCATTTTATTCGAAGATGGATCCATTTTAGTAGAACCTTCTAACAATAAGTTAGCTGAAAAACTTGGAATAAACAAAGAACAAGGTTGAATTAATCTTAAAACTTGGTGGTTTAATAAGAACCTGGTCTCATGTACCAACGTTACAAGAGACCAGGTTTTATTTAATAGTTAGCGCCTTTAATCGTCACTCTTTTTGCCAATTTCGCTGCTACCGCCTCATTCAACTTCTTTTGACCAGGCGTTACCCCATCCAGTCTGGCATTACCCCATTCTGCCTGTAATATAATCCTCGGTCTGCTGCTGGGTTGGTTGGGTAAAGATCGTCTTCGTAGAACGAAACTCTACCAGCTCTCCCAACCAGAAGAAACCTGTAAAATCGGAGACACGTGCCGCCTGTTGCATATTATGGGTGACAATTATAATAGTATATTGGAGCTTTAATTCGTGGATCAACTCTTCAATCCGCAAGGTAGCGATCGGATCAAGCGCGGAGGCGGGTTCGTCCATCAAAATAACCTCGGGTTCCACAGCGATGGCGCGCGCAATACATAACCGTTGTTGCTGTCCCAACGACAATCCTAGAGCATCCTCATTCAAGTGATCTTTTACATCTTCCCATAAGGCCGCTTGTTCCAGGCTACGATAAACCCGCTCCTCCAATTGTTTACGCGTGCCAGTAACCCCAAGCACGCGCGGTCCAAAAGCAACATTGTCAAAAATAGACTTCGGAAACGGATTAGGCTTCTGGAAAACCATGCCAACTTTTTGCCGGAGAGTAATCAGATCTGTATATCCCTTATAAATATCAACGCCCTTCAAAAGGATTTCCCCCTCTACGCGCGTACCCGGGATGGTATCATTCATGCGATTCAAGCATCTGATGAAAGTTGATTTACCACATCCGGATGGTCCGATCAGAGCAGTTACTTTTTGAGGGAGAATATCCATATTGATATGGCTCAAAGCCAGCTTTGAGCCATAATAAAAGTTCAAATTCCTTACCTGGAAAACAAGAGGTTTGTCACTCACGCGGTTGATTTTACCTCAATTTTATTCCATCTTGTCCAGCAAGATACTTACGGCTATAATCATGCCGGTGAAAAAACTCATTATTCCCTTCATTATTATATTATTAGTGATCTCCGCGTGCAATTCTCAGCCAGCTTCTGGTGCAGGCTCTTCCACTATCAGTTCGATCACCAACGAGGGATCAGATACAATGGTCAACCTGGCGCTAGCATGGGCAGAACGCTACCGGCAAATCCATCCCGAAGTGCGTATCTCCGTCACAGGTGGAGGCTCAGGCACAGGTCTGGCTGCATTGATTAACGGCACAGTAGATATCGCCAACGCCTCACGTAAGATCAAGCCCGAGGAACTTAAGGCGGCTAGTGATCAAGGTAATAAACCCGTCGAATTAGTAGTTGCCAGGGACGCAATTGCAGTTATCGTAAATTTAGAAAATCCTGTGGATCAGCTCACTTTACAGCAACTAGCGGATATATATAGTGGTAAGATCAACAATTGGAATGAGGTGGGTGGGGACAATCGTCCAATAGTCCGCCTTTCCCGTGAAACGAATTCGGGGACCCATGTATATTTCCTTGAGACCGTGGTAAGACTTGGTCAAACTAATAATAAAACCCTGTTCTCACCCGATACTCTACTGCTGCCATCTTCCGAAGGGATTAGTGCTGAAATTCGGGATAATCCCAATGCGATTGGTTATGATGGGTTGGGTTATGTTACCTCCGACATGAAAGTGATCGCCGTCGCAAAGGATCCAGACAGCCCGTTCATTTTACCCTCAGCACAGACAGTCAACAATGGAGAATATCCGATTGCCAGGGACCTGTATATGTATACCGGCAATGAACCAACAGGTGCGATAAAAAATTACCTGGATTGGATCTTAACCTCCGAAGCTCAAGGAATTGTAACTAAACTGGGATTCGTGCCAATAAAAACCCAATGAAGATAACCGCGAAACAAGGCTCCAAACTCAACTGGTCTGAATTTATGATTACCCGGCTAATCGTAGCTTCAGGCTATTCAGCTATTTTATTTGTCGGGCTGATCTTCTTTTTCTTGCTGCGTGAGGGCTTACCTGCCCTCTGGCAAGTACCCCTAAACTCATTATTAAGTAGTCGTTGGTATCCCACCGAAGGTCATTTTGCCATCCTGCCTCTCCTGGAAGGATCGATAATAGTCACACTTGGCGCAGCTTTTATAGCGATACCTTTCGGTCTGGGTACAGCCATCTTTATTGCCGAGGTAGCTCCCCGTTGGACGAGAGAAGCTCTTAAACCCCTGGTCGAAATGCTGGCAGGATTGCCGTCGGTCGTGCTGGGCTTCTTAGGGATGATGATTCTGGCTCCTTTTTTTAGACGTTTTTTCGATCTTCCCACTGGTTTAACAGCCTTTACCGGTTCTCTGCTCTTGGGAGGCATTGCCATTCCAACGATTGTTTCTATCGCAGAAGATGCACTGGATGCAGTGCCACGCTCCTACCGGGAAGCAGCCTTGGCGATGGGCGCTACCCAATGGCAGACTATCTGGAAAGTAACTCTACCGGCAGCCCGTTCTGGTGTATTAACTGCCATAATGCTCGGAATCGGTCGTACGATTGGCGAAACCATGACAGTAAAGATGGTCACCGGTAACGCCCCCGTGCTCTTCAAGGGATTAAGCTCCTGGTTCTCTCCTGTCCGTACCATGACAGCGACTATCGCAGCCGAAATGGGTGAGGTGGCAAAGGGAAGCGTCCATTATGAAGTACTTTTCTTGATCGGAATCATCCTGTTCCTCATCTCAATGATAGTCAATGTAACCGCTTCAACAATGGTCTTTCGCCAGGGAAAACGCTCGGAACGGATCCTGTCGTGAATATCAGGATATGAAAATAGCCTCTTCCATTTCTCGCCGTCTGGCACAGCGTTTGGGTTTTAGTATACTTACCCTGATGGCTCTGTTAACCGTCGCTCCCATCATTGCAGTGATTGCTTATATTGTCTACCAGGGAGCGCCTGCGATCTCTTGGGGATTCTTAACCGGCTTTCCAAGTGATGGGATGCGGGCGGGCGGAATCCTACCTGCTATCGTAGGGACATTCTATTTGACATTGGGGACAGCCATCTTTTCGGTCCCTTTAGGAATCGGCGCGGCTATTTACCTCTCTGAATATGCGGCTGATAACCGTTGGACACGCCTCATCCGCCTGGCAATAATCAACCTGGCGGGCATCCCCTCCGTCGTATATGGATTATTCGGGTTGGGATTATTCGTCCTTTTTCTTAAATTCGGCATTAGTATCCTGGCTGGATCGCTGACCCTCTCTATCATGACTTTACCAGTGATAATCAGCACATCGGAAGAAGCCTTACGGGCAGTTCCGCAATCCTTCCGGGTGGTCAGCATCTCACTCGGTGCCACGCGCTGGCAAACCATCCAGCGGATCGTGCTCCCTCAGGCTCTATCCGGTATCCTGACAGGAGTGATCCTGGGGTTAGAACGCGCGGCAGGTGAGACTGCCCCCATTTTATTTACAGTCGCTGCCTTCTTCCTTCCACGACTACCCAATAGTCCTTTCGATGCCACCATGGCGTTACCTTACCATTTATTCGTTATCTCCACACAAGTACCTGGTATGCCCATAAAAATCCAATATGGCACTGCCTTAGTTCTTTTAATATTTGTACTGAGTATGAATTTGATTGCCACCTACATCCGCTCACGCGCGCGTGCCAGGCGACAGTGGTAGCAAACCAATGAACAAGATCGTAATCGAACACCTGTGTGTGCAATACTCGGATGGCACTGAAAGCCTAAGAGATATTAACCTGGAAATCCCGGCTAATGCCATCACCGTCATGTTTGGACCAGCCGGCGGTGGAAAATCCACCCTGCTGCGAGTATTGAACCGCTTGAATGACCTGGCAGATGTGACTGAGCTTTCAGGTCGCGTTTTATTGGATGGCGCAGACATCCTGGATCCCAAAACGGATGTCATCACCTTGCGTAGGAAGGTTGGGATGGTATTCGCCCGCCCTGTAGTTTTACCATTTTCTGTTCGTGGTAATCTGACTTATGGATTGGAATTAGCCGGCGAAAAGAACCGCGCCAGGTTGGATGAAGCGGTAGAACACAGCTTGATGCAGGCTGCTCTGTGGGACGAAGTTCATGATCGTCTGGATGATCCCGCTATCTCCTTGTCCGGTGGACAGCAGCAGCGCCTGTGTATTGCACGCGTCTTGGCTTTGACTCCGGAGGTTATTCTATTGGACGAGCCGACCTCCGGATTGGATCCTATATCAACAGGGAAAGTGGAAGCCACCTTACAGGTGCTAAAACAACAATACACGATTGTCTTAGTACCTCATTCCGTGCAACAAGCAGCCCGTGTGGCTGACTTGGCCGCGTTTTTCTTACAGGGGGAATTAATCGAAATTGCATCCGGAAAAGATATCTTTATAACCCCTAAAGACAAACGCACGGAAGATTACGTCGAGGGAAGATTCGGTTAAGGCGACATAATCGAACAGTTGCATTTCAGCTATAAATTCATTACAATATAGTCGTCAGACAATATTCATAATCACTATCCAATGAAAGGGGTGGACGGGCATGCTGGAAACGATCGACCTCACCAATAAGCTTGATAAAGCAGAGTATAAGCAAGTCATGCCGATCTTACGGGAGCAGCTTTACCAGATCCAAAAAACTTCGTGGGATGCTGGTATCCCAATAGTTATCATTTTCGAAGGTTGGGACGCGGCTGGGAAAGGCACTTCCATCCAGACCTTGACAGAATCTCTCGATCCACGCGGTTTCAAGCTCTACCCAATCAGGGCTGTCCGTACTTATGAGAAGAAACGCCCCTGGTTGTGGCGCTTCTGGACCAAGCTGCCTGCCCGTGGAGAATGGGCTATTTTCGATCGTTCCTGGTATGGGCGAGTCTTAGTTGAGCGAGTGGAAGATTTCGTTCCAGAAAATGAATGGCGACGCGCTTATCGCGACATCCTAGACTTTGAGCGTACCATCGCTGATGACGGTTACTTCATAATTAAATTCTTCCTGCATATCAGTAAAAGCGAACAGAAACAACGCTTTGAGAAATTGGAAAAAGACCCCCTTGAAGCCTGGCATGTCGCTCCGGAAGACTGGGAACACCATCGCAGGTATGACGATTGGTTATTAGCATATGAGGAAATGCTTGAGCGCACCGAGTCAGAATGGGGTCCGTGGACGATCGTCGAGGCGACCGACCGTCGATTTACCCATGCCAAGATATACAAGACTATCATTACAGCCTTGCAGGAAAGACTCAAGATCGCCCCAGCAGATTCTCCAGGTGTAACAGCACTTCCCTCATTAGTCAAAATTTCACCTACCCCTGTTCTTGCTTCCTCCGAAACCCCTTTACCCGTGCCTGAAGTTACCGAGTGACAGAAAGGGATATCCTATGTTAGAGACCGTTGACCTGTCGCTATCTTTAGAGGGGGAAAAATATAACGAGGAGTTGATCAAATACCAGGTCGCTTTGCACGCCCTGGCTTACCAGGTTTATGTGCAACAACGCCCTGTGATCATTGTCTTCGAGGGATGGGATGCTGCCGGAAAGGGAGGTGCGATCCGGCGCGTAACAGAGAAGATCGACCCACGTGGATATGTTGTTTATTCCATCGCGGCTCCGAAAGGTGATGAGGCTACTCGTCATTACCTGTGGCGTTTTTGGAACCATCTGCCAGAAACGGGTCAAATCGCTATTTTTGATCGGAGCTGGTATGGTAGAGTGATGGTAGAACGCATCGAAGGTTTTTGTAAAGAAGAAGAACGGAAACGCGCCTATCGAGAGATAAACCAATTTGAGCGCAATCTGGTCGATTTTGGTACTATCCTGTTTAAATTCTGGATTCACATCAGTAAAGATGAGCAACTCCGTCGATTCCAGGGGCGTGAGACCGATAAACTTAAAAGCTGGAAACTCACCCAAGAGGACTGGCGCAACCGGGAAAAGTGGGATTTATATGAAGAAGCTGTCAATGAAATGCTACTTAAAACCAGCACAGTGTCAGCTCCATGGACTGTGGTGGAAGGGAATTCCAAGGGATACGCACGTGTAAAAGTGCTTAAAACTATCGTCGATAAATTAAGTAATGAATTAAAATACGATCCATTTAAAGTGTCTCTGGGAGGGGATGGTAAAAAATCCAAGTCTGGTAAGAAAAAGAAGAACAAGGATAACTAATGGCGAATATTGAAAAAGTATCCCTAACACCTGAGCCTGCAAAGATAGATATTGAAGGAAAAAAGCCGGTTGATTTAAAAGATCCGCATTTGTATATCAACCGTGAGCTAAGCATGCTCGAATTTCAACGCCGGGTGTTGGATGAAGCTCGCGACGAAAGCAACCCCTTGTTAGAAAGGGTGAAGTTCCTCTCGATCATTGGTTCTAACCTGGATGAGTTTTTCATGGTGCGCGTGGCGGGCCTCAAGAAGCAGGTGGACGCCGGAGTCCTTGACCTCCCCCCGGATGGGATGTCTCCCGCAGAACAATTGGCGGGAGTAAGGAAGAATGCTTACCAGCTAATGACCCAGGCGCGCGAATACCTGCGCGATGACATATTACCGAGCCTTAATAAGGTGGGTATCCATATTTTAGATTACCCCCAGCTAAACGACAGACAGTGCGAAACTGTTAAAAAGTATTTTGATGAAGTAGTCTTTCCAGTTCTCACCCCACTGGCATTCGATCCGGGTCATCCATTTCCACACATCTCGAACCTGAGCCTGAACCTGGCAGTATTGATACGTGATCAAGATGGGAATGAGCATTTCGCTCGCATTAAAGTGCCCAATACATTGCCGCGCCTGGTCCCTATTAAAAGGTCATCCGGTAGCGTAAAGAAGAACGGCACCGTACCATACCATCATTACTTCGTCTGGTTGGAGCAAGTCATCGCCGCCAACTTGGACAAGCTCTTTCCTGGTATGGAAATCGTGGATACCCATCCCTTCCGGGTAACACGCGATGCCGATCTTGAAATTCAGGAGTTGGAAGCATCCGACCTCCTCGAGACTATGGAGCAAAGCGTCCGCCAACGTCGTTTTGGTCAGGTGGTAAGGGTGACAGTTAACGAAGCTATGCCGAGCCATATCCGGGAAATTTTAATTGAAAACCTGGAGTTGGATCGCAATGACATCTACACCGTAGACGGCATTTTGGGTTTAAGCGGGTTAATGGCTCTTTATAGTATTGACCGGTATGACTTGCGAGAAATCCCTTTTAAACCGATGGTCCCCGTTCCACTCCAGGAGGAAGGACCGGATGGAAATATCTTTTCAGTCATCCGCCGCGGGGATATACTGTTCCACCACCCTTACGATTCTTTCACACCCGTAGTCGATTTCTTGCAAGCTGCGGCGCGGGATCCGGATGTTCTGGCAATAAAACAAACCCTTTACCGGATCGGGAAAAACCCTCCGGTCGTCGATGGTTTATTGGAAGCAGTAGAGAATGACAAGCAAGTCGCCGTTTTAGTCGAGCTCAAGGCGCGTTTCGATGAAGAAAGCAATATTGTGTGGGCGAAAAAACTGGAAGGTGCTGGCGTTCATGTTATTTATGGATTATTAGGGCTAAAAACCCATTCCAAGGTTGCCCTGGTTGTGCGTAGAGAGGGGGAGGGAATCCGGCGCTACCTTCATCTGGCAACAGGCAATTATAATGCCATTACTGCCCAACTCTACGAAGACCTAGGCATGTTTACTTGTGATGAGGAAATTGGCGCTGATGTTACCGATCTGTTTAACTACCTTACCGGGTATTCCGCCAAGCAAGACTACCGCAAGCTCCTGGTCGCGCCGATCAATTTACGCGCTCGGATGGAAGCCTTAATCCGGCGTGAGATCGAGCACCAGAATAAAGGTCAAAAAGGACATTTGATCTTCAAAGTAAATTCATTGGTCGATCAACCCATGATCAGATTGCTCTACCAGGCATCTCAAGCCGGTGTAAGAATTGATCTACTTGTGCGAGGCATTTGCTGCTTAAGACCAGGAATAGATGGGGTCAGTGAAAATATCCGGGTGACCAGTATCGTAGGACGTTTCCTGGAACACAGCCGGATTTATTACTTCCAGAACGCTGGTAACGAAGAGATCTATCTGGGCAGCGCCGATTTGATGCCACGCAATATCGACCGACGTGTCGAAGTCTTGTTTCCGGTGCAAGAGCAAAACTTGATACGTTTTATACGCGACGAGATATTGGAAACGTATTTAAATGATAATGTCAAATCGCGTCGCATGAATCCGGATGGCACATATAAACGCACTAAACCTACCGTCAAAGAAACTCCCATCAACAGCCAGGCCAGGTTCATCAAGCTGCGCGAGTAAGCGATATAACTCCATGAGTGAAAATTTCTTCGATCCCGAAAAAATTGTAGAACTCGAACATTACGCCGAGTCCAAAAATGTAAGAATCCAACGCCGAGCCAGGTTGCTTCTATCCTATGCAACTGGGAAGCCCACCCGCGTGGCAGCCGCGGAGGCTGGGCTTTCGCGTGGACGTGCCCGATACTGGAAAAGACAGTTCCAGCTCAAGGGTTTGGCTGTCTTTCCGACCCCTACATCCCACCCAAAAGTAAATACCGATCTTTCTAATCCTGTACCAAGTGGTGCTTCAACTTCACTGATGTCCATCGAAGCTGAACTTTTTCATCCATTAGAAATCCCGTCCTTATCATCAGAGATTGAAGCTGTTCAGGAGCCAGTTCCTGAAACACTGCCATTCCCCCAATTATTCAAACAACCAGGACTCTTGCCTACCGATAGTATGGCAGAAGCTGGTCGTAAGACCATGCTATTCCATTTCGCAGAAATGCTGAGTCGCGAACCAGAGACACGCCTGGGAGAAAATATAGAAGCTTTACATGACATGCGCGTTGCAACCCGCCGGTTACGTGCAGCTTTTAAAATCTTCGGGGATGCTTTTCGACCTAAGATCATCAAGCCGCTCCTTAAAGGTCTCCGTGGTACGGGTCGATGCTTGGGAAGGGTACGGGATTTAGATGTATTGATCGAAAGAGCTCGTAGTTACCAGGCAAGCTTGCCGGCCTCGGATCAACCGGGACTAAACCCCATATTGGACACCTGGATGAAAGATCGCGAGGTGGGGCGCTTTGATATGTTCAGGCATTTCGATAGTCCTGAATACTTAGATTTTAAAAACCGGTTAAATTACTTCTCTCAAAGTCCCGGAGTAGGAGTTCGCCATCCCAGCCTGGTAATCCCTACTCCGAGTTTAGTCAGAGATGTGGCGCCAGTTTTGATCTATACTCGCCTGGTCAATGTTCGTTCCTTCGAACCCATTCTAGGTAACGCTTCCCTTGAGCAACTGCACGCCTTGCGGATCGAATTTAAGCAACTGAGGTATGCCGTCGAATTCTTTCGTGAGGTTCTTAGTCCCGAGGCCAAAAAGATTATCAATACCCTTAAAGTTATTCAGGATCACCTGGGGAACCTTAACGATACCCGTATAACCTGCCAGCTTATCACTGCCTTTTTAGAAAATTGGGAAGCACTCCAATCCAGGCTTCCGATGGGAGAACGGCAAAATCCCGAACCGATCGTATCCTACCTGGCAGCAATGCACGCTGAACGTCATCACCTGATGGTAACATTCCAGGATACGTGGAAGAGCTTTGACTCGCCTGAATTTCGCCAGTCTATGGCATTAGCAATTGCAGCCCTATAACACAACCCAGTTAATTAAAAGGATAAGCATGATACTCTATTTCTTACGCCATGGTCTGGCATATGAGCGTGTCGAATGGTTGGGGGATGATAGCTTGCGCCCTTTGACAGAAAAGGGTCTTGAACGCATGCGCCAGGAAGCACAAGTCCTTGCTAACCTGGATCTGGAGTTGGATGCGATCCTCACCAGTCCTTTCACGCGTGCCTTACAAACCGCTCAGATTATCGCTGAACGCTTGAACTTAACAGATCGGCTGGTAGAAGATAACCGGTTAGCACCAGGCTTCGGTCTGGACGAATTAACCGAGCTTCTTACAATCTTCCCAAATGCTCAGGGGTTAATGCTGGTGGGACATGAGCCCGATTTTAGTGAAATTATCAGTGCCCTGATCGGGGGTGGAGAAATCGTTTGTAAAAAGGGTGGGCTTGCCAGGGTTGTTCTTCAAAATATAACGACCCTCGCAGGACGATTGGAGTGGTTGATCCCACCTGGAGTACTTACCCGTTAATTATGATCCGCCCCAACTATCACCTTTTTCCTAATCTCTAATAAGGAAAGCTGGTAGAATATAGCTGCATAGGCACAACCGGCGAATAGAATTAATGCGTCCACTGATTGAAATAAACTTGGGTAGTTACCAGTCATGAGAAACCACCGATGACCCGTGTGACTTTCGAGCGCGAGCTCCGACAACTCCAAGATGAACTCATGAACCTGGGAAATATGGTTGGACAGGCTGTCATGGGATCGGTGGACGCCCTTAAAAACCGCAACCTGGAAGCTTCCCGCCAAATTTATTTAGCCGATAATCTGATCAATGAAAAACGCTACCAGATCGAGCACGAGTGTCTGACCATCATTGCAACCCAGCAACCGATGGCGCGTGATTTGCGTCTTTTGGCCGCGATCCTGGAAATTATTACCGAATTGGAACGCATTGGCGATTATGCCAAAGGGATTTGCAAGATCAATTACCTTTTAGGATCCCAACCTTTGGTTAAACCACTGATCGATATTCCTCGGATGGCAGAGATTGGATTGGATATGCTCCACCGCGCTCTGGTCGCTTTCGTGGCGCTTGATTCCGAAACAGCCCGTTCTATCCCCCAGGAAGATGAATTAGTTGATAATCTTTATAATACAGTCTACGCCGGATTATTGGAAATCATGATCACTGATCCAACCAAGATCGATTGGGCAAATTATCTGGTATGGGTGGCTCATAACCTGGAGAGGTTGGCGGACCGCGTCACGAATATTTGCGAGCGCACTGTTTTTGTGGTAACAGGTGAAATGTTAGAATTTGACCAATCCGATCTAAAGCAACCCTCAACCTAATTATCCGTATAAATATAATGGAGGTATTCATGAGTGCTGGAAAGATCATCGGTTACATTGTCGCAGCGATTTTAATTTTCTTTGGAGTCTTATTTGTGTGGAGCGCCTTCGGATTGAATTTTCAACCAACCAATTTATGCATCGGAATCGGCACGATAGGGGTAGGACTCGTAGTGATCTTTTTCACTAACCGGGTTGTTGGCGCTAAAGCCGGCAGCGGGCAAAATATCACTCTCAAAGTTGACCTGCCTGCCAATGTAAATTTGGATACTCTTAAGTGTAAATCGTGCGGAGGTGTTTTAAAACCTGAGAACATTCAAATGGTGGCAGGCGCACCAGTCGTCACCTGCCCTTATTGCCAGACGACCTATCAGATAACCGAAGAACCAAAGTGGTGATGTATCAGAGGAGTGGTTAAAGGGATGAGAGTCATTTCTTTTCTCTAATCTCAATACCCTATTCTCGATTAGGAGGCTGGGAATGCGAAAATATATTGCTGTTCTTTTCCTTGTATTTGCCTTGCTTCTTTCCACCAGCACGGCTCGGGCACAATCTTACTCTTTCAACCTGAGTGACTTTGTTGTTAACGTGTTCTGGAACGAAGATGGCACCATCTCCATTGATTACGTTTATACTTTTAAGAATGATCCCGGTGGTCACGTAATTGATTATGTCGACGTGGCTATGCCAAATAACAATTTCGTTGAGAGCAGCATATATGCTGACGTGAGCGGGAAATCCATCAACGATATCTCAAGCTCGGGATACCAAGGTACGGGCTCTGGCGTGGCAGTGGGGCTGGGATCCTATTCGATCCCAGCCGGACAAACAGGCTCGGTGCATGTTTTCATTGGTAAAGTCAGCCATGTGATCTACCCGGATGA
>Ga0105152_10000188_pt1 | contig 15921 bp, 10 predicted proteins | sample LakBais05cmmetaG_FD_81534 | JGI IMG/M metagenome (GOLD analysis project Ga0105152, IMG submission 81534) | Lake sediment microbial communities from Lake Baikal, Russia to study Microbial Dark Matter (Phase II) - Lake Baikal sediment 0-5 cm | ecosystem: Environmental > Aquatic > Freshwater >...
GATCGACGGCGACGATTGCGCCGAGGCCCTGCTGCGCTTCTTTGAAATTCGTCTGCTTACGTGCGTCGGCTATCAACCCGTTCTGGACCGCTGTGTGGCCTGCCAGACGCCCTTGAACGGCGACGACATTTATCAGTTTCACGTGCGCGCCGGCGGTATCCGTTGCGGCGCCTGCCAGCAGGCCGGCGAAGCATCTCTGCCGGTCTCACCCGGAACCGTCAAGACCCTGCTCATGAGCCGGGACATGGACCCGACCAGGATGAACCGGCTGCTCATGTCGGAACGGTCGGCCCGTGAAAGCCGGCAGATCATGCTGCACTTTATCCGGCACTTGCTGGGCAAGGAACTGAAGTCCCTGCAGGTCTTCCATCAGATCCGCAAAATCGGCCTGTAGCGGATACAGATACCGTGCGAAAACGGGCTCTCTGTCCGGCCAAATGACATGCGTATGAAAGTCAACGTTTCTTGGCTGTTTTCCCAAGCTTTTCATATTGACACCCATTTTGGGTCATGTTAAGAACCCAAAAGGCAAGATAAAATCAATTGCGATGCGGCTTTAAGCGCAGGAGGTAAGCGTGACTTTTCAGGAATTGATCATGGCGCTGGAAGCGTTCTGGGCCGGTCAGGGGTGCGTGATTCAGCAGCCGTACGATCTGGAGGTGGGCGCCGGCACCTTTAATCCGGCGACATTCCTGCGCGCCCTCGGGCCCGAACCCTGGAACGTGGCCTATGTGGAACCATCCCGGCGGCCAACGGACGGACGGTACGGTGAGAATCCGAACAGGCTCCAGCATTACTACCAATATCAGGTGATCATGAAGCCCTCGCCCGTGAATATCCAGGAACTATACCTGGATTCGCTCAGAAGCTTCGGGATCGATCCCCTGGATCACGATATCCGTTTTGTGGAAGACGACTGGGAATCGCCTACGGTCGGGGCCTGGGGGCTGGGCTGGGAAGTCTGGCTCGATGGCATGGAAATCACCCAGTTTACCTACTTCCAGCAGGTCGGCGGCATCGACCTGAATCCGATTTGCGCGGAACTGACCTACGGGATCGAACGGATTGCCATGTATATTCAAGGGATTGACAATGTTTACGACCTGAAATGGAACGACCGGGTGACCTACGGCCAAGTGCATCATCGCGGCGAGGTGGAGTGGTCCACCTATAACTTTGAAATGGCAGATGCGGACATGCTGCGGAAGCTCTTCGACATGTACGAAACCGAGGGCCTCCGAACGGCCGGGATGGGGCTCGTTCTGCCTACGTATGATCACTGCCTGAAGTGCTCCCATACCTTCAACATGCTCAACGCCCGGGGCGCCATCAGTGTGGCCGAGCGAACCAGCTATATCGGCCGCGTCCGGAACCTGGCCCGGTTGAGCGCGGAAGGATACCTCAAGCAGAGAGAACAGATGGGATACCCGCTGCTCAAATCGTGATGGGCCGGCGGTGTCTGATCGGGTAAAACCATTATATTTTGTGTTATTCATAGATCTGGATGGTTCGTGAATCGGGAGCGTTAAATGGGTAAGGAACTGTTACTGGAGATCGGAACCGAAGAAATTCCCGCCGCCTTCCTGCCGGCGGCTGAAAAAGACATGGCGGAGATGATCCGCAAGGACCTTGCCGCTTTGCGGATCGGGCATGGCGAGGTCAGGACCATGGCCGCACCCAGAAGGCTTTGCCTGTGTGTGGCGGATGTTGCCGAAAAGCAGGATGACCAGGTTTTGGAAAAACTTGGACCGGCCGTGCGCGTTGCTTTCGATGAGCAAGGGCAGCCCACGAAGGCCGCACTCGGATTTGCCAGGGGTCAGGGGCTTGCTTTTTCAGAACTCCGGAAAGTGACCACCGATAAGGGGGAATACCTCACGGCCCGCAAAGAAATCGCCGGAGAGATAACGAAGAAGCTTCTGCCGGATCTGCTCGCCCGCTTCATCCCGGCCATCCCCTTTAAAAAATCCATGCGCTGGTCGCATTTTGAATTGCGCTTCGCCCGCCCGATCCACTGGATTCTCGCGCTGTTCAACGGAGAAGTGGTTGATTTCCAGCTTGAAAATATCCGTAGCGGCAACCGGACATTCGGTCACCGGTTCATGAGCCCGAAATTTGAGGCCGTCGAAGACTTCAAGGATTACCTGGCAAAAACGAGGAAAAATTTCATTATTGTAGATCCCGAGGAAAGAAGGAAAATCATTCAGGAGGAGACGGCCCGGGCTGCCGCCGCTGTGTCCGGCCAGGTGCTCTGCCATGAATCCCTGCTGCAGGAAGTGACCTATCTGACGGAGTATCCCAGCGTGGTCTGTGGAAGCTTCGATCAGGAATACCTGAACATTCCCAAAGAGGTGCTTGTCACCACCATGATGTCGCACCAGAAATACTTTCCGGTGGTCGATGCGGCCGGGAAGCTACTGCCTTACTTCCTGACTGTCAACAACACGTTGCCGCGCGATCCAGCCGTGGTAGCCCGTGGAAATGAAAAGGTCATCCGCGCCCGTCTGGCTGACGCGAAATTCTTTTTTGTGGAAGACCGGAAAATATCCCTGGACCGGCGCGTTGAGGATCTGAATAAAGTGACTTTCCACACGTTGCTGGGAACATCCTATGAAAAGGTCATGCGGTTCCGGGCGCTGGCGGCGGCGATTGCCGCTGAGATCAGGCCATCGCTGAAGGAAACCGTTGACCGGGCGGCCGTACTGGCCAAAGCCGACCTGGACACCCAGATGGTCTGCGAGTTTACAGAGCTTCAGGGAATCATGGGGCGCGAGTATGCCCTGCTGGCCGGTGAAAATCCGGTGGTGGCCAAAGCCATCCATGAACACTACCTTCCCGTTGCGGCGGGCGGCGCCCTTCCGGAAACCGATGAAGGGGCCATTATCAGCATTGCCGACAAGCTGGACACGATCACGGGTTTCTTCGGTGTCAACCTGATTCCGACCGGCGCCGCTGATCCCTATGCCCTGCGGCGCCAGGCCCTCGGCATTATCAATATTATCCTGAATAAAAGGTATCCGCTGACGCTGACGGAGCTGGTCGATAAAAGCCTGGCCATTCTGGACGGCAAGCTCAGGCGGCCCCTCGATGAGGTTCGAGCCGATGTGCTGGCGTTCTTTCGTGTCCGCTTTGAAAACCTGCTGATTAGTCAGGGACATCCCTATGATGTGGTGGATGCCGTTCTGACTGAGGGCGCCGATAATCTGGTCGTTGCCGTGCAGAAGATTGAAGCCATGGAGGCCTTCAAGTCTCATGAGGACTTTCAGCCTCTGGCCATCGCCATCAAGCGTGTTGACAATATCCTGAAGGATTTCCGGAAGGGTTCCGTCGACCCCGCCCTGTTTGAAGCGGAAGCGGAAAAAGCCCTGCATGAGGCTTGTCAGGCCCTCGGCGAGACCACCGTCCGGCAGATTGCGGGCGGAGATTATGCGCAGGCCTTGATCCATCTGGCCCGTCTGCGCAAGCCCGTGGATGCGTTTTTCGACGCCGTCCTGGTTATGGCCAAAGACGAAAGAGTGAAATTAAACAGGCTGTCCCTGTTGAAAGAAATATCCGACTTGTTTCACCGGATTGCCGACTTTTCAAAAATTGTCACAGACCAGTAACGGGAAGATAACCTATGGCAGAACGTATTGCATCGGCAGCGCCCGATATCAGCCGCCTGGAAGAACAATTGATTGTTCGCAAACGGCTCCAGGACATCACCAATCGGATCCATGCGGCTCAGAACGTCAAGCAAATTCTGGTGGACTTGAGGGACGGCATTCTGGCCCTCTTCGACGCCCATGCGATCACGATCTATGTGGTGGACCGGCTGAGGAACGAAATTTTTTCCATGTTCCTGGTCGGTTCCGAGATACGAGAAATCCGTGTTGCCATCAACAACAAGAGCATCGCCGGTTATGTGGCCAATGCGGGCAATGGCATCAATATTGCCGACGCCTACGATACGAACGAACTGAAAAAGATCCATCCGGACCTGAGTTTTGATATCAGCTGGGATAAAAAATCGGGTTTCCGGACCCGCCAGATCCTGGCCGCACCGATCTTCCATAACAAGATCCTCATGGGCGTCGTTCAGATCCTCAACAAGAAGAAGGCGACGCTCGGCCGGTTCTCCGATGATGAGGTCGGGTTTCTAAAGGAAATTTCCGAGGTATTGGGTGTTGCCTTCTATAACCATGAACGCTTCGCCCGCAGGCGCAAAACAAAGTTCGACTATCTCATCAACCGGGGACTGCTCAAAGAGGATGAACTGGATAGCGCCTGGGAGGAGTCCCGGGAGCAAAAAGAGACCATGGAAGCCTTTCTGATCAGAAAACACAAAATATCCAAAGAGGATATAGGGAAGGGTTTTGAAGAATTCTACCGCTGCAAGTTTGAGCAGTTCAATGACAAGCAACCCATCCCGGCAAGTCTGTTGAAAAATCTCAAGAAGGAATACCTCTCCCGTGAATTGTGGGTCCCCCTGGAGAAAAAGGAAGGGAACATCCACATCCTGGTGGATGATCCGAATAACATTCTGAAGCGGGACACCATTGAAAGCCTGCTGAAGACCAAGGCGGTCAGATATGACGTCGCCTTACCGGAAGACATTATTAAATACATCAATTATTTTTACCAGTCGCCGGAAGACGAATCCACCATTAACGACCTTCTGGGGAAAATGGACACGGATGAAGAGACGGAAGATGAAGAAGGGGAAGTGGTCACGGAGTCGGACAGCGTGATCATGCAGCTCGTGAATAAAGTCATCAACGAAGCCTACAACCGCCGCTCGTCGGACATCCATATCGAACCCAATGTGGGCAAACGCAATGTCGAGGTTCGCTACCGGGTGGACGGCGACTGCGCCCTCTATCAGACACTTCCCTACAGCTACCGGGCTGCCGTGATCTCCCGGATCAAGATCATGTCCAATCTGGACATTACCGTAAGACGAATTCCTCAGGACGGCAAGATTAAATTCAAGCGGCCCAACGGTGATGAGATCGAGCTGCGCGTAGCCACCATCCCTACCCAGGGAGGGGTGGAGGATGTGGTCATGAGAATCCTGGCCAAGGGGACGACCATGCCGCTGGGCGCCATGGGGTTGTCTGAGCGCAACCACAAGGAAATGTTGAACATTTTAACTAAACCCTACGGCATGATCCTCGTCGTGGGTCCCACGGGTTCCGGGAAGACGACGACGCTGCATGCGGCCCTGGCCCATATCAACAAGCCGGACCGCAAGATCTGGACGGCGGAGGACCCCGTCGAGATCACCCAGTACGGCCTGCGCCAGGTACAGGTGCAGCCCAAGATCGGCTTCGACTTCGCCGCCGCCATGCGGGCCTTCCTGCGGGCGGATCCCGACGTGATCATGGTCGGTGAAATGCGCGACTTTGAAACGGCCAAAACAGGCGTGGAAGCCTCCCTGACCGGGCACCTCGTTTTCAGCACGCTGCACACAAACAGCGCCCCCGAAACCATCACGCGTCTGCTGGACATGGGAATCGACCCGCTGAATTTTGCCGATGCGCTGCTGGGCATTTTGTCCCAGCGGCTCGTGCGGACGCTCTGCAAGAACTGCAAGGAGGCCTATCATCCGCCCCCCGAAGAATTCGAAGAGGTTGTCGAAAGCTACGGCCGCGAACTGTTTGAAAAACTCAATATCCCCTATACGGACGATTTGATCATGTACCGGCCCAAAGGTTGCGATGTCTGCGACAAATCGGGGTACAGGGGGCGCATGGGCATTCATGAACTGCTGGTCGGCACCGATGAGATCAAAAGGCAGATCCAGAAACATGCGACGGTGGAAGAGATGCGCGGACTGGCCATCGAGCAGGGCATGACGACGTTGCTGCAGGACGGGATTTTCAAATCGCTCAAGGGGTCAACGGACTTCAAGCAGGTCCGGCGGGTGTGCATTAAATAGAAGGCCTGAGGCCTAACAGTTTTTCAGTATTTTCTGCCAGCGGCTCAGGCAGCTCATGGCCTCCAAGGGCGTCAGGCTCATGATGTCAGTGTTCTTCAGTTCGTCGATGATCAGGACTTCGTCGTCCATGAACAGGTTCAACTGATCCCTGCTCTTCGGGGCCGCCTTGCGGCTGCGGGCGATCCTCGGTTGCCCCGCCTCGTCCAGCTCCCCCTTTTCCAGGTTGTTCAGGATTTCCGACGCTCTGGCGATGACCGCCTCCGGAACGCCCGCGATGCGGGCCACCTGGATGCCGTAACTGCGGTTCGTGCCGCCCGCCATAATCTTGCGCAGGAAGATAATGCGGTTGCCCCATTCCTTCACGGCGATGTTGAAATTCCGGACGCCGGTTTTGGCGGCCTCCAGTTCCGTGAGCTGGTGGTAGTGGGTTGCAAACAGGGTTCTGGACCCCAGATGGCCGGCGTCATGGAGATATTCCGCCACGGCCCAGGCGATGCTGACGCCGTCGAAGGTGCTTGTGCCGCGTCCGACCTCGTCAAGAATAATCAGGCTTCGCCGGGTTGCATGTTTCAGGATGTGGGCGACCTCGTTCATCTCCACCATGAACGTGCTTTGGCCCCGGCTCAGGCTGTCGGCGGCGCCGATGCGCGTAAAAATCCGGTCGATCACGCCGATGTGCGCCCGGGTCGCCGGGACAAAGCTGCCCATCTGCGCCATGAGCGCAATCAGGGCGCACTGACGGATGTAGGTGGATTTCCCGGCCATGTTGGGGCCTGTAATGATGAGCAGACGGTTTTGCTCCAGGTCGAGCCGGCAGTCATTCGGCGTGAAACCGTCCGCAAGCCCCATCCTCTCCACAACGGGGTGCCGGCCGTCGGCGATGTCGATGACGTCTTCGTCGTCCACGACGGGACAGCAGTAATTGTAGCGTTCTGCCGCCTCGGCCAGGGCGGACAGGGCGTCCAGATCGGCGAGCGCAGCGGCCGTCGTCTGTATCCGCTTGATTTCTTTTGCGATATCCGCTCTGATGGCGATAAACATCTCATGCTCGCGTTCGCGCGACCGCTCCTGGGCGTTGAGCACCGTGTGTTCGTATTCCTTGAGTTCCTGGTTGATGTACCGTTCGGCGTTGACAAGCGTCTGCTTGCGGATGTAGCCCTCCGGCGCCAGATCCGCGTTGGCCCGCGTGATTTCGATGTAATAACCGAAAACCTGGTTGAAGCCGACCTTCAGGGAGGAAATCCCCGTGCGCTTGCGCTCCCGGTCCTCGAGGGCCACGATCCACTTCTTCCCGTCACGCGTCGCCGCCAGCAGGCGGTCGAGTTCGGGATCGACGCCCTCCCGGATCAGGCCGCCTTCCCGTAGCGTGAAGGGCGGATCATCCGCGATGGTTTTCTCGATGCGTTCGCGAATATCCGGCATTTCATCGAGCGCGGCGTCGAGGGATCGGAGCAGGGGGGACATCATCTCCCGAACGATCTTGCGGATATCCGGCAGGGCCTGCAGCGTCGTCTTCAGGGCGACGAGATCGCGCCCATTGGCCAGGCCCATGGCGATGCGGGCGCCCAGCCTTTCTATATCATAGACATTTTTGAGTTTCTGCCGCAGGTTCTCGCGCAGCAAGTGGTGATCTTTGATCTCGGCGACGGCGGCGAGCCGCTGCCGGATGCGCTCCTGGTCCACGAGCGGGTAGGACAGCCACCAGCGCAGGCGCCGACCGCCCAGGGCCGTGACCGTCTGATCCAGGCAGTGAAAGAGGCTGCCCTGCTTGCGGTTATCCGTAATCGTGCTGAATAATTCGAGATTCCGCTTGGCAATGTCGTCCAGCACGAGATACTCGTCTGTCTGATACCATTCGATCCGGTTGATATGACTCAGATGATCTTTCTGCGTCTCTTCGATGTACCGCAGGATCGCTCCGGCGGCGCAGGCCATGGCGGGATGACGCTCCGGATCGACCTGCGCGAGCACGGCGGCGTCAAAATAGCGCTTCAGGCGGTCGGCGGCCGCCGGCAGTTCAAAGTGGTCCGCGCCAAAGATGTTGACCCGGCAGTCTTTTCTTTCTTTCAGATAGTCTTTCAGCAGCCGATTTTGAGCCGTCTTCTCCTCGATCAGAATTTCACGGAAAGAAAGACCGCTGATATCCATGAGCAGAAATTCGGTCTGGGCCGATTCAGTGACGCGGAACTCGCCGGTCGAGATGTCCAGAAAGGCCAGTCCGAAATGGCTTTCATACAGACAAAGCGACGCGAGGAAATTGTTTTCTTTGGCCTGAAGATTATCCGTATCGACGACCAGGCCGGGCGTCACGACACGCACGACTTCTCTTTTAACCACCCCCTTGGCCAGCTTCGGGTTTTCCACCTGTTCGCAGATTGCGGCCTTGAATCCCGCGTTGATGAGTTTTGCCAGATAGGTGGAAACGGCGTGATAGGGAAAACCGCAGAGGGGGATGCTGTCTTCCTTGCCCTTGTTTCTGGAGGTCAGCGTGATGTCCAACACTTTTGCTGCGACAACGGCGTCCTCGAAAAACATCTCATAGAAGTCGCCCATGCGGAACAGCAGGATGCAGTCGGGGTAGCGGCTTTTAATGTCCAGATATTGCCGCATGGCCGGGGTCAGGTCCGTCACGCCGGTCATGACCATCGGTCGTCGCCCCTTCGCTTGAGTTCGATGACGTCATCCTCACGGCCCGGAACCCGGCCGCCCGGGTCCCTGCGACCTTGGCCTTTGCCGATCAGGGCGTTGAGCAGCCCGCTCACAAGCGTGATGATCAGGGCGCCGGCAAGGGCCGTCCAGAAGCCGTGGACCTCGAACCCGGGAATCAAGCCGGAAGCCATCTTGAGCAGGAACGCATTAATAACGAAGGTGAACAGGCCCAGGGAAAGGATGTTCAGTGGAAGGGTCAGCAGGATCAGAAGCGGTCTGAAAATGGCGTTCAGGATGCCCAGGACTGCCGCCGCCAGAAAGGCGGACAGGAAGTCGCGAACTTCGATGCCGCTCAACAGATAGGAAGCGGCAAGGATCGCGGCCGTCAGAATCAGCCAGCGCAAGAGCAGTCCCGTCATCATGATCTCCTCATTTCCGGGTAACCCCTAAACCTCAAGGTCGGTTTCCCGCTTCAGGATCCGGGTGACCCGGAAGACCTCTTCAATGGTCGTGATCCCCGCCAGAACCTTCTGCGCGCCGTCGTAAAGCAGATTAGTCATGCCGTGCCGGATGGCCAGGTCGCTGATCTGGTTTGAATCGGAGGTTTTTAAAATCAGGCGTTTGATGTCATCCTCCATGAGCATGATCTCGAAAATGGCGGTCCGGCCCCTGTAACCCGTGTTCATGCAGGCATGACAGCCCTTTCTTCTGTACAGGACATGCCGGGCGAGGATATCCTTGGCGATGCCCATATTGGCCAGCGATTCGTCGTCGGGCTCGTAGGCCTCCTTGCATTTGGGACAGAGAAGGCGCACGAGCCGCTGCGCGATAATGGCGATCACCGATGAGGTGACGAGGAAGGGCTCGATCCCCATATCAATCAGGCGGGTCACCGCGCTGGCCGCGTCATTTGTATGCAACGTGGAAAAAACCAGGTGTCCGGTCAGCGACGACTGGATGGCGATTTCCGCCGTCTCCTTGTCGCGGATCTCGCCCACGAGAATGACGTCCGGGTCCTGACGCACAATGGAGCGCAGCCCGACGGCAAAGGTCAGGTCGATCTTCGGATTGACCTGGATCTGACCGATCCCGTCGATCTGGTACTCGACGGGATCCTCGATGGTGATGATATTGATATCGGGCTGGTTGATCGTGGAGAGGGCCGCGTAAAGGGTCGTCGTCTTGCCGCTTCCCGTTGGCCCGGTCACGAGAATGATCCCGTAGGGCGATTTAATGAGCTTGTTGAACAGGCGCACGCTTTTCTCGCCCATGCCCAGTTCGGGCAAGAGCAGAAAGGCCCCCGATTTGTCCAGCAGCCGCAATACCACCCGTTCTCCGAAGGCGGTCGGAATAACGGAAACCCGGATATCCACGCTGCGGTCGGCGAGCTTGACTTCAATCCTGCCGTCCTGGGGCAGCCGTTTCTCGGCGATATTGAGCTTGGCCATGATCTTGACGCGCGAGATCAGTGGCGACTGGATCCTGCGGGGCAGGCGCAGGATGTCGTAGAGGATGCCGTCGATACGGTAGCGGATTTTCAGCGCGCTTTGATAGGGTTCGATGTGGATGTCGCTGGCCCGGTCCTTGATAGCGCCGGAGACCAGCAGGTTCACGAGCTTAATGATCGGGGCGTTGCTGGATTCATCCAGCAGGTCGCCGGTGTCTTCGATTTCGGAGATGATGCTGTCCGGCGATTCACTGCCGTTAAGCTCCTCGAAAAATTGTTTGGCCGTATTCCGGCTGATGTCGTAGGCCAGATTGATCGCCGCCTGAATGGCTGCCTGAGAGGAAAGGACCGTCTGAAAATCCCGCCAGCCCAACAGACGGCGCAGGTCGTCCAGAGCTTGAAAATTCGAGGGATCGTTCACGGCGATGAGCGCCCCATCCGGTGTTTCCAGGGGGACCATGCGGTATTTCTTCAGATACAGGATGGGGATCTGTGCGGTGAAATCCGTATTCATGTGATCCATGGGAAGCTCAGGCAGGAAGGGGAGGTTGAAATGGTTGCTCAGGGCCTCCAGGAGTCTCGTTTCTGCAATCACTCTTTTCTGTGCAAGCATCTCAAAGAGGCTGACACCGTTACCCCTGAGTTCCCGGGCGGTCTCGGAGAGCACCGCTTCGGAAACGCCTGCTTGAATCAAATAGGGATAAAGGGATGCCAGGGCAGGGGAGGGCGCCGCCTCCGGGGGCCGGGCTTCGCTGTCTTTCATGTTGTTTTCTGCCTGAGGGCCTGCCATCTGTCAACCATACATCCATGCTGCGGTGCTCCCCTGATGAGGAGGGCAGGGTGGTGGAATATCATTAATTTCATCATTGCTTCTTTTTCGGCGGAGTGGCTTTTATCGTGCCTTCCCGGAGCGTCTCCATGTAATCCTTCTTGTCCATGTGGATGTTTTTGGCATCCTCCGGTTTCTGGATGATATGCGGCGTGATGAAGATAAAGAGATTGTTTCTTTCGGCTGAACTCGATTTTGATTTGAAAAGCCAGCCCAGCAGGGGGATGTCTCCCAGGAGAGGCACTTTGTATGTTCCGGAGTCAGAATTATCTTCGATCATTCCGCCGATGACAACCGTGTCGCCGCTTCTGACGGTGACCGTCGTCTTGGCGGTTCTTTTCAGGGTCGTCGGAGCCAGAATGCTGGTGCCTTGAGATTCTGCCGTTTGTGTGACAATCTTGGTAACGGACTGGTCGAGCTTCAAACGGACAAAACCTTCCTTATTGATCTGGGGCGTCACTTTCAGCGTCACACCCACGTCTTTATATTCAAAATTACTATAATTGGTCGTCGATCCGACGGTGGTGTCCTGGCGGGTGACATAGGGGACATTCTTGCCCACGGTGATCTCGGCCTCTTCATTATCCAGCGTCAGGAGCTGCGGCGTGGACAGGATCCGGATATCCGAATCGCTCTGGTAGGCCTGAATGAATGCCGCCAGATTGGGAAATGAGATCATGGTGCCCCCGACAGTTGCCACATTGATCATCTGGCCGATAACGCCGAACGACAGCCCCGAGGGCAGACCTTTACCGGCGAGAAGACCCTGCGCGATGTTGTAGGATCCCTTATCTCCGCTGATGCCGCCGACGTAGGCCCCTGTCTTGCCGTCATAGTTAACGGCGTTTGCGCCCTGCCACTCCACGCCCAGCTTGAAGTTCTTTGCCGCATTGACTTCCATGATGAGGGCCTCCAGATAGACCATGGACCTTGAAATATCGAGTTTCTTGACGACATCTTCGATAATCAGGTAGTCCGCCGTTTCCGCTGTGATAATCAGTGAATTTGTGGCCTTATCGGCGACGATCTGCACGAATTTCGACAGCGTGACGGGCCCTCCGGCCGGGGCTTTGGTCTGCTGCTGGAGGCTGGTCAGGACTTTGGCCGTATCTTCCGCTCTGGCGTTCTGGAGGTAGTAAACGCGGATCAGTCCCGTGCCCTTGGGGATTTCCTTATCCATCAGGTTTACGAGTTCCCGCACGCGGATCGTGTCGTTTTCCGTGGCGGCGATGACCAGCGCATTGGTTCGATCATCGGCCACGATCTTGATCGGGGCGAATGGTCCTTTCCGCTGCTGGAATATGATGTTCAGGGACTTGGTGGCTTCAGTCGCAGAGGCGTATTTCAGGGGGATGTAGGAGATCTGTTCGCCGACGCCTTCCACATCCAGGGCCTCGATGATGTCTTGCAGCCGCTTGATATTGGACAGGACGTCGGTAATCACCAGCATCCCGGTGGGCGGATAGGACAGGATGACGCTGGTCTTGGAAATCAGGGGGTCCAGAACTCGCTTTATCTCGTCGGGATTGGCATGGTCAAGCGAGACGATCTGGGTCACGTACTTGTCGTCCGTGGTGGCTTTTTCATGGTGCAGGCGGGTTTCCAGGCTCTTTTCCTTGGCCAGCTGGGACGAAATGATTTTGATCACGTCGCCGGACTGGATCGTGGTGAACCCGTAGACGTCCAACACCGATTCGAAGACCTTGTAGACGTCATCCACGGCGATCTTTCGGGGAGAGATAACGGTCACCTTGGCCTTCACCTTGTCGTCGATGACAAAGTTCCTGCCCGTCAGCTCGCTGACAAATTTAATGAAAACCTGGATATCGACGTTGTCGAAATCAATGGTCACATACCGTTGTTCCCTGGCCGGTTGTGCGGGATGAGGCTGGGGCGTCGCCTCGGGCCTTGGCGGCGTCCGGTCCGGTTGACCGCTTGCCGGCGGCAGCGATTCCGCTTTGCGATCCTCCGGTTTGTCGGCAGTTTGCACCGCAAGGGATGGCGTTGCCGGAAGGGGGAGGGCCTGTGGCGGCGCAGCCTTCATCTCCGGCGCTTCCGCCGGCGCCTTTACCGGCTGCTCCGTATCTGCCGGGCTTGCCGCTTTCTTTTGCACGGGGGCGGCCGGTGGTGTCTGTGGCTGCGCCTTCTGTGTGGGGACGGTGGTCACCGTCCGATCGTCGCCGGCGATGCGGGCGGCCGATAACGCCTGCGGAAAGACGAAAATCGTCAGCAGCCAGAAGCAGAAAAACAGAAATGGAACAAGCCTTTTGTGGGGATCGAACTGCATCACTCTCCCTTTTTCACCGGTTATGCAAATCTCTCATTTTTTTGAACGCTTCCGAAGCGGTGATATCTTTCAGGTCCCGATCATCCTTTGCCCAATGCAGGACATCGCCGTTGACGGCGATGGCCGATTTAAGATACTGCAGGCTCCTGTCCATATCTTTTTGCTGGGCGAAGAGGCAGGACAGGTTATAATAGGGATCGGCATAATCTGCTTTCAGGGAAATCGCCTGGTTGAACATTTCGAGGGCCTGACCCTGCTTTCCCTGCGCCAGATATAGCACGCCCAGATTATTCATCGCTTCAACATGCCGTGCGTCAATCGCCAGAACGCGGCGGTATAGCCATTCCGCAACCGCCATCTTCTTGTCCCGCTGGGCGGCCAGCGCTTCCTGATAAAGCGCCGGGGCGTCCGGAAAAGGTGGCCTTGCGGTCTCTGCCGGCGATTCGGCAGCGCGGGACGGTGCACCCGGCGTCGTCTGCACGACAGCCGGTGTTTCCGCCGGTTCGGCGCTGGCCCCTCCCTGGAGAGGCAGCTCCTTCTTCCCGGCGAACGGCAAGACAAAGCCGCTGTTGACGGTCATCCAGATCAGCACAGCCGCCAGCGCCAGCATCGCCGAAACGGCAGCGACGGCCCATTTAATCCTTGAACGGGCCGGGCGCCCCGGCAATTGTGAGATGATCCCGCCGTAATGGCTGTAAAGGTTATCCTTATCCTGCTGGGCTCTTTTCAGGGCGTTATTGATATAACTCATTCTGTTAATTAGTCAAGTGATTTAAGCATCATATCAATTATTCAAATCATTCTCCGCTTGCGAAACCTTTTTCACCGGTTGTGCAAACTTCTCATATATTCAAACAACGGGTCGCTGTAAATAAAACCGGCGATGATTGCCACAAGAACCATCAGGATAACAAGAAACGCCAGCAGGCCATTTGCACGCTGATCCCTTTCTGTTGTCAAATAATTTTTCCCGATGTCTGCAATGGCTCCCCTTGCGGTCTTCCAGTTGACGGTTTGCTTTCCCCGCGCATAGGCAATGAGCATCGCCCGGTCGCAGATCGCGTTAATGCGCCGGGGAATCCCCTTTGAATACAGATAGATCAACCTGCAGGCGGGCGCCGAAAACGTCACATTCTCTGCCGCCCCGGCGACAGCCAGCCGATGCCGGATATAGCTGAGCACGCTCTTGCGGTCCAGGGGCCTCAGGTCATAACGGACTGTGATTCGCTCGTTAAGCTGCCTGAGTGCCGGCGACATCAGCAGGTCCTGCAGTTCCGGCTGGCCGAACAGGACGATCTGAATCAACTTTTCCCGTTCCGTCTCCAGGTTGGAGAGCATGCGCAACTGTTCCAGCACGTCGCGGGAGAGGTTCTGGGCCTCATCAATCAGAAGCACCACATTCTTGCCCGCCGCGAAACATTTCAGAAGAAACGCATTCAGGGCGTCAATATAGTGTTTTTTCGTTTTCTTATGGCCGTCCAGGGAAAGATGGAATTCCTGATGGATCGCTTCCAGGAGTTCCATGTCCGTGATTGCCGAATTGAAAATCAGGGCACTCTCGACGGCGTCGTCAAGGTTGGCCAGCAGCGTTCGGCAGATGGTCGTCTTGCCTGTGCCGATTCCCCCGGTTACGACGATAAACCCTTTTTTCTCCGTGATCCCGTAAATAAGGTAGTTCAAGGTCTCCCGGTGCTGACGGCTGAAATAAAAATACCGGGGATCGGGCGACAAGTTGAAAGGATTTTCCTTAAGGCCAAAATAGGCTGCGTACATAAATTACCTGAACGTATAATTAAAAATTTCCTGACGTCCCTGACGGTTGACCTGCAAGGCCATGCTGGAAGATGATTTGAATGAATTGTAGAGTTCCATCATGTCGTCACCTGATGTCAACTTCCGATTATTGACCCCCTGAATCACATCCCCGTCCACGAGGCCGATCTGCTGATAGATGCTCCCGCTTTTTATGCCCGAGATCAAGAAGCCGTCTGGAGCGCCGCCGGTAAAAAAGGGGCGGATCACGGCCTGGCTGAGGATCGTTCCCATGTCTTTCAAACTGCTGTCGATGTCTTTTCTGTCAACGGCGATCGTTTTGCCGGAAGAGGCAACCGGCAACGGGCCGGAAGGGCTGCCGGGCGGCAGGATCGATTTTTCGCTTGTTTCCGGGACTCGCAGAATCTGTTCCTGGTCATTGACCATCAAGGCGACGGCGTTGCGCATGATGCGGACGACCCTGGCGCCGGACACGTTGTCTCCGACTTTGTAGAGCCGCTGTTTTTTTTCGGCCTTGTTCTCGATGACCGCAAAGCCGTACCTTGCGTCGCCCGCAACGGTTCCCCGCACTTCCAGGATTTGGGCGATATCGGACCGTGCAAGCGTCGTTTGGGATCCCGTCCGTTTTTCGGCGAGTGACTTATCCGTTGTGCCGAAGAGGTTTCTATCCGGAACGACCTTGTAGAAATCCACCGGTTCGGCAGCCGCAAACGGCGCCGGCGCTGTTTGCGGCATGGCCGATGCGGTGGCCTTGTCCTGAATCATTTTCAGGCTCGCCGCCTTGTAAAAAATACCCGCGCACTGGTACATCAAAATCGTGATGACAATCAGGACCGCGCCGGCGCGGTACCGGGCGGCCTGAGACAGCAGGTCGGCAGCATTCAGATTCGGCAGCCATTGCCGGATGTGTTTCATTACAATCCTGTTTTCTGCAAAGTTTTTTTACGAGATCGTCCACTTTGGACGATCTCGGCTACAGGTATTTTATCCTCGGGTTGCCCAGAGGACCTGTCAATACC
>Ga0105152_10000190_pt1 | contig 15852 bp, 14 predicted proteins | sample LakBais05cmmetaG_FD_81534 | JGI IMG/M metagenome (GOLD analysis project Ga0105152, IMG submission 81534) | Lake sediment microbial communities from Lake Baikal, Russia to study Microbial Dark Matter (Phase II) - Lake Baikal sediment 0-5 cm | ecosystem: Environmental > Aquatic > Freshwater >...
GGTTTGATCTTGCTGGCCAGTTTGCCGCCGATGGCCCCGCCGAGCAGGGCGCCAACCGCCATGACCAGTGCCACGCTCCAGACCACCTTGCCCGAAAAGACGAAGAACAGCGCCGCGGCGACATTGGTGGCAAAGGCGATGCCCTGTTTAAGGGCATTCAAGCGTGTCAGGGAGTCCTTCAGTACCAGTCCCAGCACGGCCAGAACGATCACACTCAGGCCCGCCCCGAAATAGCCGCCATAGATGGCTGCCAGAAAAACCGGGAAGAAAGCCCAACCTTCTGACGTGGCTTTTGTATTGCCCTGTTCCTGTCGACGGGTCAGCCAGGCGCGCACCGGGTTCTGGATGGCCAGCAAAGTGGAAGCCAGCAGGATGAGGAATGGTACGAGTTGCGTAAAGAGTTTTTCGCCTGTATGCAGGAGCAGGATGCCTCCAGCCAGCCCGCCGAGTGCTCCAGCCGGAATGAGCATCCACAGCCGTTTTTTCTGGTCTTTTAGGTCTTTCGACTGGGCCAGAGTCCCGCCTAAATAACCCGGGCAGAGTGCCACTGTATTGGTGACATTGGCCGAGACGGCCGGAAGCCCGATTGCCATCAAGACGGGGAAGGTGATCAGCGTCCCGCCGCCTGCCAGGGCGTTGATCATCCCGGCCGCGACCGCGGCCAGGCCAGCGAAAACAGTTCCGATTATAGTCATGTCGTTGTCCTCAATGTCAAAATGTCTTACAGGTCTCAAGGTCTGACAGGTCTTATAGGTCGAGTGGTGTTTCGTTATCTTCGGGGAGGTTGAGGATGTATTCGGCGGAGGGTTCTTTTATTGCTTTATTCTTCGAGTGGGAGAGATAGGAAATCAGGGAGTTGAGCTGGCGTTCAACCAGGTTGGCTTTCTCGTAGATGCTTTGGAAACGCTCTTTGGAAATGTAGTTCATATCCAGGGCAATATAACACTGGGATTGCACTTCCGAGTTCGAACGCCGTGCGAACCCAAGGAACCTGACAAATTCGGCATCCGAACCGGCATTAAACCCTTCCGCAATGTTGCTCATCACAGATACTGCCGCCCGACGAACCTGGTCTTTTAGACCGAAGTCTCGGCCAAATTCTTGCTGCCCAGAGTCTTCATATACCATCCGCACCAGTTCGCGCGCAGATTGCCAGACATGCAGGTCTTCGAAGCGTTTGATCGTGGTCATTTCCCATCCTTAAGTCTTATAAGTCTATGTCTTACAGGTCTGACAGGTCGTCTTGGGAGACTTTTTAGACTTGTAAGACCTGTAAGACTTGTTAGACTTTTAAGACTTGTTAGACTTGTTAGACTTATCTATTTTCGCCCAACTATCCTTCAAAGTCACGGTCCGGTTAAAAACCAGCTTGCCGTTAGTGGTGTCGGGATCCACGCAGAAATAACCGCTGCGCTCGAACTGGAATTTGTCGCCGGGCTTCGCCTCCGCCAGGGATGGTTCGAGGAAACATTCGGTCAGTGTTTCGAGTGAATTGGGGTTGATGACCTGGTTGACATCCTCGCCTTCGTCCGGGTTTTCGACGGTGAACAACCGGTCGTAGAGCCGGACTTCGGCTTTTACGGCGTGTTCCGCCGAGACCCAGTGGATGGTGGATTTAACCTTGCGTCCGTCGGGTGCGTCGCCGCCGCGCGTGGCCGGGTCGTAGGTGCAATGTACCTCGGCCACCGTGCCAGTGGCCGGGTCCCGCCTGACGCCGGTGCATTTGACCAGATAGGCGTACCGCAGTCGGATCTCGTTCCCGGGATACAGTCTGAAATATTTGGGCGGGGGAGTCTCACGGAAGTCGTCCTGTTCGATGTACAACACCTTCGAGAAGGGAACCTTGCGCGTCCCGGCCGTCTCGTCTTCTGGATTGTTGATGGCGTTCATTACTTCGACCTGGTCATCGGGGTAATTGTCGATGACCAGTTTCAGCGGGTGCAGGACGGCCATGCGGCGCAGGGAGCGCTTGTTCAGGTTGTCACGGATGCAGGCTTCCAGCTGGGCCATGTCCACCCAACTGTCGTTATTCGTCTCACCGACTGCGGCGATGAAAGTCTGGATGGCTTCAGGGGTCACGCCGCGCCGGCGCAGGCCGCGCAGGGTGGTGAGACGCGGGTCGTCCCAGCCGCCAACAATGCCCGTCTCGACCAATTTGCGCAGTTTGCGCTTGCTCATCATGGCATAGGTCAGGTTGAGGCGGGAGAACTCGATCTGACGCGTCTTGAACTCACCCAGTTGCTCCAGAAACCACTCGTAGAGCGGACGGTGAATGATGTATTCCTGAGAGCAGAGCGAATGCGTGATGCCTTCCATCGAGTCGTTTTGGCCGTGCGACCAGTCGTACATCGGGTAAATGCACCACTTATCGCCGGTGCGGTGATGTGCCGCGTGCATGATGCGATACATGACCGGGTCGCGCATGACGAGGTTGGGGTGGGCCATATCAATTTTGGCGCGCAGGACGCGGCTGCCTTCAGGAAATTCGCCGTTCTTCATGCGTTCCAGCAGATCGAGGTTTTCTGCGACCGGACGATTCCGGTAGGGGGACTCCGTACCGGGTTTTAAGGCCGATTCGGTCTGACTCCACTTTGTGCCACGCGGCAGAGTGCCGCGGCTGGCGCTCATTTCCTCGGGCGTCTGGTCGTCCACGTAGGCCAGACCTTTTTTGACGAGCCGGATGGCCCATTCGTATAGCCGGTCGAAATAATCCGAGGCGAATGTCACTTTGACCCAGCGGATGCCCAGCCAGCGGGCGTCGTCTTCGATGGCTTCCACAAACTCGGTCTCTTCCTTGGTCGGGTTGGTGTCGTCGAAGCGCAGGATCAACTCACCCCCGAATTCCTTGGCTGTGTTATAGTCGATCAGGAATGCCTTGACATGCCCGATATGCAGGTACCCGTTCGGCTCCGGGGGCAGGCGGGTGCGGACGTAGTTAAAGCGGCCTGTTTTCAGGTCCTCTGCGACCGCTTCGAAGATGAAGTTGGTTGGCTTGTTGGGGAGTTCAGTTGTGTCCATAATCCGGTCCTTTTCGGTATAATTCCAATTTGAAGCCTGTAAGTGAACTATTATAACAAAATGAAAGGAGAGTGCAGATTGAATATGGAGAAACGTGAAAATTTCCTGGGAACGTATTTCAGTAAGGATACCGTCCTGCGCCTGACATTTGTGGCGAAGCTTCTTTCCTGGGTGGTAGTGGGAGTTTATGCGCTTGAGTGGTCGGTTCAGGCACTGGCAATGGTCTTGCAAATCACGCGCGGGTTTTGGACGGGAATGGGGTTCACGGATGTTACCCAAAGCATCCTTTACCTGTTCGAGCAGCCTCTGCGCGGGGTGGTCTATTTTGTCGTTTTACAAGGTGTGGCCCAGGCGTTGCTGATGTTCATGGATATGGAAGAAAACACCCGCCGGGCGGCGCGAGGGTTTAAGTAGAAATAACTGGCGTCTGAAGAGAAATGCTGTATAATTGCGGCGATATGAACGCCGGAGCTGCTTCCCTCTACTATTATTCCCATCCTTAAACGCCGTTGCGGGTGGGAAGGACGCGCCTGCTGCGGTAGGCGCGTTTTTGTTTCCCGGATACCGAATTACGAATAACCAATTACGAATCTCGAATACCTTTTTACGGAGCAAATCATGTCGAAATTGCCCATAGATGACCAGGTCGCCCTTTTGATGCAGGGCACGGAATACGGCGACGAAGAACTGAAAAAGAACATGGCCAATGAACTGCGCCTGCGACTTATCGAGGCCGAGAGAGAACATCGTCCGCTGCGCGTCTATTGCGGCTTCGACCCGCGCACCTCAGACCTGCACCTTGGTCACCCCGTGCCGATGCGCAAACTGCGCCAATTCCAGGAACTCGGCCACGAGGTCACGTTTGTGGTCGGCTCGTTCACTTCGCTGATTGGCGACCCGTCCGACATGGATAAGCTCCGCCCGCGCCTGACCCAGCTGGAAGTCGAATTTAACGCCCACACGTACGCTGAACAGGCCTATAAAATCCTCGACCGGAACAAGACCAAGATCCGCTTCAATTCCGAGTGGCTGTCTGAGTTGACCTTTGCCGAGTTGATCGAACTGGCCTCCAATTTCACCATTCAGCAGTTTATCACCCGCGAGAACTTCCGCAAGCGCTGGGATAACGGCGACCCGATCTACCTCCACGAGACTTTCTACGCCATCATGCAGGGCTACGATGCCCATGCGCTGAAGACCGACGTCCAGGTGGGCGGTACCGACCAGCTTTTCAACATCGTCACCGCGGCTCGCAAGATCATGACTTCCCTGGGAGATAAGCCCAATATTGCCATCATCCTGGGCATTTTGCCCGGCACCGACGGCGAAGTCAAGATGAGCAAGTCGCTGGGCAACCACATCTCGCTGCTCTCGACGCCGGAAGATATGTACGGGAAAGTCATGTCTGTGCCAGACAAGGCCATGGGATCGTTCATGCGGCTCGTCACGCGCTGGACCCCCGACCGGATTGCCGAATTCGAAGCTGGTCTCAATTCTGGGACGCTGCACCCGCGGGATGCCAAGATGTTGCTGGCGCGCGAGATCGTGGCCATCTTCCACGACGAGGCCGTCGCCCTGGCTGCCGAGGCAGCCTTCAAGAAAGTCTTTCAGCATAAGGACGTACCCGACAAAATGCCCGAGTTTGCCCTCCAGCCTGGTCAGACTGTATTGGACGTTCTGTCCGCGGCTGGACTGGTGGCGAGCAAATCCGATGGACGGCGCATGATTGAGCAAAAAGGTGTTAAGTTGGATGGGGAAATACTGGAGAAGTTCGACGCCGCCTTCCCGCATCTGGGTGTGCTGCAGGTCGGCAAGCGGCGCTTTGTAAGGGTGAAATGACGAAAAAAATCAGGCTTCTAAAAGAAGCCCGATTTGATTTTATGGATGTGTAGCCGCTTCGAGCAGGGTTTGACCGATGTAGCCTGCCCCGCCTGGGTCATTTTCTTCCAGCAATATCACCACTGCCAGTGGCGCGCCCTGCCAGTCGGGCAGTGTCCCGCCCAGCGACCAGGAGAAGGTCTGATTTGCCTGGGTTACCCGTCCGTTCCATTGCCAGAAGGGCTGACCGCTGACCATCAACGCCTGCGCGGTATCCGCCGCGCTGGCGGAGGCGAAGACCGTCACTGACTCACTGAGTGCGGGCAGGATGACCCAGCCCTGCGAGGGAGTATCCACGGCCATTGCCAGGCGCGGCGCGGGCCGCACCCCGTCACTGCTCAATGTGGCTGCCGCGAGCGCCATCTGCAACGGGCTGACGCGTAATGCGCTCCCCGGCGTGGATGCGGCTGCCACTGGCAGACTCAATTCCGGCGTGACGTAAAAACCCAGGACGGTATACCATGCTTCCGCAATACTCTGCGACGGCCACAAGTTGTACCCGGCGGCCTGGAAGAACGGCTGCAAGGCGTCGCCGGGCGGATACTGACCCTGCGCAGCCCGGTCCAGGAGCGGGGAACCCGGGTCTTGGATCAGGGTGGAGGCTTGCGTATCCAGCTCGTTCGGGTCAAAAGTTGGGTGCGAAGCCATTGCCAGGATTTCACCGCTGGCGGCGTTAATCAAGACGATTGCACCGGTGTGGTCTCCAAGCAGTACATCTGCCTGGCGCTGCAACTCCAAATCCAGGCTCAGGCGCACGTTCAGGCCCGGCGGCGGCTGGCCGTAGACCAGGTGGTCCCACCAGATGCTGCTGGCGGGATTTCCTTGCAGGCCGCGCAGATAAAGGTCGAGGCTGGCTTCCAGTCCGGATTGCCCATAGATGGGATTCGTATAACCGATCACAGGAGCCAGAGCCGGATAAAGATATGTGCGCAGATAATCTCCCGACTCGCCTTCGGTGAGATTGATCGGCGTTTCGTGCCGGTCGAGCAGGCTGCCGCGCTTGATGGTGCGGTCAGCAATGGAGCGGCGGGCATTGTCGGTGCGTTCGAGAATGTCTGGCCCGCGCCAGACGGTCCACCAGGCGTTCGTGGCAGCCAGGGCGAACAGGCCCAGACCGATCAACCCGGCCAGGATCAGGTAGGGCAGGGGTTTCGGAAGCGGCGCAGGCTCCTCTTCGGGTTGGCTGGAGATGAGAAAAAGGATGAGCAGCGCCAGGAAGGAAGTGAGCAGGGACGAGCCGCCGTAGGAGACAAAGGGCAGCGTCACTCCGGTCAGCGGCAGGAGGCGAATGTTGCCACCAATGATAAGAATGGACTGTGCGCCGAGGTGAGCCGTCAGCCCGGCGGCCAGGATTCGGCGGAAGTTGTCGGGGGCGCGCATGGCGGTACGAATGCCCCGGGCAGCGAAAAAGCCAATCAGCACCAGCAGGCCCAAAGTCCCGACCAGCCCTGTTTCCTCGGCAATGGTAGTAAAGACGAAGTCCGAAATTGCCACTGGCACCAGTCCGGGGCTGCCCAGTCCGGGCCCGCGTCCGGATGTCCCGCCGTTGGCAACTGCCATCAATGACTGGACAATCTGGAAGGAGCGCCCGGAGGGGTCGAGCCAGGGGTTGATCCAGGCGTCCACACGCAGGCGGACAACGTCGAAAAGAAAATATCCGGTTACGCCTGCAATTGCCAGCCCGACCAGGGTGATCGGCAGGATGCGCTTTTTGCCGGAGGCGACGAACAGGATGATGGTGTAGAGAAAAATGAAAATGGAGGCGGTACCCAGGTCGCGCTGGACGAAGAGCAGTGACAAAGCTATGCCTATAACGACTGCCGTGGGGGCGAGCAGCGGTAGCGGGCGCAGACTCAGCGGCAGGCGGTCAGCCAGGTAGGCAGCCAGGTAGACGATGAACAGGAGTTTAAGTGGCTCGGAGGGCTGGAGGAAGACCCCGCAGCAACCCAGCCAGAGACGCAAACCATCACCTGAGGGGTTGGTGCCAATGACGAGCGTGAGGGCTGTGAGCAGCAGACCGCTAGTCAGCCAGAGATATTTGTAGCGGCGCAGGAAGCGCAGTTCAGGGGAAAGGCGCAGGCCGAGCAGAAAGACCAGTCCGCAAACCAGCAGCCAGGCAGTTTGGCGCATACCGAAGCCGGGGACAAGGCGGTAGATGGTGAGAGTGCCCCAGCCGGCCAGCAAGGCGGCGATGGGAAGAATGTACGGGTCGGCGTCGGGCAGGCGGCGGCGGGACAGGATATGTGCCAGGGTGAAGATAACCACCCAGGCGGCGAAGCCCAGCCAGTGGCTCCAGCGATAGTCCACGGCCCAGGTGCGGGCACGGGCGGCCGGTGCGAGGGTCAGGATGAGTGAGTAAAGAAAAAGAAAGACACCCGCCAGACGAAGCAGGCGGGATTGGGTTTGAACGGGGGATGCCGGAGCAAGGAAGCGTTTCATCAATCTGGTTGTAATCTATGAGGCAGAATCGATTTTACTTACATGGCACTGCGTAAATATCTGAATCCAAATCGTCATTTTTTACTTACTTTTTGGCTGCTTCAGTTCAGAAATTTTTGGTAGAAGCAGTAAGGTATTTTTTTACCAGCAAATCCAGTTTCTGGCGCGTGGCGGGCGGGATGGCAGACGGGTGGGTGATGATGGCGGATGCCAGGGCCGAGCCGCAGGCGCAGGGGCGTTCCTCCGGCAGGGATGTCACCAGCCGCCGGATGGCTGCTTGTGCTGCCTGCGTATTTTTGTTGAGCGTCTGTATGACCATTTCCACCGTCACCGGCGCTTCACTAAAGTGCCAGACATCGTAGTCGGTAACGTGGGCCATTACGGCGTAGCACATCTCAGCTTCGCGCGCCAGGAAGGCCTCCGGCGCAGCCGTCATGCCGACAATGGACATTCCCCAGGAGCGGTAGACGTTCGACTCTGCTTTGGTCGAGAAACGCGGCCCTTCGATGACGATGAATGCGCCGCCGCGATGGACCGTCGCGCCGGTTCCCATTACCGCGGTTTCCAGCCCCGCTGACAGGTCCGGGCAGAACGGGTCAGCGACCCCGGCATGTGCCACCAGTCCCTCGCCGAAAAAGGTACGGGCGCGGCCTCTGGTATTATCGAAAATCTGATCGGGGATGACGATGTGACCGGGAGCATAATCCTCGCGCAACGAGCCGCAGGCGTTAATGCTGACAATACGTTCCGCACCGAGCGCTTTCAATGCGTAGATGTTGGCTCGATATGGAACCTCAGTCGGCATGATGTGGTGGCCAATGCCATGCCGGGCGAGAAAGGCGACGCGTTTGCCATCCAGTGTCCCGATCACGATGGGTGCGGACGGCTTTCCAAAAGGTGTTTCGAGGTCGTGTTCAGTGGTGTCGGTCAACCCGGTCATGCTGTACAGGCCGGAGCCGCCGAGGATGGCAAGAGAGAGTTTTTCAGGCATGGAGGTACTCCGAAACTACATTTGCTCGAGCCGACCTCTTTGGCGGCTGTTCCTGCGATTGGGACGGCGCAGGGAGCGATTAGATTCTCTTTGTCGGCGGCAGTAAAATGTCACCGGCGAGGGAAATGACAAAACAAGTCTCGCCGCACTTGAATTCGTCGTCAGACATGACGACGGTTGGCATGGCGAGTTTTTCCTGGTTGAGCAGAGTGCCGTTGGTAGAATCCAGGTCTTCCAGCCACCACTGGTTATGATGAAAACTCAGCCGGGCGTGACGGGCGGAGATGGCCTCGTCATCCACCGGGCATTCACAGGCGGGATCGCGGCCGATGATCACTTCCGGCAGGACGAAATGCCGCGCCTGCGGGGCAGATTCACCGCGGGCGATGGTCAGGCTGATGGGCGGGACTTTGCGGAATGCCAAGAGTGCCCCCTGCTGTTTTATGTCGTGCCACAGGCTGACGAAAGCCAAGCCCAGGAACATATACAGGCTGACAGCCAGCAGGAGTCGCAAGGCCAGGACAACCGGTCCGCTCATTTCTTTTTGGCTTTCTTCTTGTTTTTGTTCTCGGTTTGGAGCATAACAGCAGTCGGGCGGTCGGCGGAGATGGTTGATCTCGCCTTGGTCGTTACCCTTTCTGTGCCCCGCCCGGTCGGCAGATCCTGACTGAAAACAAGAGCCACACCGGCCAGGGAAATCACGTCGCCGGGATACAGAATAGACTTATTGGTGCGCTGCCCGTTGATAAATGTCCCGCCAGTGGAGTTCAAATCAAAGAGTGCGAAGCGGCCTTTGGCAATCCGCAATTGTGCATGGGCGCGCGAGACGCGCGGGTCGTCAATGACAACCTGATTATCCAGGCGGCGTCCGATGTTAATGACCGGACGGTTAAGTGGAATAATTTCCGTCCCGCCCAGGATAAGGAAGGCATTCGGGGGAATCGTATCGGCCGGGACCTCGGGCTGGGATTCGGTTGGCATTCCCTGGGTTTCGGCGACGCTTTCGCTGCTGAACGATGCGATGATGTGGGTCTCGTCGGTGGCCATATCCGTGTCTGCAGCGGTAGTCACTGTTGGGTTCGTCAAAAAATGGAATCCCGCCTCGTCTCCGGCGGTGTGGAGTGCTTCTGCCAATTGCTTGACCAAGCGCGGCTCGGTATGCCAGCGCGCCAGCGTGGAGGGGTGGGCAATGATCACATACACGTCGGGAGCGAAGGTGGTCCCATCCTGCTCTTTGAGGCTGTTGTGCATGGCAGCGGCCAAATGCTGATAGACCCTGTCTTCGGCTTTGTAACCGGGCGAGTATTTCAGCAAGTGGACTTCGAGCAGGGTTTGAAGACGAGATTCAAGTTCGTCAAGCGTTGGCATAGTGTGATTATTATAGAGCGGAGAGAAGGATTCCGCAAGCCAGGAGTCTGCGCGTCAATCATGCAAAAACCCGGCTCTTCCATGCGGCCGGGCTTCAGAGTTTTGGTTCGGAGGAAAATCTTAAGATGTTACTGCTTGTCCGCAGTTGGGACAGAACTTCTCACCATGCGCCAGCACGTAACCGCACTTGGGGCAGGTTTTTGGTTGGGCTTTGCCGAGCGGTGCTCCGCAGGCTTCACAGGTCGAGGCGCCGACCGGGTTGGCCGCCCCGCAGAATTCGCAAGTGACGCTGCTGAGACGTTCGGAGAGTTCTTGGCTGGCTCCGGCTGTGCGGACGACATTGGCGACGATCTGCCAGATTTTTTCATTCAATTGCATGCTGCTTACATCTTGTGCAATGTCATCCAGGCGGCCCAGCAGGTTCAGGGGATTGAGAAGGGCTGAAATGGCCGTCTGTCCCAGGCTGGCAGCCACACCCAGCCATTGCTGCTCGCCAACCTGTACCATGACGCCGTCTTCTATCTGCTGAAGGTTGACGCTCACCGCAGTCCTGCCGCCTGAACGTGAATACTGCGAAGAAGCAATCTGAACCGTGAGGTTACCGCTTTCACCAAGTAACTGGGTCTGTGTGTTGCCCTGGTTGAATTCAGCCATCAATGCCCGGGCAACGTCGGTTGGGGTAATATTTCCGTGGAATACGCGTCTGTCCATAGATTTCGATTATAATCGTTTTGCCCAGTTGGGCAATGCTCCACTTCCATTTACGGAAATTTCTCTGACAAGTTGCGACGTATGCAAACCTGGATAAAAATAGGACTCTGGATTCTCTTACTGCTTGGGTTTGCCAGTCTGCTCTGGCTCGCTCCAGCCTGGACCCCGGCGGCGGCTCAACAACCGACCGGAAACATCCCCACCGTGACCGGAACAGCCTCCGGCCCGTTCATCACGGTGACCAGCGCGGATGGAGCCAATGTCCGCGCCGGACCAAATTCGTATGATTATGCTTTGATTGGTTTCCTTGTTCCCGGGGAAACCGCCCCGGCCCTCGGACGGTCGCCAGCCGATTGGTGGATTCAGATCATCTATCTGGGCGCACCAGGCGGGGTGGGTTGGGTGTATGCACCATTGGTATTGCTCTCACCTGGTTTTCTCCCCATCGTCGAACCACCGCCGACAGCAACCCCGCGCACCACGCCAACCATTAATCCGACCTATGCGGCTGCTTTCCAGGTTCAAACGACGCCCACGCGTCTGCCTACTTTCACTCCGCCGCCTCCGCTGGCAACCCTTAACTTTGAGCCGGCAGCAGTGACGGAATCACGCGTGCCGATGGGCTTCGTCATCCTCGGACTGGCGCTGATTGGAATTCTCGGCGCGGTCATTTCGTTCTTGCGCGGCAGGTAACAGGTCTGATAAAACGGCGAGACCGGGATTGTCCCGGTCTCGTTTTGTTTTCTAATTCTCGCTAGTTCCGCACGTTCCACTTTCACAGGAACAGGATGGTGCCGTATTAGGGTTATCCACTAAAAAGCCCTTGCCGCGTTCATCATCAATATAGTCAACTGTCGCACCGGCCATGTACTGGATGGATGTTTCATCCACCAGAACTGTGAGTCCCTCACTCTCAAAGCTAGCGTCGGTCTCGCGAGGCTTGTTGTCGAGTGCCATACCATACTGGAACCCGGAACATGTCTGCCCGGTAATGTAGACCCGCAGGGCGTAACTTTCGTCCAGGTTTTGTTGTTGACGCAGACCGCGTACAACCTCAACGGCGGTGGGGGTGAGCAAAACGGTCTGGGTTTGAATTGGGGTTGTCATTTGTACCTCTTCTATTATTAAAATTTGACCCATACTATCAGGATTAGGAAGTTTTGTCAATTCATGCCAGAAACAGGTATAATCCCGCCAGTCAAAATCCGGTTTTCTGGGAATTGCCGTGGTGATGGTGTAAATATTAGGTAGTGGCAGGGCGAAGCCGCCCAAAACCCCCATACCTTTCCCTCTCTCACGGGAATTTCCAAAGATCCCAATTTCCTACTATAAGGAGACTTCCATGCGAAAATTCGCTCCGATTGTGTTTTTGATGTGTATGGCTGCTCTGCTGTTTTCGGCCTGTGGACAGGCCACCGACCCGGCGGCGAAGGCCGTTGAAGGTTACTTCACTGCTCTGGTCAATAAAGACGCCAACGCTCTCTCCGCCCTCTCCTGTGCCGATTGGGAGCCGAATGCCCTGCTCGAATTGGATTCTCTCCAGGCGGTTACCACCCGGCTGGAAAATCTGGCATGCACCGCTACCGGCACGGACGGCACGACCACGCAGGTTAATTGCCAGGGAAAAATCCTCGCCACATATAACAACGAAGACCAGGAACTCGACCTTTCAGTGCGCACCTATCAGGTGGTTCAGCAGGGCGGTGAATATCTGTTTTGTGGCTACAAATGAAATTTCGGCTTTTCACGCGTGAGAATCTTTGGGCATTGATCTTTTGTCTGATTCTCATTGCCCTTGTTATCTTGACGGTCAGTAGCGCACCTATCTGGATTTATCAGGGCTTCTGATGACCCTCGCCCTCATTCTTATCTCCATCGTCGTTGCCGCGATGTTGGGATTGGTGACGCGTAACCGCTGGCGTATCCCGCTTTTGCTGGGGAGCTGCGCGCTGGCGGTTTACGCGTTTCAACCGGTGCTGCCGGTGCGCGGCCTGGACTTTTGGCTGCCCACCGCAACCCTGGCATTTACCACCCTGACGTGGATCCTGACCACCCCGCGTGAGCAGCGTTCCTGGCGGATCAATTGGCCAGCGCCTGCAATCCTGGGCGGTATTGTGCTGGTTCTCGGCCTGACGCGCTACCCGGGCTTCTCGCTGCATCTGACAGCCTCCCGCCCGCCGCAGACTCTCCAAATCCTCGCCGGGTTGGCAGCGGTTGCCCTGGTTGCTTACCTGCTGACGCGCTTTACCAAACCCGGTAAGGTAGTGCTGACCAGCGCGTTCGTTTTTGTCATCCTGCTATTTATTGTGCTGAAAGTCCCGCTGCTGGCGGCACTGGTCAGCATGGGGCTGCGCAGTTTGAATCACCAGTCCACCAGTCTGGCTTTGGCTCAGGATTTGCGCTGGCTGGGATTCTCTTACATTGCTTTCCGTCTGCTTCATACGATCCGCGACCGCCAGAGCGGACGGCTGCCGGCTGTTTCGCTGTCGGAGTATGTGGTTTACGTCATTTTCTTTCCGGCGCTGACCGCCGGTCCGATTGACCGCATCGAGCGTTTCGTCGGGGACTTGCGCCGCCCGCTGACGTTGACAGCCGATGACCTGGGCGAAGCGGGAAAACGTCTCGTGCTTGGCTTGTTCAAGAAATTCGCCGTCGCCGACGTGCTGGCAATGATTGCCTTGAATCCAACCAATGCACTACAGGTCCGCTCGGCAGGATGGGCGTGGGTGCTGCTCTATGCCTACGCTTTCCAGATTTACTTCGATTTCAGCGGTTACACCGACATTGCCATCGGTCTGGGACGTCTGCTTGGCATCAAGCTGCCGGAGAACTTCAACGCGCCGTTCCTTAAACCCAACCTGACCCAGTTCTGGAACAGCTGGCACATGACCCTGACGCAATGGTTCCGGGCCTATTTCTTCAACCCGGTGACCCGGGCTCTGCGCTCCGGAAAGAAACCGCTGCCCATCCCGGCTATCATCTTCGTCACCCAGGTGGCGACGATGGTACTGATTGGTCTCTGGCATGGTGTGACCTTGAATTTTGTGGTCTGGGGCCTGTGGCATGGACTGGGGCTTTTCGTTCATAACCGCTGGTCTGAGTTGATCCGGAGGCGCTTTGTGGCGCTGTCACCGCGCTGGCAGGCAGCGCTGAACGTGGGCGGCGTGCTGCTGACTTTCAACTTCATCGCCCTCGGCTGGGTTTTCTTTGCCCTGCCGGGCCTGTCCATTTCGGTCCATTTCTTACGCGTATTGTTCGGTCTGGCATAATATGAATTCCACCTTTATTCGCAACGTACTCCTCAAGGGCCTGGTCCTGTTTCTTCTGTTCAACCTGGTCTTTGCCGCCGTGGACCCTGCCGCGTTGGGCAAGGTTTCGTTCTATAACCACCTCTTCGCAGGCCGCCAGCGTTTTCCCTTTGGCGAAGATTCGTCCCAGTCCTACAACCTGAGTCTCTTCAACCTGGACGCCATGTTCGCATCACACGTTATTGCCAATGGGCCGAAACCAGCGGATGAGTACCGCATCATCGTTATTGGCGATTCTTCCACCTGGGGCACGTTCCTGCGTCCCGAAGAGACCCTCGCCGGTCAATTGGACGCAGCGGGACGGTCCCTCTGTGGGAAGATGATGCGTGTGTATAACCTGGGCTACCCGACCATTTCGCTGACGAAAGATTTGATGGTGCTGGATTACGCCCTGCGCTACCAGCCGGACCTCGTTATCTGGCTCGTGTCCCTGGAAGCCTTCCCCGCTGACGAACAACTCTCCTCGCCCATTGTCGCCAACAATGCCGCCCGGGTGGACGCGTTGATCGCCCGTTATAATTTGCCGCTCGACCCGAACGACCCTGCGCTCGTCCGCCCTGGCTTTTGGGACAGCACCCTCATCGGTCAGCGGCGCACCCTGGCAGATTTGTTCCGTCTCCAGATGTACGGCGTGCTGTGGACTGCCACTGGCATTGACCAGACCTATCCCGTTGATTATCAGCGTGCCCAGACCGATTTCAACACCGATATCACCTTCCATAACATGCAACCGCCGACACTGGACGAATCGCAGTTGGCCTTTGGAGTGCTCGAAGCCGGCTTGCGCATCGCTGGAGGAACGCCAGTGATGCTGATCAACGAGCCGATGCTTATCAGCGTTGGTGAAAACAGCGATTTGCGGTACAATTTTCTGTACCCGCGCTGGGCCTACGACCAGTGGCGGGAGATGATGTTGGCGCGAGCTGAGGCGGGCGGCTGGAATTATCTCGATTTGTGGAACATCGTCCCGGCAGATGAGTTTACCAATAGTGCCATCCACCTGACCCCCGCAGGCGAGTCCATGTTGGCCGGACGGGTGGAGCAGACCACCTTACAACAGAGTTGTCCATGAAACATTTCCCTTTTATCGTTATTATGCTTGTTTTTCTCGCTGCCTGTGGCAGCGGAGCGACCATCCCGGTAACGGAAACGGAAACCAGCACCCAGGTCCCCTTAGCGACGGCCTCGCCCACGCAGACCCTGCGGCCCGAGGAGACGCCCATCCTTTCCCCGTCTCCCACATCCACGCTCGCGCCGGATGCCTGGAAGTCCATGCCGGTCGTCCCGGAGGGCGTGTCGAGGCGCATGATCGAAGTCTACCAGCGCGGACTGGCGCGCGGCCGCAACCCGTCCCGCTTCTCCAAGATTGGCGACTGCCAGAACATCACCACTTATTTTATCGCCATGTTCGACACCGGCGACTACCGCCTCGGCGACCAGTATGCATTCCTCCAGGCGACCATTGACCATTTTGCCGGTTCCTGGGGGCGCGAGAGCCTGGCCGTCAAAGGCGGGATGAACGTGGCCGCCGTCCAGAACCCTTTCTGGACGCTGACGCAAAGGCCCGATGAGTGCCAGGAGGGCGAGACGCCGTTGGCGTGTGAGATACGCGTCTACAACCCGTCCTTTGCCATTATCAGCATGGAAGAGTCTTGGTCGGGCGATATTGGCAAATACGATAGTTACATGCGCAAGATCGTCGAGTACGTCCTTTCGCAGGATGTGGTGCCGATCTTAGCGACCAAAGCCGACAACGTGGAAGGCGATTACAGCATCAATGCCGCCATTGCCCGCGTGGCCTACGAATACGAAGTGCCGCTCTGGAATTTTTGGGCCGCCACCTACCCTCTACCGGACCATGGCCTGACTGAGGACGGTTTCCACCTGACGTTCGCCCGGGATTATTTCGACGACCCGGCGCGCATGGAAATGGCCTGGCCCTGGCGCAACCTGACCGCCCTCCAGGCGATCGACTCCGTTTGGCGCGGCGTAAGTGCACAACCATGAAACGAATCGTTTTCCCCCTCCTGCTTGTTCTCCTGCTGACGGCCTGCGGCGGCACGGCGACCTCCACGCCGGTCACTGAGACCACCGCCGTCACCCCCACCGCGGAACTGGCCCCGCCGCCAACCTCCATCA
>Ga0105152_10000191_pt1 | contig 15783 bp, 14 predicted proteins | sample LakBais05cmmetaG_FD_81534 | JGI IMG/M metagenome (GOLD analysis project Ga0105152, IMG submission 81534) | Lake sediment microbial communities from Lake Baikal, Russia to study Microbial Dark Matter (Phase II) - Lake Baikal sediment 0-5 cm | ecosystem: Environmental > Aquatic > Freshwater >...
AATGGCTTTGTAGGCGGTTACGGCCATCTGGCGGATCTTCTCGGCGGTCTCGGCGGGGAGGGGAGCCGGGATGAGCAGGCCGGAAGTGCCGTCCACGTACTTGGATTCGTAGGAGTAGAACTCGCGGCTGGGCAGTACCTCGCCGGGGACAGAGGCCTGCGGCGCGTCGTTGCCCAACACGGAAACTTCGATCTCACGGGCATTCACGCCGCGCTCCACCAGAACACGCCGGTCATAGGCGGCGGCTTCCATCAGTCCCTCGCCCAGGTCGGCGCGGTTGTTGCACTTGGTGATGCCGACCGAGGAACCCAGGTTGGCGGGTTTGACGAACAGCGGATAGGGCCCCACCGCTTCGGCCTGGCGGATGACAGCCTCGATGTTCTTTTCAACTTCGCTCCGCAGGACGATAACGGACTCGACCGTCGGAATGTCATTGGCGCGCATTACATCCTTGAAGACGCCTTTGTCCATGCCGACCGAGGAGCCGGTCACGCCCGCGCCCACGTAAGCCAGGTTGGCCAGTTCGAGCAGCCCTTGCAAGGTGCCGTCTTCACCGAAGGTGCCGTGCAGAACGGGGAAGACCACGTCCACATCCGCAAGTGGCTCCAGCATCCAGGCGAAATCTTCAATCTGGATCTTCCATATACGATTGTGATACTTGTCGGGGATGATGACAACTTGTTTCAGGTTTTCATCCTCCGTCTGTCCTTTGCTCAATGCTTCCAATACGTTTTCACCTGCCATCCAGACGCCGTCTTTTGTAATACCGATTTGAGTTATCTCATACTTCTCAGGGTCGAGTGCAGAAAGCACTGACCTGGCAGACATGAGGGAAACCTCGTGTTCACCGGAACGGCCGCCAAAGAGTACTGCGATACGGAGTTTTTTATCCATGCTTACCACTCACCGACTAATTCCACTTCAAGTTCAAGTTTTACGCCAAATTTCTCGGCGACAGTAATTCGAGCCAGTTCGATCAGCGCTTTAATATCTTCGGCGCGGGTTTGTCCGTGGTTGATGAAAAAGTTCGCGTGCTGTGTGCTGATTTCGGCGTTGCCGATACGCCTGCCTTTCAGGCCGGCGGCTTCGATCAAGCGGCCTGCCTTCTCGCCGGTCGGATTCATGAACATCGAACCCATGCTGGCTCCGGGCGGTTGGGTATTGCGCCGCCGTTCGGAAAATTGTTCCATTTTGGCTTGGATGGCTTGCGGGTCACCGTGACTCAAGGCCAGTTGCACCGAAAGGATGAGCGCAGGCGGGTGTTCGCGTTTGAGCACGCTGGTGCGGTAGCCGTATTCCATCTTCTCCACCGGCCAGACCTGGCGTCCGTGCTGACGGTGGATCAACTCAAGCGAGATCAAGTTCCCGGCGATGTCGCCGTCGAATGCCCCGGCGTTGCCGTACACCGCTCCACCCAGGGACCCGGGAACACCCGCAGCCCATTCGAATCCTGCCAGCCCCAAGCGCACTGCCCGCTGGGTAATATCGTTGGGCGTGACACCCGATTCGGCGCGAACGCTGGGCGGTTCGGCCTGCAAGGCGAATTTCACCAGCCGTGCCCGGTTGATGATCACCACGCCGCGCACGCCTTTGTCGCTGACCAGCACGTTCGAGCCACCGCCCAACAGGAGGAAGGGCACATCCATCTTCCACAATTTCTCCGCTGCATGTGCTAGCTCGTCCGCCGAGCGGACGAAGACCAGCGCGTCTGCCGGGCCTCCAATGCGCGCCGCAGTATAGCCGGAGAGGGGGACATTCTCCTGCAGGCGGTCGCCAAAGGTGGAGCGCAGGTCGGACAGGATGGATGGTTGCATAAGGTTTACGGTAGGTACGGCTTTAGGCGTTATCTTTGACAGCTGAAGTCGTCACGCCAGAATTTCTCATCCTTCAAATGCGCAATCAGCCGCTTGACAGTGCTTTCCATCTCGAGGTCCAGTTTCTGTCGTTTCTGACCGGCTTTGCGCCACCCAACTGGATCGGGAACGGGCACATCACCCAGCACCAAGCGCAGGGATGGCGGAGTCATCATTTTGGCCTCATGCACATGTTTCTTTTCAGCCATTGCGAACCTCCTTCAAATGGGTCAGCACCTCGGTGCTGATTTGGTCGGCATCTCCGGCAGAGAGCACAAGCAAGGCGTCGCCGGGGCGCAGATTCGTAATCAGATATTTGCTTACTTCCGCCAGGCCGGCGATAAAGTGCGCCGGGCGGGGCATGGCTTCCACTACCTGTTTGGACGAGAAGACTTGCTTCGGCTCACGCGCGGCGTAGATTTCGGTCACGATCACCTCGTCAGCGTCGGCGAAGGCTTCGGCGAACTCGTTGAACAGGGCCTGGGTGCGCGAGTAGGTGTGCGGCTGCCAGACGGCCCAGATGCGACGGGACGGGTAGCGAGTCCGGGCGGCGGCGAGTGTGGCACGGATTTCAGTTGGATGGTGCGCGTAGTCGTCTACGATGACTACGCCATTCGCTTCACCGCGCACCTCGAACCTGCGTCCGGTCCCGGTAAACTGACCCAGCGCCCGGGCAGCCATAGCGAGCGGCAGATCGAGCAGTTGGGCCACCGTCAGCGCCGCCAGCGCATTGAGGACGTTGTGTTTGCCCGGGACCTGGAGTTCAACCGTGGCTGCGTTGCCAAACACGGAAGCGCTGAACGTGAAGCCGCCTTTTTCATTGGGAGCCAGCAGGCGGGTGTAAACGTCCAACGGTTGGCCGGTCTCGGTCGTGGGACGCAGCCCGTAGGGGATAACGACTTTGCCGAGTTTTTCGGCTTTATCCATCAGGTCACGCGCCCCGGGGTCTTCGGCGCAGGCCACCAGCGTGCCGTCTGCCGGGAGTTGGTACATGAACTCCACGAAGGCGGCCTGGAAATCGGCCGGAGTGGGGTAACAATCAGGATGATCGTGCTCGATGTTGGTGACCACTTCGATGGTCGGTTTGAGACCCAGGAACATGCGGTCGTATTCGTCGGCTTCGATGACGAAGGTGTCGCCTTTCCCGGCCCGGGCGTTGACGCCCAGGTTCGCCAGCACGCCGCCGGCGATGAAAGACGGATCCTGGCCCAGTGCCGAGAGCATCCAGGCAATCATGGAGGTGGTGGTGGTCTTGCCGTGCGTTCCGGCAATGGCGATGCTGGTCTTGCCGTCCATCAGACTGCCGAGGAAGTCGGCCCGCTTCAGGACCAGGATTCTGAGGGCGCGGGCGGCAATCACTTCGGGGTTGTCATCCAGGATGGCGGACGAGCGCACCACCAGGTCGGCGCCGCGGACGTTCTCCGGGCGGTGGCCGATGCTGATGGTCGCACCCGCAGCTTGCAGGTCGCGCGTGAACGGCGATTCGACGCGGTCAGACCCGCTCACCGTGTGCCCCATTTCGAGCAGGACGCGGGCGATCGCCGAGAGTCCAGTTCCGCCGATGCCGATCAGATGGATGCGAGTCATAGTCTAGATGAACACCACAATCACAAAGATAAAAGCGATCACAACGGCGAAGTAAATGCCGGGGATGCCGAGCAGTTTGGGCGGCATGTAATGGAGCATGGCCTCAGCCATCTTGGCAATATCTCCACTGGGAGGGGTGATGACTTTGGCGAACGGGTAGCCGGCATCTGCCATGTAGTACCAGATGGTTCCAGCGATCAGGTAGCCATTGATAGCGCCCAGGAATGCGCCCAGCAGAATATCCTGGAATTTTTCGCGGGTCATCTTGGCTGCAAAGCGTGAAAGATGGGGCGTCTGGTAGCCGAAGAAAACCAACAGGGCCAGAATGAGGGTGCGCAACCAGAAGTTAAGCGCCGCGCTGTCCTTTTGCAGAACATCTCGCACGAAGGGCACATAGTGTTCCAGCAGAGTGGTAAAGGTGAGCGCCAGGATAACGCTGAATGTGACCAGCAGTTCCTTGGCCCAACCGCGCATCCCGCCGATGATGGCGAACAAAATGACATACATCCAGAAGACGAAGGAGAGGCTGACCATGTTTTATCTCTTCTTATCCCGTGCTGAAACCGGGACTACCGCCCGCGATAGAGGCGGGACTAGCACGCCTGCCAATTCGAGCAGGAGATGGCCTATCTCAGTAGCAGCCTGTGGGTGGGAAAGGCTTTTTGCCGCCGCGCGCATGGCGCTGAGACGGGTGGGGTTTTGCAGCAATTCTCTGATGGTTGGCAGGAGTTCAGCCTTTAGATTTGAATCCGTCACCATCAAAGCCGCGCCGTGACGGACGAGGGTATCGGCGTTCACTTTCTGGTAGCGCCAGGCGTATGGGTAAGGGACCAGCACGGCGGGCAGGCCGAAGAGCGGGTATTCGCCCAACGTGGAGGCTCCGGCGCGTGAGAGCGCCAGGTCAGCCGCGGCCAGGGCGGCACCCATCTCTTCGTGCAGATACGGGAAGGCATGGTAGCGGGTGGCCTGTGCCTCGGAGAGTTCTTTCGCCCTGGTTTTCACGGTCGGCCAGTCCAATTCGCCGGTGATGTGTATAACCTGCGCTTGTTCCAGCAGGGCGGACAGGTTTGCCAGCACGGCATTGTTGATCGAGCGTGCGCCCTTGCTTCCGCCGAAGACCAGCAGGACGGGGGCGTCGCCGGTCAGGCTCAGGGTCCGGCGGGCATCGGAACGCGTCCACCTGGTAAGGTCGGCGCGGGTCGGGTAACCGGTCAGGACGAGACGTTCCCGGCGGCTGAAATAACGGAATGAGTCCTGGGCGGTGACGGCTATTTTGTCTGCAAAGCGGGCCAGGGTCTTGAGCGCCAACGCCGGTTCGATATCCGGGACGTAGAGAGCGGTCGGGACCCGCATCCCGGCCAGCGCCATCGGGACGGCCACGTACCCGCCGGTGAAGAACAGCACTTCTGGTTTGAACTCGTACAGGATGCGCCGCGCTGCGAAGAAGCCACGCACTAACCGGATAACATTACCCGGCAGCGTTTTCAGGCCCACGCCGTGGACTCCGGCAGCCGGGATAGTCTTAAACGGCACCTTCGCCCGCTCCACCAGCCGGGCTTCCATGCCGCCTTCTCCGCCTACCCAGAGAACCTCGGCCTTATCTTGCATGGTTTGCAGGACGGCGAGTGCGGGGTACACTCCGCCGCCGGTCCCGCCGGCGCAGATCAACAGACGCACTGTACGTTTTCCTTTCTCCGCCTTCCGGGACGGTCTGCCCGGATTGACGGGAGATATTGAGGAGAATGCCAATGGCCGCCAGCGTTGAGAGCAGGTTCGAACCGCCCGCACTGACAAAGGGCAGGGCATTGCCTGCAAAAGGCAGCAGGCCTACCATCACGGCCATGTTGATGGCGGCTTCGATGACGATCCAGAAGGTCAGCCCGGCGGCCATCACGGAACCGAGCGAATCGGGCGCATGACCGGCGATCTTCAGACCGCGCCATGCCAGGACGGCATACAGACTGGTCAACCCCAGCGCACCGAACAAGCCCAGTTCTTCGACGACCACGGCGAAGATGCTGTCGGTGGCGGCGAACGGAAGACCGATCAGTTTCGTCGTGGCCCGTCCGATCCCGACGCCGAACAATTTGCCTTTGAAGATGGCTTCCAATGACCACAGAACGTGGTCGCTGGATTTCAGCGGGTCCTTCAACCCGGCGATGTATGAGCCGATACGAGCTTTGCCAGTGGAACTGAATTGCACTACCAGCCATCCGGCTGCCAGCGCCACGATGCAGAACAGGATGATCTGCCGCATGTCGCCGCCGGCCAGGAAGAACAACAACCCGCCCAGGATGAAAATGGTCACCGCCGCGCTCAAGTCAGGCTGGATGAAAATCAAACCGCCAATCGCACCCAGAATGAAAGCCAGCGGGATCAACGCCAGTTGGATATCATGCAGATGCTCGCGTTTACTATACAACCAGACCGACAAATAGATGGTGGTTGCTAATTTCGCCAATTCGGAAGGCTGGACCGAGCCGCCAAAGAATGTGCGTACTGCGTTATTACGAACATCGTTGTTAATCAGCACGGCGATGAGCAGGATTACCGTCACGCCCATCAGCGGCACGGCGAACTTCCGCCAGAGATGATAATCAAGGCGGGAGAGGATGAATGCAATCAGCGTCCCGATGGCCATCCACAACAACTGTTTGTTGAAGATATAGGTCGCTGAACCGTAAGTCCACAGGGAAAAATCGGTACCGGCAGAATACTGCATCAGCAGGCCGAAGATGCCCAGGGCGATGACGACCGCCACCATGATCAAGTCACCGCTAGAAGCGCGGGCGCGCCTTGCAGTCGCCGCGGCGGGTCGAGCAGACTGGTTTACGAAAGTTCCGATACCCATTTTCGAAAAGCCTCTCCACGTTCTTCGAAGTCACTGAATTGGTCAAAACTGGTGCCGCCCGGCGAAAGCAGGACAACCTCGCCCGGTTCGGTCACACGGGCCGCAGCCTGAACAGCCTCTTCAAGGTCCTTGCAGCGTTCCACCGTTTTCTGGAGCGGACCGTGGGCCTGCTCCAGCGCCGCGGCGATTTTCTCCGCCGCCTCGCCGAAGATTACTACGTGCTCCACACGTTCGTGGACCAGGGTCGCCAGTTCTTCCCAGGGCAGGTTCTTGTCTCGTCCGCCCAGCAGCAGGACGATTGGTTCGGTAAAGGAACGGATGGCGGCCATCGTCCGTTCAGGAGCAGTGGCGATGGAGTCGTTGTACCATTTGGCTCCGTTCCATTCACGGACTAACTCCAGCCGGTGGGCGACACCGCGGAAATCCTCGGCGGCTTCCCGCATGGCGTCCAGTGGCAGACTGGCGGCGTAGCCGATGGCGAAGGCCGCCAGCGCATTCATCACGTTGTGCTCGCCGCGCAGCTGGATCTGGTCGCGGCGGAGCAGGGGAATTTCCACGCCGCGTTCGCGCAGGTGCAGGATGCCGTCTGAAAGAAAACTGCCATCCTGCTTGCCTGGGATGTGTCCAAACCCAAAAGAAATAAGGCGACTGTTCACCTTGCCGCGCAGGCGCCAGGAACCGGGGTCTTCGCGGCATAAGACGGCTGTGTCGCCAGTTGCCTGGAAATTCAGGATGCGCTGCTTGGAGGCGGCATAGGCTTCCATTGTGTTATGCCGGTCGAGGTGATTGGGCGTGATGTTCAAGACGGTCGCCACATTTGGTGAAAGGGTCATCTGTTCCAACTGGAAACTGGAAATTTCCAGAATGGCCAGGTCGTCCGGTTTCATCTTGTCTACGTAGTTGAGCAGCGGATCGCCAATGTTGCCGCCGACGTAAACCTTGCTGCCGAAGGCGGTTTTTGCCATCTGCCCGACCAGTGTGGAGGTGGTGGTCTTCCCGGCGGAACCGGTGATGCCGACCGTCTGGCAGGGGACGGTTTCCATGAAAACCTGCGTATCGTTGGTCAACGGGATACCGCGCCGGGTGGCCTCGACCACGATGGGGTTGTCGAGCGGCACACCGCCGGAGAGGCAGACAATATCGGTCATGTCGAGAATCTCGACCGGATGGCTGCCCAGCACCCAGGTCACGGGCGTATCAGCCAGAGCGGACCGGGCGGCGGCCATCTGCTCGGCTGTGCGGCGGTCGTTCACGGCCACGGAGGCACCGTGACGCGCCAGCCAGCGCGCTGCCGCCTGTCCCTGGCGAGCGCCTCCGAGAATGGTTACGCGTTTGCCGTTCCAGTCCGTTTTCACGCCTTTACACCATTACCAATCCAATACCCAGCATGGCGGCCAGCAGGCCGATCAGCCAGAAACGCTGCACGATCTGCATCTCAGACCAGCCGAGTAGTTCAAAATGCAAGTGGAGCGGTGCCATTTTGAAGAACCGCCGTCCGTGCGTGATCCTGAAATACACGATCTGGATCACGTCGCTCAGCGCCTCGCTGACCGGAATGACCGCAATGACTGGCAAAATGGCCCACTGGCCGGTCATCAGGGCAATCACCGCGATAGTTGCGCCCAGCGAAAGCGAGCCGGTATCGCCCATGAAGAGTTGGGCCGGATGAACGTTGAACCACAAAAAGCCGAACAGTGCTCCTACCATGGTGAAACAGAAACGGGCGATGAAAACCTGTCCTTGCATCAGGGCCACGCCGCCGTAAGCGGCGAAAACGGTGGCCGAAATCAGACCGGCCAGTCCATCCAGCCCGTCGGTAAAGTTGACCGCGTTCGACATGGCGACAATGACGAAACCGGCAATCGGGATGTAAAGCCAGCCCAGTTCAATCTCGAAATGGATGCCCGGAATAAAAAGATCGGGCACACCCAGCATGTATCTCAAGACGGCTGCCAACCCCAGCGCAAGCACAATTTGGGCGATGAGTTTGGTGCGGATGCTCATCCCCTCGCCCTTGCGTTTGCCACGGATGCCTTCCCAGTCATCCAGGGCGCCCAGGACGGCATACCCCAACATGGCTGCCAGCGGGACCAGCACCGATTTACCGAGCACCTTCATACCAATCAGGCTGACGGCGTTAAGCAGCACCGTGATGAGCGCCACTGGCAGGATGATCATCACACCACCGAGGGTCGGTGTGCCCATTTTGACGAAATGCTTACCCGGCTCTTCCACACGGATCTGCTTGCCAATCTTGAAGTGCCGCAGGATACGCAACAATGGGCCGCCCCAAATGACTGTCATCATGAAGGCCAGCCCGGCCAGGCTGAGCGCCAAGGCAGAATTGCTCATTCGGGAACCTCCAGGGCGGCGACGATGTGGTCCATGCGGATGCCGTGCGAACCTTTGACCAGGACCACGTCTTCCTTGGTAAGGGATTTGCGCAGGTGGGCGATGGCCTCATCGTAGTTCTCGAATTCGGCGATCTTTCTGGACCCTAAACCTGCCCGCCGCGCTGCGGTGGCGATGATATGCCCGCGCGTCCCCACTGTGACCAGCGTATCGGCCACTTCGGCGGCACGCACGCCGACCATCTCATGTCCCTGTTTTTCGTATTGCCCGAGTTCGAGCATATCACCCAACACTGCCACCTTGCGGCCTCCCAGTTCGGCCAGCAGGTTGAGCGCCGCCAGCATGGACTCAGGCGAAGCGTTGTAAGTGTCATCGAGCAGCAGTGCGCCACTCTCCGTGCGGACGGCCGTCAGACGCAGTTGCGCATGTCCCTGGCGCAGGCCGTCCAAAATTTCCTGCCAGGTCAGCCCATCTGCCAGACCGACCGCCGCGGCGCGCAACGCCGTGTGAACCGAATGCTGTCCGATCATCGGAACGCGTACGTGCAGGGTCTCGTGCTGGTAATGCAAGCGAAAGCGGATGCCCTCCAGCCCGAAGCCTTCCACTTCGTCGGCCCATAGGTCGGCGGCAGGGTCGAGACCATAGAAGAAAACGCTGGCACGCGTCAGTTCGGCCATTTTGCATACCCAGGGATCGTCCAGGTTGAGCACGGCCACCCCGTTAGCGGGAAGGGCCTGTACCAGTTCGGATTTGCCGCGGAAAATATCTTCCTGCGACCCGGCCCGTTCAGCGTGAACGGTGCCGATATTGGTGACCACGCCAATTTCTGGCAGGGCGATGTCGCACAGGAAGGCGATTTCGCCGGGGACATAGAATCCCATTTCCAGCACGGCGCGCTCGTAACCCCGGCCGAGTCTCAGGATGGTGAGCGGCAGGCCGATTTCGTTGTTCATGTTGCCGGGGCTTTTCAACGTGCGGTAACGCTGGTCGAGCACCTCGGCGATGACTTCTTTTGTCGTGGACTTGCCCACGCTGCCGGTTATGCCGATCACGCGCAGGTCCAGTTTGCGCCGCCAGAAATGGGCAATCTGCTGGAGTGCGGAAAGCGTATTCTCCACCAGCAGGCAAAGCGGCGCGTCCAAATCGGTGTGCAGGTCCAGGGACTGACCCTGAACCAGTCGCACGGTCCGGAAGGAGCCGGGAATGTCATGCTGGATTAATGCAAGAGAAGCCCCGCGCCGGAAGGCGTCGGCGACGAAGTCGTGCCCGTCCACGCGCTCACCGGGGATGGCGACGAACAACGAGCCGGGGATGACCTGGCGCGAATCAATCGCCGCCTCAGTGATGACCATTTCGGCCAGCGGAGGGCGGGTATTCGTCAGGGCTTCGATCGCGTCAGCAAGTGTTAGCATGACACCTCATCGTCCAATCATCTGCAGACGGACGGCATCCGGTGGAACATCCATCAAGACGACCAGTTTTTCAACGACCTGTTTGAATATTGGAGCGGCTACCACCGAGGCAGCCCTGTTACTCTGCGGTTTTTCGAGCCAGACGTAGACTATGAAGCGGGGATCGTCCACCGGTCCCCATCCAATAAAGGAGGCGTTGACATCATTTTCGTCGTATCCTCCTCCGGAGAGAGGAATCTGCGCCGTGCCGGTCTTTCCGGCGATGCGGTAACCGGGAACAAGCGCAGCGGACGATTCGGTCCCCAGGGCATTGGCCAGCATCTCGCTGATAGTGTGGGCGGTATTGGCGGAGATGGGAGTGCCGACGATCTGCGTTCTGGTGTTGCTCTGTTTGCCATCCTGTATCTGGGCATAGAGCACGTGCGGATATACCATCTTGCCGTCATTGGCGAGGGCTGAGGCGGCCATCACCATCTGGATGGGGGTTACAGAGACACCCTGGCCGTAGGCATTGGTGCCCAGTTCCACGGGACCCCAGTCGCCATCGCCGGGGAGTTTCAAACGTCCGGAGGTTTCCTGGGCCAGGTCAATGCCGGTGGCATGACCGAGGCCAAAGCGCTGCATGTAAGAGTAGAAACTATCACTTTCCATCTTGATGGAGGAGACCCAGGCCAGGCAGACGTTGAGCGAGTTTGCCAGGCAGCCAGTCATATCCTGATAACCCCAGGCGTCGCCATCCCAGTTGACAATTCTAAATCCCCCAACCAGGATGTAACCCTCGTCGAAGTAGACAGTGTCGGGCTGGACAGCGCCGCTATCCAGGGCGCCGGCCATGGTCAGGATTTTGGCAACCGAGCCGGGTTCATAGGCCTGGCTGATGGCCCGGTTGAAGGGGGTTTCTCCGGGGAAAACTGTGGTAATGCTCTGGTAGTCGTTCAGGTTCAGGCGTGGCGTGGAAGACATGGCCAGGATTTCGCCGGTGCGCGGGTCCATGACGACAATTGTTCCGGAGGATGCGTCGGTACTCACCAGCGCCTGGTCCAGGATTTTTTCGATGGCGGCCTGGATTTCGCGGTCAATGGTAAGGATGATGGTCTGACCGGGTGGGATGGTGGGGTATTCGGTGGCACGCCGCGGGTCGGCGGGGACCAGCATCCGGACGGGGATGCCGGCCAGGATGTTGTCGTATTTTTCTTCGATACCCAGGTAGCCGTGGTTATCTTCCGTTACGAAACCGAGCACGTTGGAAGCCAGGTCATTTTCCGGGTAACTGCGTGCATAATGGGCTTTGAAGAAGACGGCATCCAGGTTTTTCCCGGTCGGGTCGGCGTAGGCAGCTTTCTGGAGTGTCATCAGCTGTTCGGCTTTGTCGGCGGAAACAAAATCATCCAGAATGATGTACTGGGCATTGACGGGGGCTAGAGAAATCCTGTAATTAACTTCGTTGAGATCTAAGCCCGACATCTGGAGGGCCAGCATGACAGTCGGCATATCCGGGTTGACCGTCAGGTCCAGGCCGATTTCGTAGACGGTCTTATTCCCGGCCAGCAGGCTGCCGTGACGGTCGTAGATTTCCCCGCGCGGTGGGAAAAAGTCCTTCCAGATGTAATTGCCCTGATCAATGACGCCTGCCACTTCCGGGCTGTTCTGGATGCGGACAATCTGCACAAGGATGGCGATGCCCAACCCTGCCAGGAGGAAGGCGACACTCAGATAGCGCCAGGCATGAGGATGTCGTTTCAAGGTTGACCTCCGGCAGAGGCGGAAGAAGCCTGCTGGTTCATGAAATAGTCGAACCAGGATTCAGTGTATTCGGGGAGGATGACCGGAGCAGCTGGATGGGCTGCGCCCGGCGTGGACAGATCCACGGCTGATTGCGCCACATACCCGGGGACGGCCACGTAGGTTATGTCATCCGGACTGGCAGGCTGGAAGCCGATGGCTTCGGCGCGCTGCTGCATGGCTTCGACAGAAGTCAGCCCGGCCAACTGCGTTTCCGAATCGGCGTTGACACGCTGGTTGGTGGTGATCGTGGCCTGCAGTGCAATGGTTTCACGCCCGGCCAGCGTGGCCCCCACAGTGACATTCAGGTAAATACCGGCCACCATGGCCATCAACACCAGTGCAAGCAAAAACAGGCCGATCCACTGGCGTTGCACCCGCCAGGGGGCCTGACGAACTTTCTGGACGATTTGCGTGACATTGTTCATCTTATATTGTCCATTAAACTGCTTACCGGTAGTGTTCGGTGACGCTGCACCTCCGTTCTGAGCCAACACCCATTGGCTTGCCTATAATTTCTCAGCAACACGTAACTTGGCGCTGCGTGCGCGGGAATTCTGGTTGATTTCTGCCTCCGTCGGCGTGATGGGCCGGCGGGTGATTTCCTTGATGCTCGCTTTATGCCCGCAGGTGCAGATCGGCTGGCGGGGCGGGCAGATGCAGTCCTTGCTTTCCCGGCGAAAATATTCTTTGACGAGCCGGTCTTCCAGAGATTGGAACGAGATGACTGCCAGCCTGCCTCCCGGACCGAGAGCCTGCACCGCCAGTGGAAGGATTTTCTCCACCGACTCCAGTTCGCTGTTGACAGCGATGCGCAGGGCCTGGAAGGTCTGCGTGGCGGGGTGGTGGGGACCGCGCCGGGGCTGGACTCGCTCGATAACGGTGGCCAGTTGCCGGGTCCCACCCACGGGCCGGGCAGCGACGATGGCTCGGGCGATGCGCCGGGCAGCGGGTTCCTCCCCGTAGCGGAAGAGCAGGTCGGCCAGTTCCTGCTCCGGCCACTGGTTGACGATCTGGGCGGCGGTGAGCGGGTTCGACGGGTCGAAGCGCATGTCCAGCGGGCCGTCGGCCAGGAAGGAGAAGCCGCGCTCCGGGGTGTCGAACTGCATGGAGGAGGCGCCCAGGTCGAGCAGGATGCCATCCACCGAGACCCAGCCAAGTTCAGCCAGTTGGCCGGGAAGGGAGGTGTAGGAGGCCTTCTTTAACCATGCACGCTCCCCGAAGGGTGCAAGTTTCTGGCGGGCCAGACCGAGCGCCTGGGGGTCCACATCCAGGCCGAGCAGGTGGCCTCCCGGTTCGCTTCCGGCGAGCAGACCGGCCGCATGGCCGCCTGAGCCGAGCGTCCCATCCACATAGCGTGCTCCGCTTTTCGGGCGTAAAGCGTGTATAATTTCCTGGTAAAGTACTGGTTGGTGCGCCGGTATCATCTCAGCGGATCTTGAGATCGAGCGCCGCGAAGCGTTGGGCATTGGCCTCGGCGTCGTTGACCTGGACTTCCTGCTCTTTCCAGAGTTCGGGTGACCAGATTTCGAAGTAATCGCCCTGGCCGACGAAGACGACGTTTTCTTTCAGGTCGGCATATTCTTTCAGGTTCGGCGAGAGCAGGATGCGCCCGGCGCCGTCGGGCGCCACCCGCAGGGCGTTGCCCATAATGATGCGGCGCAGCAGACGGGCGGTCGGGTCGGTCAGGTTCATCGCCATCAGGCGGTCGTAGAGGATCTGGAAGACCGGCGGAGGCAGTATCATCAGGTTGCGGTCCAGCCCCTGGACGACAAAAGCGCCTTCGGCTGGCAGTTCCCGGAATTTCGACGGGATCGTCAGTCGGCCTTTATCATCGAAGGAGTGCTGGTACTGGTTTAGGAACATTAGTTCTACTTACCTTATTTAACCAGAATGCCGGAATTACCGGCATCCCACTTCGTCCCACTTGCTCCCACGGACAGGCTCATTCTAGCACATAATTGGTATGAATTACAAGTAGTACTTTTGACCATTCAGGCAACCCATACTTTACAGTTTCTTATCATGTATGAAATTGGGGTAACGTCTCCCCCCGGAACTCGGACATGGCCCCTGTAATTGATCTTCTCACTTCCCCCAACTGGACCGACTACGAATTGCTCGACAGCGGCGACGGACAGAAGCTGGAACGCTTTGGCCCTTACATCTTCGTCCGGCCCGAAGTGCAGGCGTTGTGGACGAAAGCCTTGCCCGTTGAAACGTGGCAGGCGGCGCACGCCGTCTTCCAGCCCAGCGGGGAGGAGAGCGGGGGGCACTGGGCGTTTCAGAAAAAAGTCCCGGAGCAATGGGAGATGAGTTACCCCCTCACCCCTGATGCTTTCGCGAAGCATCCCTTAGGGGCTCTCGAAGGGAGAGGGGAACTGCGCTTCTCGGTGATGACCACCCCCGGGCGGCATCTGGGTGTCTTTCCGGAGTGCGCCGCGCACTGGGATTGGATAGGGCGGTTGATTAACGATCACCACGGAGCACACCAAGAGCACGGAGAAAAACAAAAGGGTTTCTCAGTGGATTTATCATCCCCGAAGGGGACCGTGAACTCTGTGGTGAAAGAATCCCCTGTCAATGTGCTCAACCTATTTGGCTATACCGGTTTGGCGTCGCTGGTCTGTGCGGCCGCCGGGGCGAAGGTCACGCACGTGGATGCTTCGAAGAAATCCGTGAGCTGGGCGCGCGCGAACCAGGTCCTTTCCGGGCTGGCGGAGAAACCCGTCCGCTGGATCGTGGACGATGCGCTGAAGTTCGTCGAGCGCGAGAGGCGGCGGGGAGTCAAATACGATGGGATCCTGCTCGACCCGCCCAAGTTCGGGCGCGGACCGAAGGGCGAGGTGTGGGAGGTGTACAAGTCCCTGCCGGAGTTACTGCAGGTCTGCCGGGCGGTGTTGAGCGACCGGCCCCTGTTCGTGGTGCTGACGGTGTACGCCGTCAAACTGCCTGCCATTCATGCCAATTCTGCACTGGCAGAGATGATGAAAGGCTGTGGGGGGGATCTGGAATGCGGCGAACTGGTGACGGAGGAGAAAAGCGCCGGAAGATTGCTCTCGCAGGCGGTGTATGCGAGGTGGAATTCATAGGAGCAGACAGCCGTTCGCCTTTACGGTTTAACCACCAATTTATCACTCTCTCTCAATGCCAGATTTGGTACAATAGCGGGAATGATGCCCACACCTGAAAAACCATCCCTCCTCGATACGCCGCTCAAGCGCTGGTTCCCGCTGAACGTGGAAACCCTGCTGGTGATCCTGCTGCTGGCGGTTGCCGTCGTTTCACGCTTCTACGATCTGGGGGCGCGCACCATCAGTCACGACGAGATCAACCACGCCGTACCGTCCTTCAGCCTGTATTCCGGCAACGGGTACAAGGTCGACCCGATGAGCCACGGGCCGCTCCAGTTCCACATGATGGCCCTCTCCTATGCGCTCTTCGGCGATAACGATTTCACCACCCGCATCCCGGCGGCTGTCCTCAACATCGCCGCGCTTGTGGTGGCCTTGTTCGCCTTCCGGCGTTACCTGGGCCGCACCGGGGCGCTGGTGGCGGGGGCGCTGATCATCATTTCTCCGCTGATGCTCTATTATGGACGTTACGCCCGCAACGAGTCCTACATCGTCCTGTGGGGCATCCTGACCATTTATGCCATCCTGCGTTACCTTGAACGCGGCGAGGCCTGGGCCTTGTTCCTGTTCACCGCCGTCAACGCGCTGCACTTCACCGACAAGGCCACCTCCTACATGTTCGCGGCCGAGGAGTTCCTCTTCCTGGCAGCCTATTTCGTGGACCGGGTCTCGCGCCGCGAGTGGCAGCCGGGACGGCGGCGGGCCTTCTTCCTGCTCGGCCTGGCCCTGACCGTGGTGCTGCTGGCCGGCGCGGCGGGATTCTATCTCTCCCATAAACCCACTGCCGATACGGCCGCTGAGCAAGTCCGGAC
>Ga0105152_10000192_pt1 | contig 15760 bp, 15 predicted proteins | sample LakBais05cmmetaG_FD_81534 | JGI IMG/M metagenome (GOLD analysis project Ga0105152, IMG submission 81534) | Lake sediment microbial communities from Lake Baikal, Russia to study Microbial Dark Matter (Phase II) - Lake Baikal sediment 0-5 cm | ecosystem: Environmental > Aquatic > Freshwater >...
CAGACGATTGAACCCGGATACGATTAATTTGCGCCGGCGGTCATACTCGTTCAGCATATCCCTGACAAAGGGTTCACCGACCTTCAATGCTTCCAATGCTGCGGTTTGTGACATGGTCGGAGCCGACATGACCGTGTATTGATGGATACGCACCAGTCCCTGGATGAAATCGGCCGGGCCGGCAGCATAACCGATGCGCCAGCCTGTCATGGCATAGTCTTTGGAGAATCCTCCCAGGAGGATCGTTCGCTTCTTAGCTTCCGCCAGGGTAGGGAAGCAGACGTGGTCCACGCCATATACCAGCCGGTCGTAGATCTCATCCGAGATCACCACCAGGTCATGCTTTTCTGCAATACGGGCAACCTCCAGGAGAATCTCGCGGGATGCCACCGCCCCGGTTGGGTTGTTGGGATAACCGATTAGTATTGCTTTGGTATGTGGGGTGATTGCTTTTTCCAGGTCGACCGGATCGAGCGCAAACTGGTTTTCATAGCGGCTGGGAACTTCCACCGGCACACCCCCGGCCAGAAGGACTTCCGCCTGATATGAAACGAAACAGGGTGTTGGAATAATGACCTCATCCCCAGAATCCAGTATGGCGGTGGTTGCCAGGTAAAGTGCTTCAGAGACCCCCACCGTTACGATCAGCTCATTGACTGGATCGTAGGAAATCCCATAACGTGATTTTAAGTGGCTGGAAATGGCTTCGCGCAGTTCCAACTTTCCCGCATTTGAGGTGTAATGAGTCTCTCCCTGGTCCAGGGACTTCTTTCCGGCTTCCATGATGGGTGCGGGTGTAGCAAAATCAGGCTCGCCGATGCCAAGTGAAATCACATCTTTCATCGTCGCGGCAATGTCGAAAAATTTGCGGATCCCTGAGGGTCGCAGTCCGGCCACGCGTTGAGAAAGGTAAATTTGGCGCATGAACTCTCCTTTTATTGATTGAATGGTTTAACCTGCCATTGGTCAATATTTTCATCGTAATTCAGTTCAAAAACACGATCTGTGTCTGTGATGACTGTAAAATTGTGTCCACATTCGGTTTTCCACTCGGCGATTATTCGAATAATTTTAAACTCGTCAGCTTTCCATTGGAAGGATAACGGCTTTTCAGCATAGCGAAACCCTGAGTGGCTGTGGACAATCTCTTTCATAGGTCAACCTGGGTTTGATCGCCAAGGTTTAAGTGCGTGGGACTGCCAGCTACCCGAACATTGCGGCCCAGGATCGAGTCTTCGATTACAACAGTTTTTACTTCCGTGCCTTCTTCAATAATGGTATTTCGCAGCACGCTGGCTTCAATCCGGCATCCGGCGCCGATGGAAACATTGGGCCCAATTACCGAATTGGTAATTTCCGCGTCTGGGTGTATGAAAACTGGTGATATGATGGACACACCAGGGCGTTTGGGATTATCAGCCGCATTATCTTGCCCGTGCTCCAATAGATATCGATTTGTGCTAAGCATCGTATCGGGCGTACCGGCATCCAGCCACACCTCGATGGGTTGCGCGCGCATTTTGGTTCCCTTTTCAAGCAGGATATTAACCGCATCTGCCAGGTAGTACTCACCTCGCAGGCTGATGTTGCGTTTTATCTGTTCTTCGATCGCATCGCAGAGTTTCTGGCATTCCTTGAAGTAGTATATTCCCACAATTGCCAGGTTGTTCTTCATATCCTCGGGCTTTTCGATGAGTCGTTTAACAAAACCTGATGAATTAACCTCGGCCACGCCAAAACGGCGGGGGTCTTCGACTGGTTTAACCCACACTACGGCATCTGCCTTCTCAGAAGCCAGGGCTGTGAAATCCGTATCCACCAAGGTGTCAGCAAATGCGACGATGGCGGGTCCTTTCAAGTGTTCCCGCGCCAGGAGAATTGCATCAGACTGGCCACGCATCTCAGCCTGGATGACATAATGCGCCGGTGTTTGAGGGTAGCGCTGCTTGATGTATTCCTTGATCTGATCGCCCATTTGCCCGATGATGAAAACGTACTCCACCTGACGGGTGAGCGGTATGCTCTTAAAGGTATCCAGGAAAAAATCCAGGACTGTCCGCCCCGCCAGAGAAATAAGGGGTTTGGGTTTATTCCAGGTATGAGGTCTGAGGCGGGCTCCAAGGCCTGCCATGGGGATGATGATTTTTAGGGTTTCTGCCACTGCAATATCCTTTATCGCTTGATTACCAGTTTATTCGCTGGTGTTGATTAGCGCCGGTTTATTCAGGTGGTGGTTGGTCACCTGTTGGTAGGCATGCCCGATTTTCAGCAGTAACTCTTCAGAAAAAGCAGGACCCATGAGCTGGATGCCAATTGGCAGGCCTTTTTGATCGAAGCCTGCTGGAATAGCCAGCCCTGGTATGCCAGCCAGGTTGGCCGGTAGCGTGAAAACATCCTCGAGGTACATTGCGAGCGGATCATTGGCGTGTTCTCCGAATCGAAATGCTGTTGAAGGAGCCACCGGGGCTGCAATGACGTCCACTTTCGTGAATGCTGCTTCGAAGTCCTGCTTGATCAGGGTGCGCACTTTTTGCGCCTGATTATAGTAGGCATCATAATAACCGGCTGACAGCGCATAGGTTCCCAACATAATGCGACGCTTGACCTCTGAGCCAAAACCGGCGCCTCGGGTTTTTTTGAACATCCCGATGATATCGGTATCGGTTCCTCGCAATCCATACCGGACGCCGTCAAAGCGGGCGAGGTTGGCAGAAGCTTCAGCAGGGGCGATCAAATAATAGACAGGCAGGGCTTCCGCGGTATGTGGAAGGCTGATTTCCGTGATATCAGCCCCCAGGGTTTCGAGAGTTCGGATGGCCTCCTGTACTGCCTGGCTGACCTCGCTCTGCATGCCTGCGATAAAATATTCTTTTGGGATCCCGATTTTTAGATTTTTCAAACCGATGGGGTTATTAAGGTCAATTTGGGGTACGGGTTTGTCAGAACTTGTGGCATCCAGCGGGTCTTGCCCGGCCATCAGCTCAATGGCGATAGCAAGGTCGGCGGCATTGCGTGCGAGTGCCCCGACTGTATCAAGCGATGATCCGTATGCCACCAGCCCGTAGCGGGAAATCCTACCGTAGGTTACCTTGATGCCCGTTAAACCACAGAAGGAAGCCGGTTGGCGAATGCTGCCACCGGTATCGGTGCCAAGACCCAGACTGGTGAAATGTGCTGCGACGGCAGCAGCAGAACCCCCGCTTGAGCCACCCGGTACATGATCGATATCCCATGGGTTGCGGGTTGCTCCGTACCCCGAGGTCTCGGTTGACGAGCCCATGGCAAATTCGTCCGTGTTGGTTTTACCAAGGATGACGACACCCGCATCGATCAATTTTTGGACCGCTGTGGCAGTATAAGGCGCAGTGAAATTATCGAGGATGCGCGAACCACATGTGCAACGGACGCCTTTTATACACAGGACATCCTTTACAACGATGGGCATTCCCAACAGTCTCGGAATCGGTGCGTTTTTATCCTTGCGGGCACTTTTCAATTGGACATCAGCATCAGCTGCTTTTTTGAGCGCCAGATCAGGCGTCAGTGTTATGAAGGCATGGAGGGTCGGTTCCAGCTTCTCAATTAAATCAAGACTGGCGCGGGTTAACTCCACACTGGTAATATCCCCACGGCGGAGCAGGGTACTTGCTTCACATGCAGTCAGATCTGTCAGGTTTTCCATCACTTACTCAAAAACCGGGGGCACCTGGTATTGCCCTCGTTTCGTTTTTGGAGCTATTTCCAGTATTTCATCCCGGGTTAGTCCACTGTGAGGTTCATCTTCGCGCAGAACACTGACGGGTGGCAAGATGCTGGATGTGGGTGGAATCCCGGAGGTGTCTATCGCCTGCAGTCGAGCGGCATATTCCAGTATGGCGGAAAGCTGTTCGCCATACTCTGTGATTTCCTGCTCACTGAGGTCAAGACGAGCCAAGTCCGCGATATGCCGGACGGTATCAGGGGTTAATGCCATGATAATATTATATCAGCACAGTATTTCGATTTATTTTGATAGAAGCAGCTTACGGAGCTTTGATTTTAACTATTAAATTTGTGGAGTCAATTATGAAGCGCATCAACCCTCATTTTGGAATCGGCACAATTGCCACTCATATTTCCAACTCTGATAACCCTGAAAACGCGCATATTTCGCCGATTTTTCAAACCTCGACTTATATTTTCCCGAATGTACATACCGCCCAGGAGATGTTCCGCGGTGATAAACCCGGATACATCTACACCCGCTGGGGTAACCCAAACCAGACTCTACTCTCCATCAAGATCGCCTATTTGGAGGGTCTGGAACTGCTGCGGGCAGAAGCTGGAAAACCCGCAGAACAGGTGGTGGGTGGGTTTGTGTTTTCTTCTGGAATGGCGGCGATTACAACATCAATTTTAGCAAAAATTAAAGCAGGTGATTCCATTGTTGCTCAGCGAGCGATTTACAGTGGAACATTCGATTTTCTTAAGAATATTGCACCCCGCTATGGCATCAACATCCTTTGGGTGGATGATCTTAATCCAGAAAAGTGGGAAGATGCGGCAGCTCAGGCAGAAAATAACATTCTCTTTATTGCCGAGACGCCTGCCAACCCACTGCTTACTATTGGCGATCTCGATGCCATAGCTGCCATAGCCCATAGCCATGGCGGATGGCTGATGGTGGATAATACCTTCGCTACACCTTACTGCCAGCGTCCGCTCAACCATGGAGCTGATATCGTTGTCCATTCGACCACAAAGTATTTGTCTGGTCATGGACTGGTGATCGGTGGCGCAGTCGTCAGCCGGCATGTCGACTTCTTGCAGGAGAGGATGACGCAGATGTTTCGATTGCTCGGTGGGTCAGCTTCTCCATTTGATTGTTGGTTGGCCGACAATGGTTTAAAAACCTTTGAGGTCAGAATGCAGCGGCACTGTGAAAATGCAAAACAGGTTGCAGACTACCTTGTGAGACACCCGAAGATTGAGAAGGTCTATTACCCCGGGCTCGAAACACACCCTGGATATGAGGTCGCCCGTCGCCAGATGAGTGCCTTTGGAGGAATGGTATCTTTTGAATTGAAAGATGGTTATCAGGCAGGGGTGGCGCTTATGAACAAGCTCAAGCTGATAACGCTGGCTGTCAGTCTCGGTACGGTGGATAGTTTGATCTGCCATCCAGCCAGCATGACGCATGCCAATGTGTCCGTTGATGACAGACGGAAGATGGGCATTTCTGACGGGTTGATCCGTTTCTCGGTGGGTATAGAAAACATCGAAGATATTTTGGCAGACCTTGAACAGGGATTATCTTGACATTGTCTGTTACTGTGACTATACTTGCGTTTATAAAATTGAATAATGACCTTCGGGGCAGGGTGAGGGATCGAAGATCCCAAATCCCGATCGGTGGTAACCTGCAAAGGCAGCCCACGAGCGCAATTGCGCATGATCCGGTGTGAGTCCGGGGCCGGCGGTAAAGTCCGAATGAAAGAAGGAATGATGACCAGTGAACATGCTGGTCTGTGGCATGCCTCCCCGAAAATTGTATTTCGGGGTCGTTGTTATCAAGATGGTATGCTAAATCTTGCCCTGGAGTCATTAACCAGGGCTTTTATTTATCGAACATGAAGACAACGAAACCCGGTATACAAAATATTTGGCTGGTGTGTCTATCGCTGATTGGCGGACTGCTCATCTGGCAGCTGGCGGTGGAATTCACCCATATGCCTGCGTTTATTCTGCCATCCCCCCTTCAGGTATGGGAGCGGCTGGTCGAAGTCGTGGTGAATGGTAGTCTGTGGCGCAATGCCTGGGTTACCATACAGGAGGTGATCCTCGGGTTATCACTGGGCGCCGTGCTGGCGATACTGCTGGGTTATTTGGTGGCGAAATCGCGCTTGATGGAACGGCTGTTGTCACCCTACCTGGTGGCTAGTCAGGCAATCCCGGTAGTGGCGCTGGCGCCCCTGTTGGTGTTGTGGTTTGGTCCTGGCATGTTTTCGAAGGTTTTGATCTGTGGTTTGATCGTATTTTTCCCGGTGCTGGTGAATACCATTGTTGGCGTGAGGGCGGTTCCGGAAGAACTGCGCGACCTGATGCGCTCGCTGCATGCCAGCCGGGTTCAGATCGTGGCATATCTCGAACTACCGGCTGCGCTTCCCATCCTGCTGGGTGGTTTGCGGATTGGCGCAACCCTTGCAGTTATTGGTGCTGTGGTGGGGGAATTTGTCGGTGCTGATAAGGGGCTTGGTTTTCTGGTGAACATCGCCCGCGGGCAGTATGATACCGCATTGGTTTTTGTTTCCATAGCGACTTTGATCGCTATGGCTCTATGTTTGTATGGGCTGGTCATTTTATTCGAGAAGAGGCTGCTGAAGTGGCGGTTGTCTTCAAGGGAGAGTCTATGAAGAAATTGATAATTGCTGGTTTCATGGTTTTATCTGTGGCAGGTTGCATTGCGACACCCTCCGTGAAGCCAAGTACGCAGGATGAAATCGTGGAAATACGCCTGCCGGTTGGCTATATTCCCAACGTCCAGTTCGCGCCATTGTACGTTGCCATGGAGAAGGGTTACTTTACTGCCGAAAACATCAACGTAACACTGGATTATAGTTTTGAGACAGATGCCGTGGCGCTTCTGGGGGCAGGTGAACTGCAGTTTGCCATAGCCTCGGGTGAACAGGTGCTGCTCGCACGGGCACAGGAAATCCCGATTGTCTATGTAATGGCATGGTATCAAAATTACCCGGTCGCGGTGGCGTCGAAAGCCGGCAATGGCATGTTACAGCCGGATGATCTCAAGGGAAAAACAATCGGTATCCCGATCCTATCGGGAGCCAGTTATATCGGCCTCAGGGCGATATTGGATGCCGGTGGTCTGAGCGAGAATGATGTAATGCTGAAGACCATCGGGTTCAACCAGGTCGAGATGCTGGCAACCGACCGTGTTGATGCGGTGGTGGTATATATTGCCAATGAACCGGTTGTATTGAAAAGTCAGGGATACCCAACCGATCTGATCCGTGTTGACGATTATCTGACGTTGGTCTCAAACGGTTTGATCACGAACGAAAATACCCTCACCGATAACCCGGATCTGGTCAAACGCATGGTAAGAGCCATCCTGAATGGCATATCTGATGCAATTGCCGACCCGGAGGGTGCGTATCGGATCAGCGAGAAATACGTCGAGACCCTCGCGCAGGCGGATGAAATCGTCCAAAAACAGGTGTTAGACCAGTCGATCGAACTCTGGAAAGGTCCCAGACTTGGCTTCAGCGATCCGATTGCATGGAGTAATATGCTGACGGTACTTAAAAGCATGGGATTGTTGAAGAAGGAGATCGACGCGATACAGGCATTCACAAACGATTTCCTGCCGTAAAGAACTAAACAAATGACGCCTCAACGTTCTTCTGAGCCTGTTCTAACCGTATCACAATTGGAGGTCAGCTTTCCGGTTCCCGGGGAGGGCTCTCTTAAGGTTATTGACAAACTCTCCTTTAGGGTATTCCCTCAGGAATTTGTGAGCGTTTTGGGTCCATCGGGTTGTGGAAAAACAACTTTACTCAGGGTAATTGCCGGTCTGATCAGGAACACTGGGGGCAAAGTGACTTACGCTGGCATCCAGGACGTCAAAGCTCACAAAATCGGGTTGGTGTTCCAACAAGCAAACCTGATGCCATGGCGGACCGTTTTTGGCAATGTGTCCCTGCCATTGGAAATAGCCGGGTATCAGAAGGATGAACTTGATGATAGTGTTAAAGATATGATCCACCTGGTTGGCTTGGATGGTTTTGAAAAAACCTATCCACGTGATCTTTCTGGAGGAATGGCGCAACGGGTTGCCATTGCACGAGCGCTGGTTCAGGACCCGGACTTTTTGTTATTGGATGAACCATTTGGTTCCCTGGACGCGCTGACACGCGAACGAATGGGCAATGAACTGCTATCCATCTGGCAGGCACGCCGCAAGACGGTTCTGATGGTCACCCATTCGATCTCAGAGGCAGTTTTTCTTTCGGATCGGGTAATCGTCCTGACGCCCAGACCAGCCAGGATTAACCTGGATTTGCGAATTGATTTACCAAGACCGCGGGATGAAAAATCACGCTATAAACCGCATTTTGGCACCCTGGCCACACAGCTCAGGCAGGCAATAGTTGATAAAGTTGATTAAGCGGGGGGATGTACAGGCTGGTGTAATTGGGGCAGATCCATGATCAGGATCTCTGCCAGAAGCCTTATATTCACATTTTTATCCAGTTTATCGAGACCATCTTCAAGCCGTGCCATTTGAGAGTTGATTTCTGCCAGGGGTACCTGAGCTGCCAGTGAACGGATGGTATCCTCGTAATCCGAATTGATAAGCGATGCTTTTCCCCCACCGGCTATGATCAATGTGTCGCGCCAAAAGGAAAGCCAGATCTTTATTACCTGATAGAGGTTCTCTCGTGCAGAAGGCTTCCTGGCAGTAAGTTCTTCTGCATATGCGAACCTTTCGCGTAGTGACGCAGACAGTACGTGCAGCATGCCATTGATCAGAACAGTGATTTTTTCCATGTCTGCGGGATTTTTATGAAGTGTGTGAGCGTAACCATAACAACCACCCGAGAGGTGAGCGATCCTTTCAGCTCTGGCTTTGTCAACCCCCTGCCGCTTCTCCAACTCTGCTGCGACAATCTCAACACTGGCGGGGCGGAGGAGAACAATTTCACAGCGTGAGGCAATAGTTGGCAACAAGTCTTCTGCCCGACTTGCTGTTACCAGCAGGATCGCCCTGGTCGTCGGTTCTTCGAGCGTCTTCAGCATTGCGTTCTGGGCATTTGCGTTGGCGTTCTGAAAATCCAGTAATAAACCGATCCGGACGGGAGCTTCGTAAGGAGCCAGGGATAGATCGTGCTGCAGGTTTCGAATTTGTTCGATGCGTATTTCTCGACCCGGTTCAGGTGCAGCCACAACGAATAGATCCGGGTGCTGCATACGGGCGATACGCTGGCAGCTCGCGCAAGTCAGGCATGGATCACCTGAAGACCGTGCTTGCTGACAGGTCAGCGCCTGGGCAAAACGCAGCGCCAGGCTGCGCCTGCCGATGCCATCTGGCCCGCAAAACAGATAGGCGTGTTTATTGTTGCCGGTTTGAATGTGTCTCGCCAGCAGATTGGCAGCCCACTCGTGTCCTACAAGGTCCCAGGTCATGGGCTCATTGTAGCCTGAAGCCGGGGAAGTGACAACCGAATGCATGAACCTTAAAAGTTGACTGGTATTCGGGAGGGCTGGGGTACAATGCGTGGCGATGGAAGACCTCCTGGCATCTTTAAATTCTCAGCAACGCGCGGCGGTGACCGCACCTGGCGGGCAGGTGCTTGTTTTGGCCGGCCCCGGATCCGGGAAAACGCGCGTTCTGACCTATCGCATCGCCTATCTGATCAGGCAGATGGGTGTGAAACCCCAGCATATCCTGGCTGTCACTTTTACGAACAAGGCGGCCAGAGAGATGCAGGCGCGGGTGGAGCGATTGCTGGGGGCGGATATCAAGGGCATCTGGCTGGGCACTTTCCATGGAATGTGCGCGCGCATCCTCAGGCGGGAGGTCGAACACCTGCCGGTTAAAACCGACTTTGTCATTTTCGACGAGGATGATCAAACCGCGCTGGTGAAAAAAGCGATCCGGGAATTGAACATCGATGAGAAACTTCATCGCCCCGCCAGCGTGCACGCTGCGATCTCACGCGCCAAGAACGACCTATGCCTGCCTGATGGGTTGGTGGTGAATTCCTATCGGGATGAGATTGTCAAACGCGTTTATGAACGCTACCAGACGTTATTGATCGCCAACAATGCGGTCGATTTCGATGATTTGCTATTGTATACCGCCATACTGATGGAATATAAACCGGCCGTCCGCGAGGCATATGCCCGCCGCTTCGAACATATTCTGGTTGATGAGTTTCAGGACACCAACCAGGCTCAATACGCCCTGTTGAAATCCCTGGCATCCGGGCACAATAATCTGTTTGTGGTGGGGGATGAAGATCAATCCATCTACCGCTGGCGCGGAGCCGACTATCGCAATATCCTCCGTTTTGAGCAGGATTACCCGAAAGCAACCAAGCTGCTTTTGGAACAAAATTACCGTTCGACTCAAAATGTACTGGATGCTGCCCAATCTGTAATCAATCAAAACAACAACCGCACCCCCAAAAAGCTGTTCACCGAGCGTGGTCAGGGCGTGAAAATCGTGTTGTATGAAGCATCTGACGACCATGCCGAGGCAGCTTATGTGGTTGACACCATCACCCAATTAACCTCGTCTGGTAAAGCCCAGGGTGGGGATTTCGCCATCATGTACCGCACCAATGCGCAATCTCGCTTATTTGAAGAAACCTTCCTGCGCGCCGGCATCCCCTACCGGCTGGTGGGAGCACAGCGCTTCTATGGCAGGCGCGAGGTCAAGGATATGATCGCCTTCCTGCGTGTGACCCATAACCTGGATGATGAAGTCAGTCTGGTCAGGGTCATCAATGTTCCTCCGCGCGGGGTGGGTGATAAAACCCTGGGTAATTTAATGGACGTTGCCCAAAAGAACAAGCTCAGCCCTGGAAGGATCCTGATCAGCCTGGCAGACGGCGAGAAGTCGCCCTACTGGCAGGAGTTCTCCGGCAAGGGGCAGCTCATCCTGGCTGATTTCGGTTCGATGCTTGCCAGCTGGCATGGCGAAAAAGACAATCTGGCCGTCCCGGTGCTCTTCGATCGCATTCTGGAAGATATTAATTACCAGGTATATATCGACGACCAGAGCGAGGAGGGTGTTGACCGCTGGGAAAATGTGGTCGAGCTTCGCCGGATAGCCTTTGAATACATGGACCGCAACCTGGTTGATTTTCTGGAAAATATTGCTCTGGTATCTGACCAGGATACATTACCAGACCGGATCAATACGCCCACGTTGTTGACCCTGCATGCAGCCAAAGGGTTGGAATTCCAACAGGTCTTTATCACTGGGCTGGATGATGGATTGCTGCCTCACAGCCGGTCCAGGGACGACCCCGAGGAGATGGCTGAGGAACGCAGGTTGTTCTATGTTGGCATCACCCGCGCGCGTGACCAGCTCTACCTGGTAAGGGCTGAGGCAAGGACCTCTTTCGGTACGTATGAGAGTACGATCGCATCCAGCTTCCTGGAACAGATCCCGTCTGAAATATTGATGTATGCCAGGCGGTCGATGAGGAATGACAGTAATGACGCATACCCGAGCTGGCAGGCAATTAACCAGGATGTACGCCCGCGGATAGGGGGAACACAGGTCCAGAAAGCAATCGACCCGATATATAAAGCTGGCATGCGAGTGCGGCACAATGTCTGGGGCGAGGGTTTGGTGATCGACGACCGCATCGTGGATGGCAACGAGATCGTGGATGTGGCTTTTGCATCTGTCGGCTTCAAGCGGCTGGATGCCGTCCTGGCCAAACTGGAGGTGGTCGAGAAGTAATACGCACGCGTTCAAGCCCAGGGGGAAAAGTTGAATTTTTCCAGATCGATGTTAAAATCAAAAAAAGGTAAGAACGAATTCTCCCAAGCAGGATGGAGGTAATAATGAGTTTTTCGCTGATCTGGTACGGGCATTCCGCCTTTCTTGTAAAAATTGATAAATACAGGCTGTTGATCGACCCCTATCTGTCTGGCAATCCCCAGTCGCCGGTCAAACCGGATCAAATTGAAGCCGATTACATTTTGGTCTCCCATGGACATGCTGATCACCTGGGGGATACGGTTGACATTGCGCTGAGAACAGGCGCGACGGTCATCAGCAATTCCGAGATCTGCCGCTGGCTGCGGGAAAAAGAAATAAAAACACACGCGCAGCATATCGGCGGAGGATATAACCATCCCTTTGGATACCTGAAACTCACAGCCGCAATGCACGGCTCCCAACTTCCGGATGGTGCTTATGGTGGCAACCCGGCGGGTTTTTTACTTTCAACACTGTACAACGACCGGTTCTATTTTGCTGGCGACACCGGATTGTTTGGCGACATGAAGCTGATCGGTGAAGAGGGTCTGGATGTTGCCATACTGCCTATCGGAGACAACTACACCATGGGACCTGCCGATGCTCTGCGGGCGGTGAAACTGCTTCAACCAAGACTGGTGATCCCCATTCACTACAACACCTTTGAGCAGATTCAACAGGATGTCAAGGCTTGGGCAGAACGGGTTGAAATGGATACCAGCGCCCGGGTAAAGGTCATGAAACCTGGCGAGGAAATCACCATCCAATAATTGAGCGAAGGAACTATAAAATCTGGAGAGAACAATGACAAACCAGGATAAAACACGCCGGGAGGTAGAGAAACAAGTCAGCAAGGAAGGTCGCCTGCCCCCGGGACAGGCAGTCACCGTCAAATTTCCTGTCTTGCACTACGGACCGGTTCCGGAATTTGACCTTTCCACCTGGGATTTTAGAATCTGGGGGGAGGTGGTCGAACCCAGGCGGTGGACCTGGGAGGAATTCAACCAGCTTCCGAGGGTGAGCCTGAAAATGGATATCCACTGTGTGACCGGCTGGAGTAAATTTGATATGACCTGGGAGGGGGTGCCGGTCTGTAAACTGGTGGAAGAAGGCATCATTCAAATAAAACCCGGGGCGAAATACGTCCTGCAGCATGCCGAATTCGGCTTCACCACCAACCTGCCGCTGGAGATTGTCCTGGCGGAGAACTTTTTGATGGCCACGCATTTCAACGGCGAACCGCTCAGCCCGGATCACGGTTTCCCGCTCCGCGGCGTGGTCGGCAGCATTCTCGGGCAGCCCGTCCTGGCTCAACCCTATTTCTGGAAGGGCGCCAAGTGGCTGAGGGGATTGGAATTCCTCACAGAAGATAAACCCGGCTTCTGGGAGAACGTCGGGTATCATAATCGCGGGGATGTTTGGAAAGAGGAACGCTACGGGTGATCGCTTAGCGCAACTGGCCGGAGCGCCAGAGGTAAACTCCCAGGCCGATGCCTGTCAATAGCAGGACGATACCAATGATCCCCAGCAGGGGAGATGCTTTGGGGCCATTCGACGAGTTAGCCTCACCGGATTGTGCGCCAAAGTCGATGGTTGCCACGTCACCGGCTTTCAATGACAGCGGGTAGTTCAAGGCGGTCGTCGGATTGTAAGTTTCTGGCACAGCCACACTGATGTTGTAATCCCCTTCTGGAATGTCGATGAAACAGACCGGATCCGGCCCGGCAGATGTCTTGCCGGTCAAGCTGACCGCTCCAACACGGTCCGAGATGCTGACGTTCCCGTCAGGGACGAACACTTCTGCATCTGATTTAACTCCATTGCCATCAGCGTCATTAAATAGTGCGATGCAGATCTGGCCGTTACCACGGAAGGGCGTTGCGGTCGGACCAGAAGGTGTTGTTACTATCTCGCTGGTTGGTGTCACCGGTGTTGATGTGACCACAGCCAGAAGCAATTGCTGTCCGGAAAAAATAGAACAGTTGGCGTCCAGGTTGTTCAAGGCACGGATGCTATCCAGTGAAACCCGTGTCAGGAGTGAGATGCTCAGGCAGGTATCGCCCGCTTTAACGATGTATACGATGCGCCCATCTGCATCCGGCGTGGGGGTTTGATAGGATGCTTGGGGGCGCACGTCATTTGCGTAAGCAGTAGTGAAGATAAAATACAGGCTGCTGCCAGCCATAACCAGGATTAGAAGCATCATTACAATCGTTTTTTTCATATTATTCACCGTCGATGAGATTATAACATTCTTACCAGGCATGTATAATTGCATGATAAATAACGTGGTATTGTTTAGATATGTCGATTAATAGCTCAATTAAGGCATTGGTATCCTGGACGGCACTGATAGCCCTGGTTGCCTGCATGCAGGCGCCGGGCAGTAATCTACCTCCTGTTGATTCTACACAGGCGGCATCCTCAACCCCGACCATCGTCTGGTTCCTGCCGACCGAAACGCCCACACTCACACCCATACCTGCCACCCTCACCCCAACCCTGGAACAAAAGCCCAATCTGGGTGATGTGCTGCTTTCAGATGATTTTACCAAACCTGCTGTATGGCTGCTGGGCCGGTTCGATGGCGGTTCCATTGCGTTGGGGCTGAATGAAATATCACTGGCGGTCTCCGCTCCAGAAGCGGCACTTGCCAGTTTTCGCCAGGAACCCACCTTTTCCAATTTTTACTATGAAGTGACTGCCAGCCCGAATTTGTGTGTGGGGCGGGATGCTTACGGCCTGATCGTCCGGGCGACAAGCTTCACCGATTTTTACGCATTCCTGTTGTCGTGTGATGGCATGGTGCGCATCGAACGCGACAAGGCTTCTGAGCGCATCCCGCTGCAGGATTGGGTGCCGGTTGCCGGTCAGGTCACACCGGATATCGGCGGTACGCCAAAACTGGGTGTGTGGGCTTATGGGCGTGAAATGCGATTTTTTGTCAACGATGTCTACCAATTCACAGTGGTTGATCCGGCATTCCCGCGTGGGCTGATCGGTTTCTATGCACGCTCGGCCGGCGCCAATGCGGTTACCGTTAATTTCTCAAAACTGGAGGTGAGAGAAATAAGCGGTATTCCCATCACTCAAACAACCCCCAGCCCAACCTCCGGTGAGTAACCAGGTTACCTGCAATTTGACACTCATCAATGGATGATGGTATGCTAGGGTCGCGTCCGGGCGGGCTCGGCGCGGCAGAACCCCCCAAACCCCGTCAGGTCCGAGAGGAAGCAGCGGTAAGGAGGTCACTCTGGGTGCCGCCGAACAACCTGCCCGGCGCACCTTGTTACCCGGATGAAAAAAGACACCCCGCCTGTATGTGATTACACCGCCTCTGATTACCAGAAATCCTTCTGGGATCAGGGCGCGCGCGCCTATGAGGATGCCGCCGAGGAAATTGCTTTAAAACGGCTGCTGCCTGCGAATGGGGAGTTGATGCTCGAACTGGGAGCGGGGGCCGGTCGCAATACCCCGCGTTATGCCGGTTACAGTCGGGTGGTATTGGTGGACTATTCCTCCACCCAGCTTGAACAGGCCCAGCATAGACTGGGGATCTCAAACCGCTACATCTTCGTGGCAGCCGATGTCTACCGGTTGCCATTTGTCGATGGGCTTTTCGATGGTGCGACCATGATCCGGACGTTGCATCACATGGCTGACCCTTCTCTGGCTCTATCGCAGGTACGATCCGTGCTTTCCACAGATGCGACACTTATTCTGGAATATGCCAACAAGCATAACCTGAAGGCGATCCTGCGCTATTGGTTGAGACGTCAGGATTGGAGCCCGTTTACCGAGGATGCGGTCGAATTCGCCCACTTGAACTTCGATTTTCACCCCAAAGCCATCCGGCGCTGGTTGGCAGAAAACCATTTTGACATACAAAAGCAATTGACCGTCTCGCATTTCCGAACGGGGTTATTAAAAAAACTGATCCCGCCCAAAGCCCTGGCCGGTCTGGATGGTCTTTTTCAGCCGACAGGCGCATGGTTCCAGTTAACCCCCAGCGTTTTCCTCAGGGCGCTGGCTACCGGCACGCAGACATCGAAGCAGGGGCAGGGTTTTTATAAATGCCTGGCATGCGGTGCAGGGATGCTTGAAGCGCAGGGTGATATACGCTGCCCAAAATGCAAGCATCTATGGAAAAACAAAAACGGGATTTTGGATTTTCGGCTTGAGAAATGATTTCGCGCTATTAAACAGCTTTTTCAACGACCCAAAAATGCGACAGACCGAAGGTTTTGAGGGGGGTCTTTTCAA
>Ga0105152_10000193_pt1 | contig 15750 bp, 18 predicted proteins | sample LakBais05cmmetaG_FD_81534 | JGI IMG/M metagenome (GOLD analysis project Ga0105152, IMG submission 81534) | Lake sediment microbial communities from Lake Baikal, Russia to study Microbial Dark Matter (Phase II) - Lake Baikal sediment 0-5 cm | ecosystem: Environmental > Aquatic > Freshwater >...
AATATAGATAGAAAAACTTGGGATAGGAGTGAATTTGTGATTTTTCGGTTTTAAACAAATTGAGGTGATCATGGAAACAAGGATCGCTGTATTCAAGGGAAAATCGATACGCAAGACCATTCTCAATAATGAGTGGTGGTTCGCGGTCGTGGACGTGGTGGAGGTATTGACCGACAGTGCTAATCCGGTGCAATATATCAAAAAAATGCGCAGCCGTGATCCGCAACTTCAAACCAACTGGGGTACAATTTGTACCCCCCTTGATTTGATCGCCAAGGACGGAAAAATCAGGAAAGTTCTCTGTGCCAACACAGAAGGGATTTTTCGCATCATCCAATCCATTCCTTCACCAAAGGCGGAACCTTTCAAACGCTGGTTGGCAAAGGTAGGCTATGAGCGCATTCAGGAAATCGAAGATCCCGAACTGGGGCAGAAGCGCACTCGCGCTTTATACAAAGCCAAGGGTTACAGCGAGGATTGGATTGAAAAGCGGATGCGCGGCATCGCCATCCGCGAAGAATTGACTGACGAGTGGAAAAAACACGGAGTTGAAAAGGATCGGGAGTATGAAATCCTGACGGCTGAAATTTCCAAAGCGACTTTCGGCTTTACCCCGAGTGAATACAAAAAGCTGAAACATTTGCAAAGGGAAAATCTGCGTGATCACATGAACGACCTGGAGCTGATTTTTTCCATGCTGGGTGAAGCAGCTACCACTGAGATCACCAAAGTGGAACATCCACTTGGATTTGATAAGAATCGCCAAGTCTCAAAACGCGGTGGCCGAATCGCCGGCGGGGCAAGAGAGAAGCTTGAAAAAGAAACCGGGAAAAAAGTAGTTAGCCCGGACAATTACATCTCTGAAACCCAGAAGTCAAAAAAATTGAAAAAATAGCGAACCTTATTTCATGCTGCCATTGAATTTATTGATTGTGTTCTGCTCGGTCAAGAGGTAAATCAAGAACTGGTTCAAGCTCAGGTTCTCTCTTTTGGCGTTTTCCGCCAGCTTGCGATGCAGCGACTTGGGGACCCGCAACACGAGAAAAAACTAGGGACGGAGGGTGATTTTATGATTCTTCGACTTGAGCAGAGGTTCACTAAAGGGAGTAAGCCTTTTATTTGATGTGATTGAGAATCCGTAGGGACAGGTCGCGACCTGTCCCGATGTGAATTATGCCAGGAAAGAGTAAAAAATGTCATGGCGATATGGTAATCATTTGACACGAAATGAATTTCAGCAGAAAACGGGTGATCATTCCGTAGTGACAGGTCGCGACCTGTCACTACCGACAATAACACCGACAATAACACCGACAATAACGCCGACAAGAATGAAAATCAAGACTTTATCCGATTTTATCGGAGCTACCGGGGGATTAAATGGCATTTAATCCACTAATCCATAACCGCCGTTACATGCGTTTGCGTGGCTGGGATTACTCTTCTCCCGGCTGTTATTTTGTGACGATCTGCGTGAAAAACAAGGAATGTTTCCTCGATGACATTGTGGGCGGAAAAGTCGTATTGAACGAATACGGGAAAATCGTTGAATCCCGCTGGTTATGGTTAAAAAATCAATATCGTTATGTGGAGCTGGATGCTTTTGTCGTCATGCCGAATCATGTTCATGGCATGGTCAGATTAAATAGAAATTCTGCAGTGACAGGTCGCGACCTGTCACTACCAACACGACCAACACTACCGTCACTACCAACACTACCGACCCTACCGACAATAACACCGACAATAATGAAAATCAAATCTTTATCCGATATTATTGGGGCTTTTAAAACCACATCCTTCAAAGATATTCATCTGGCGGGTTTTCCCAACTTTTTCTGGCAGCGGTCTTTTTATGAACGAATCATCCGCTCAGAGGGGGAAGCAAGCAAAATTCAGCAATATATCAGGAATAATCCTGCGAACTGGGATTGCGATGATGAGAATCCGGGAAAAAGGATCGGCAGGGACAGGTCGCGACCTGTCCCTACAGGGGAATAAACGTGCCGGATGGCCAATATTTTTCTCTTGTCTGATCAGCCATTCTCCAAGCTTCTTCTCTTCTGATAAACGGCGCCTTGAATTTCTTTGGATCGCTGTTCATTTCATACCGCCGCGGATCTTCTCGGCCAGTTTCGTTATTTCTTTCTCCGTCGGCTTCTGCCCTCGCAATGTTCGGAAAAAAACCGGCAGGACTTTGACCAGTTCCTGGTCAGCCATGATATCTCCTGGAATGATTCCCTGATCCACGGCGGCCAGGTCAAAGAATTGGTACCACTCATCCGATCCCTCGACCAGATTGAGTGCTTCGGCATATTTTTCAAGTATTTCCCTTCCCTTCGGAGGCGGTATCAGCCCCCGCTCCATTCGGCTTATGTTGGCCGGATCGCAAGATGCCTTCTTGCAGAACATGCGCAGGGTCAATTCTTGCTCTTGGCGCAGCTGTTCAAAATAACTCCCAAAATGAAGCAGCTTTTTCATGGTTTTCTCATCTTCTTTTTAGTGTTGTACATTTTATACAACAGTCAAAAAGAAATGTCAGGTTTTATTTGAAAAAAAATGAATCCGTAGTGACAGGTCGCGACCTGTCACACAGGGCATGAGGGTCAGATATTGAAATATCAGGTCGAATATTGACCTTTTTCAAATCTCTGCAGAGCCAAGTTGATGCTCGAATAATGCAGGCCCGGAAATTAACCGATTGCCCATGGATGCGCCCAATAGATTCTAATTTTTAGATAAATGCATTCCTTGTCGTCAAATTACTTGGAAAAATGACGGCAAGGAATGCAAAATACTTAAACCGAGATTGAATTTTCGTTGACACAATGATGCCGCAGGTATATGATTACGGCAAGGTGAGATGAAATGACAAAATTCACTGCCTATATCGAACGAGATCCGGAAACCGGTTATCTGATCGGCATGGTTCCAGGAATTCCTGGCGCCCATACCCAGGCCGAAACTATAGATGAATTGCTAGTCAACTTAAAAGAAGTTTTGGAGCTTTGTATTGAAGATCTTGACCTGGAGGAAAAAAAGAGTCTTCCGGAGTTTATCGGGATACAGCAGGTGGAGATCGCAGTTTGACGAAACTGCCTCTGGCAAATGCCGAAAAGTTGGAGAAAATTCTTTTGCAAAACGGGTTTAAGAAGATCAGGCAAAAAGGCAGCCACGCATTTTATAAGCATGCCGATGGCCGTACAACGACCCTTCCTTTCCACAAAGGGCGGGTGATCTCCCGACCTTTGCTCCGTGAGATTCTAAGAGAAATCAAAATCGGCGTTGAAGAATTCAACCGCTTGTTGGATCAATAAAATATCCAAGTAAAACCTATCCTGTTGCTTCACTGTTTTAAAAAACCATTGATTTGACCCCTATTGCATAACCCAAAACATCGGAAATTTTTTAATTTCCGCATATTTCAATGCGCAACGGTTCTTTAGCAAAGAATCAACCCCTGCCCTTATAATACAATTTGATTTTATCAATCTGGAATATGACTGTACGCAAGGTTCAGTTTTTTCGCTGTCTCGTGCAAGCGTCGATCCTTGGTCCAAAATAAATGATCGCCCAATTGCGCTGAGGCCAACAAATGGACATCAATCAAACCCAGGCCTTTGCCGCTGAGCGCATGCTTTTCAATATAGAAAAGAATTTCCTCATCAGAGGTTTTTTCTACTTGAGGCAACGCTTGCAGCAATGATAAAATATCTTTGCGCTTGCGAAGATTCCCACAGGCGAGTTCGCCGCTGACAAATGGATGAACCGCGACAAGCCCCTGATTTAAGAGACTGACCAAGGGAGCATTGTCACTCCGGAAATGATCTACCCAAACCGATGTGTCGACCAGCACCATTCAATTTTTTCCTTGGCGCCGACGGGGAACAGAACGGAGTTTTTTTTCACTGCCGCCCAAACGGGCCAGGCGACGGCTGCTTTCCAGGGCGATCAAAGCCTCCAGCCCCAGTCGCACCAAAGAGGTTTTTTCCTTGATACCGGTTAATTCCTTGGCTTTTTTTATTAATCTGTCATCCATGTTCAAAGTGGTTCGCATGTTTTTCTCCTTGATGCTTGTTTTGCATGCACCAACATGCATTAATTATATGTATTTGTCAAGAAAAATGAAGAGAAGAGGTAGGGTCATTTACAATTTTAGTTTTTGCCTTGCATTTTTTTTTCGCCGCACCGTAAAAATTTCCTACCCTACCCGCAAGCAACTTCCCCACCCTATCTCCGATTCATGACATGATGAAAAATGCCAAGCCAATTCAATCGTGCGTGCCTTATGGTTTTTTCATATCAGCAAATTCTAAAAATCTAAAAGTTCTTTGCCCATTTCCGGAGAATTCTTTGAATGCGGTTCATAGACTTTTCCCGATCGAACCGGAATCAAAAATCTTTCGGGTCGAGACCAAGTCCTTCCCACAGGAAGGCAGTTTCCAGGCCCGGTTCTCCCCTTTGCCGCAATTCCTCCTCCAAATGCTCGATACCTTTGAGGAGTTCCGCCACCCGCTTTTTCCCGGCGCTGGAGCGCACGGCTTGGAGCGGCGTCTTGCCCTGGAGAGCCGGAATAGGCTTTTTTAACCAGCCGTGGTAGTAAGCGCGCTTGAACTCGAGAATTTTTTCCGGGGCTTTTATCTCGGTCCTGACCGGCGTCTCGCCGGCGGCAGCCGCCGGTGCTTCCGCAAGCATCTCCTCGATTGGTTTCCTGGTTTCCTCGATCAGCCGCAACTTAGCGCCGCCCGCTTGTTTCAAGATGCCCAACCCCCTGTTGAAGCGCCGCAGCGAATTGGCCTCGAAAACCAACTCATTCCCGTCCCAGAAGAACGTGCCGAGGATGCTCCGTCCGCCGGCTAAGTTGCGTTTTGGGGAAATCCAGACGATTTGATCGGGGCCGTCTTCCTCAGTGAGAATCTTTTGTTGTCCGAGCAGGCTGTTGTGCACGGCGGTGCGGTCATCGGTCCGGAACAGGGCACGGCAGAAGACAAGACGATTATCATCACTGTTGCGCATTTTCGGCTTACGCGGGTGGAGCGCCGGATCGAGCCACTCGCGGCAAATCAGGGGGGAAAATCCGCGGCGAAAATTATCCGAAGGCGCCCCGAGCCTTTTCGTCATCTCTCGAAATTCATTTATCATTTTTTCCAGGAATGGGCGCCGATCCGGTTCGAATGCGTACATAGCGGGAGAGAGACGTCGGACTCCGTCCAACGTCCAGAGCCGGCAGACGATAAGCGACCAGCGTTTCAGTTGCCGGCTCGCTTTCATCTCCACAACTGAGAATTCACTGCCGTCGGCCAGCCGCCGCAACACCAACCCGCGCCCGGGATGAACCTCGCGGATCTCGAACAGATCCATCCTGGCATAGGACATCATCTCGATGATATTCTTCTCGCGGCCGCTCAGGTCCAGTTTTTTACGCCGCAGGAAGATATCCGTGACCGTTAACGCCCCTTCGGGATCGACAGTACAATCGAAGAGGAACCAGTCGAAGAAATCAAGCATGAGGGAATTTTCGACGCCGTCGGCGAGCACCTTCGGATTGGCAGAGCCCGGCGGCGCGAACAGCGCCATCGCTTTTTCCATCTCCGCGTCATAGAACCGTCTCGCGAATGCCATCACTTTTTCTATCAGCCGGTCCTGAATCCGGGATTCCTCATTTACGGGAAACCTATCTTCGGGAAAATCGAATATTTCCGCTATCGTTTCCTTCATCATTGTTTCTCCATGTCTTTGCTGCCTTTCCAGAGCATGGCGATCAAACGCCCCGAAAAAGGCCGGCGACGGGGAGAACCTGAATCCCATTCATTTCCAGATACTCTGCTCCGAGATAAAATAGGAAACCCTTTGTTCTCTGCGCTGCGTGGTTGACAAACTCCCGCAAGTGACTTATATCCCTTTTATCGACCGTTTCGCTGGCTTTGATTTCGACGGCATGGACGATACCCCCGGCTTCGAAAATACAGTCGATCTCCTTGCCGCCGGAGCTTCGGTAATAATAGAGCTGATCAGACTTAATGTATCCGAGTTTGCGGCGTTTTTCCAGCTCGGCGATGACGAAATTTTCCACCTGCTGTCCAATGCTCACCTGCTGGTTCATGGCGGTGATAATGCCGGTATCGGTAAAATAGATTTTGGCCGCCTTGATGAAGCGCTTGGCTGGGCCGTACTGGTACCCATACAAAGGGAAGGCGAGTTGCGACTGGGTCAATACGTTCAAGTATTTTTTGGCGCTGGGGTAGCTCAGGCCCGATTCCCGGGCAAAACTGGAGACCTCGACCAGAGAACCGAGCGAGCGGACCAGGTGGTGGAATATTGCCAGCAAGCCGGCCCCATGTTCGATGTTGCCCAGCTGCAGCAGATCACGGATGAAATAGGTGTTTTTGTAGTTTTCGATGAGTTCGAGTTTGCCTGCTTCACTTTCGCAGCAAAGTATTTCGGGGAATTGTCCGAATTTCATGGCCGACGCGATTTTTCTGCGGGCGACCTGCAGTCGCAGTGTTTCCAGATGTTCGCTGAATAACGAATGATCGGCATCCCCCACCTCCTCACCCCAGCAGAGAGTGGGCAACGATTGAATGTGGATTCGTCCGGCCATAGAGTCAGCAGCCGCGTCGAGCAGGCCCAGCGTGCTCGAACCACTGAGCAGGAACGTGGCGCCCTGGTTGTCGATGGCGTACTTGACCGCCACGGTCAGGCGCGGGCAGCGTTGAACCTCATCGATAATAGCATTTTTCCCCAAACTTTGGACGAACCCTTTCGGGTCTTTATTGGCCCAGTTCAACAGGTCGTAATCGTCGAGCGTGGCATAATGAAAGCCGGGAAATCTGGTTTTCAACAAAGTGGTTTTCCCCGCCCGCCGTGGTCCCACTACTAAAACCGATTTTTTTTCAGATAATTCCAGCCATCTTTTAAACATGCTTTAATTCTATCATGGATATTTTTAATGTCAAGTTATAATATAACACTGATATCGGTTTTGAACAATCCGGGACAATATGTACAAATAAATATCACTGCGGCCGAAGTGCGCTCATGGTGGTGGTGAGCAGTACACCGAAAAGATTCTTTATTAGGCAATGCGCAATGGTGAAATAATAAAAAAATGTATTATAATAGAAACGGCGTAGCCATTTCGAACAAGGAGGTGTCATGAAAACCATGGCCATGGGTTTGCTGACCATGCTGCTCATCGCAGCCGGCCTTCCCGCCGTGTCCATCAGCAGGGAACCCGCCAGGGTTATCCGTGTCATCAGCGCCGACACTCTGACCATTCTGTACCGCGGCAAATGGGAGGAGATCAAGCTGATCGGGCCGGACGCGCCGGAAACACCTCTGAACGACAAGGCCTACAAAGAAGCCTTGAGGAATTCCTCCACCCCGGCCGAGATCATCAGCCGCGGCCTGAAAGCGACCGAATTCGTCCAGTGCTACATCCAATACGGCAGCCAGATCTGGATCGAATTCGACGTGCAAAAACGGGACCGTTTTTCCCGCCTGCTGGGCTACGTGTACCTGGCCGACGGGCGGATGCTGAACGAGATCATCCTGCGCCACGGCCTGGCCGAACTGTTCCTGATCCCGCCCAACCTGAGATACAGCCACCGTTTTCAGGAAATGATGCGCCTGGCCCTGATGGAAACCAGCAAGCCCAAAACGGAAGAATAGCGATCCTTCAATTGTAATAAAAAAGCAAATAAGCCTGCAGATCCGCATTGGGGAAGTCATCGGGCAAAGGCGGCAGGGGGGCACTCAATTCAATTGCATTGAAAGCGGCCTGGTCGAAAGGCCGGATACCGGAAGTTTTGCGGATATGGATGTTGCCGATGGCGCCGTCGCGCCCGATGAGCAGGTAGATGCCAACCACACCTTTCAAGCCGTATTCGGAAACCGGAGGGAAGATCCAGTTTTTCTTGACCCGGTATACCATGCGCCTGGCCCAGGGGGTGATGTCGTAGCCGCGCGAATCGAAAAAGGCGTTGCCGCCGAGCGCATGGCTGGATGTTCCGTCGCCGCCTTGGCCCCCTGCGGGGGGGGCGCCAAAGGGCAGTCCTTCAACCTCCTGGTCCGCGACAAACCTCGAATTGCCTGCGCGCTCTCCCACCGTTTTTTGCTCGCGCAAACGTTGGGAGACATGGTCCAGGTTGACGGTCAATTTTGACCTCTTACCGGTTGCGTCCGGCACTCCGGATCCAGAGGCCGTGGCTGGCGATATTCCGGGCTCGGGTTGCACGGGTCGAGCGGTTGCGGCAGCGCTGCCCCCTTTTGAAACAGGGATTGGGGGAAAACCTGCTTTAGCCCCGGCGCCTTTGCCGGAAACCTGACCGCGGGCATTGCCCCGGGCACCGCCCTTCAAGACAAAAGGCCGGACATAAACCGCGGCCGGGGCCCGCAGGGGCTGGCTGTCAGTGAGCGGCGGTGACATCGGCACGATCTGGATGATCTGCGGCTTCACCTCCAGTTCGATCACCGGAAATTGGACCGTGATGATCAGCAAAAGGAACAGGAGGTGAACCAGGAGCGAAATGAGAAAACCCAGCGGTTTCATGTCAGGTTCAATTCAAGCTTGAGCAGCCGGTGCAGCTTGCGGCGCAGGGCGTTGAAATTCACTTTTTTCACCCGGGGGTGAACACGGTTGGTCAACAGGATCCATTGGCGCTGTTTTCCCGCCTCCAACCACAATGACGTGCCGGTAAAGCCGTTGTGCCCGATCGCGCCCGGGGCCAAAGCCCTGCCTCCCGAACTTTGCGGAGACCGATTCAGCAGGAAACCGATCGACCGCTGCTGCCTGTCCCAGGGAGTGCGGTTCTGCCAGAAAAGGGCGATGGACTCGTTTTTCAGCAATGTGGCGGTTTCAGGGAAAAATTCCAGGCTCATTTTGAACAGATCCCGGGCGCAGGAAAACAGGCCGGCGTTGCCGGCGCTGCCGCCGCTGTAAAAAGAGTTGGCGTCATGCACATCGCCATGGATCAATCCGCTGCGCCAGGGAAAACAGGCCGCCGCCGCCTCATGTTCCACGCTGCACATGCCTTTTTCAAAATCATTGCCGATCTCGGTGGGCGCGCAGCGCGATTTTTTTTCCAGCGGCACCAGAAAAAAAGTGTCGCCCAATTTGAGCCTGTCAAAAATCACGGCTCGGGCAAGTTCCTGGAAGCCTACTCCGGAAACTTTTTCCAGCAGCCGGCGCAGCAAAATATAACCGATATCGGAGTACAAGACCATTGCGCCGGGCCGGGCAAGGCCATTCAGTGCAGCGATCTGAGCGAGATCGTCCAGGGGGCGATACAGGTAGAATGGATGCCAGGGCTTGAAACCGGCGCTGTGGGTCAGCAGCTGTTCCAGGGTGACCGGCAAAGTGAAAGCGGGAAAAAACCGGCGCACCTCGTCGTCAAGCCGCCATTGTTTTTTTTCGATCAGATAAACGGCCAAAAAGGCGCTGACCAGCGGTTTGGTCAGCGAAGCCAGGTCATACAATGTGTCTGTTGCCAAAGGTTGGGGTTCGGGCCAAACGGCCTTGAGACCGAAATGGCGATCATAGAGGATCTTTCCGCCGCCGGCAGCCAGAATGGATATGCCGGGAAAAGTTTTTTTCTCGATCTGCTGCCGGATGTACTGTTCAAGCATCCAGGACAGCTTGCAAGTGATCCAAGATGGCCAGCGCCAGCTGCAGCGCGGCCCGGCCGTCACGGCCGCTCACGTTGAAATTGCCGCCGCCGGCAACGGTTTTGTAAAAATTCTGCCAAAGCTTGTAAAGCGGTTCCACATCGTCAATTTGCGGAATATTTTCCAGGATCTGCCCGTCGCGCAGTTGGAACATTTTCACGCTTCTTTTTTTATAATCCACGGAAAGGTAAAGGTTTTTCTGAAAAATGCGCAGTTTGCGGGTTTTCTCCTGTGAAACCCGGCTGGCGGTCAGGTTGGCCACCAGGCCGGAATGGAATTCCAGCCGGACATTGGCAATGTCGATTTTTTTGGAAATGATCGGCATGCCGCTGGCCCGGATCTCCCTGACGCCGGAGCGGTCCCACTGCAGGATAATGTCCAGGTCATGGATCATCAGATCCATGATCACGTCGATGTCCAGTGAGCGCGGTGAAAAAGAGCCCAGGCGTTGAATTTCAATGAAGCGGGGTTTTTCCACCAGCCGGCTGGCGTATTCGACCGCCGGATTGAACCTTTCCAGATGCCCCACGGCCAGGACCAGTTGCTTCTGCTCAGCCAGGGTGATCATCTGGTCGGCTTCAGCCAGGGTCTTGCTGATCGGTTTTTCCACCAGGACATGCTTGCCGTTCTCCAGGAAAAACTGGCAGACCGGAAAATGCTCCAGCGTGGGGGTCGATACCATGACCGCGTCCACGTGCGCCAGCGCCTGCCGGTAATCGGCCAGTTTGATGATAGCGAGCCCGCGGCAGTTCTTTTCCAGATTCTCAGGGTTCACGTCCACGGCACAGGTGAGCTGCCACTGCGGCAATTGACTCAATACCCGCAGGTGGTTGCTGCCCATGACTCCGGTCCCAATCACGCCAATTCTCATGTTTTTCCCATTAAAATGATATTTTTCTTGCCGGCCCGGTCGATCATTTCGGCCTGGTCCAGCATCAGCGTCTTTTTTGCTTCCAGCACGAAAGCCGCCGCCCGGCACTCCTCCAGGATCTCCATGGTCTTCAACCCCACCACCGGCACATCGAAACGCATGTCATGGCCTGGCCTGCTGACCTTGGCCACGACCAGGCCCGGACCGGCGATCTCCGCCGCCCGGGTAATGGCCCGATCGGTGCCTTCCATGGCCTCGACAGCCACCACGGCCCGGTTTTTAACGCATACGGTCTGGCCGATGTCCAGGGCGGCGATGCCCCAGGCTTTTTCCCAGGCGAATTCGATATCCCAGGCCAGCGCATCTTTCATGCGGATATGCGGCGTGTAATTTTTTGCCTCCACCAGATATTCCTTCAGAAAAAAAGTGGAATCCATGATTTCGATGCCTTCGCTTGAAAAAAAATTGGCCAGGGTGGCGAGCAGCGAAGTGGTGGTCTTATCCTTGACCTTGGCCAGGAATCGCAAAAATTTGCCGTCCACTGTCCAGATGGAAAAAATGGCCGCGTGCTTGACCCGACCAATCATCAGCGCCCGGCGTACACCGTTCCACTTGAAAAAACGGATGACCCCGCCCAGCTGGCCGAGAGAAAATTCAGCCCAGACATCGGCTTCGCGGGCAAGTTCGGGCAGGGCCAGGCCTTTCACGGCGGCGACAACGGTCTTTTTCCCTTGGCGGCGCGCCTCGCGGCAACTCAGCAGGGGCAGAACGGACTCCCCGGCGATTATTCCGACTGTTTCAGTCATCAGAACGGAAATTCTTTAAGATCCCTCTTTTGGTTTTGCTGATGAAATCGATGATGACCTGGCTCTCATTCATGCCCGGGTGATCCTCGCCGATCTTCTTGACAGCTTGGGTGGTGTTCAGGTCCGAGCGGTAGACGATGCGGAAGATATCCTTGACGTTTTCAATGAACTCCCGGCTGAAACCGTTGCGCATCATGCCGATGGCATTCGGCCCGTACAGGCTGAAGGACTCGCGGCTCTGGGCCACCTTGGCAAAAGGCAGAATGTCCTGACAAACGATGCTGTAGCCGCCGATATAAGCGTTGCGGCCGATGCGCACGAATTGGTGAACCGCGCAAAAAGCGCTCAACACGACGTAATCACCGATCTCCACATGGCCGGCCAGCGTGGCGCCGTTGCTCAAAATGACATGGCTGCCGATCTGGCAGTCGTGGGCCACATGGGCGTAGGCCATGAGGTAATTGTCGTCGCCGAGGCGGGTGTGGCTTCCCCCTTTAGGGGTGCCGCGGTTGATGGTGGTGAATTCCCTGATGATATTGTTGTCTCCGATGTGGACGAAAGTATCTTCACCCTTGAAAGTGATATCCTGGGGATCGGTGCCCAGGGAAGAGAATGGGAAGATCAGGCAGTTCTTGCCGATCGTCGTGTTCTTGTCTATGGTGGCGTGGTGCTTGACCACGGTGCTGTCGCCGATGCGCACCCCGGCGCCGATGACCGCGTAGGCATCAACCTGAACGCCCCGGCCCAACTCGGCCTTGGGGTTGATCACGGCGCTGGGATGGATCAGCGGCTGGTTCATTGCGTCACCATGCACATCAGGGTCGCTTCCGCGGCAACCTGGCCGTCGACAGAAGCCTTGCCTTCAATCACGGCAAATTTCCCCCGGTCTCTCAAAACCAGCGCATCCAGATCGAGCCGGTCGCCGGGAACCACCGGCTTCTTGAAGCGGGCTTTTTCGATGCCGGCAAAATAAGCGAAAACCTTCTGGCCGACGAATCGCTGCAGCAGCAGCACGGCTCCCAGCTGGGCCATGGCTTCGATCACCAGGACCCCGGGCATGACCGGATTGCCCGGGAAGTGCCCCAAGAAAAATTCTTCGTTGCCGGTCACGTTTTTATAGCCCTTGATCGATTTTTCACCGTTGATCTCGGTTACCCGGTCCACCAGCAGGAAGGGATAGCGGTGGGGCAAGATTTTTTTGATGTCTTCAACGGTCAAGATACGGTTCATTTTTGGGGGGCGGCAGCGGACTGGGCGTCATAGGCCTTGACGACCTTTTCGGTGATATCGATAGCGGGCTCGAAATACGTTACGCCGGCCGTGTTCAGGTCCAGGATCAAGGAATAGCCATCAGCTTTGGCGATCTTTTCAATGATGGGCATCAGGCCGCGCTGGATACTTTCAAATTCCCTTTGCTGCGCGGTCATGCTCTCTTTCTGGGCGTCCTCGGCAAAGCGCTTGATCTCGACCCTCTTGTTCTGCAGATCCAGTGTTTTCTTGTCCCTGGCTTCCTGGTTCAGAGCGGGAGACATGGTTTCTTTTTCCAGAGCATCAATCTCTTTCTGCATGGCTTCATATTTTTTCTGCTTGGAAAGCTGCAGGGATTTCAATCTCTCAATGGCTTCCTTGCCTTTGACGGAATTCTGCAGAACCACCTGGGGGTTGATGATGCCGATCTTGATTTCAGCGAAAACGAAAGTGGTCAGGGCGACCAGGGCAAAGATCAGAAACAGGTTTTTTTTCATGCTAATCTCCTTATTGTATGCTTAATAAAATGATGGGCCAACGGCGAACTTGAAGACATAATGCTGGTCGGCGGAGTTCAGGATCCTGGGATTGTAGGCGAAGATCAGGCGGAAGGGCACGTTGAGCATGGGCACGAATATTTTCAGTTCGAGTCCCGCTGATGAATAGACGTCCTTCAGTTTGATGGGCATGCCGACATCATAAGAGTTGCCGACGTCATAGAAAAAGACAAAGGAGAACTGCTGGGTCAGGGGGATGGCGTATTCAAAGTTGAGATAAAAAGATTTGTTGCCGCCAAGGACATTGCCGTTCTTGTCTCTGGGGCCGATTGTGTAAATATCAAAACCGCGGATGGAACGCTCGCCGCCCAGGAAAAACTTTTCATAGAACGGGATGCTCCTGCCGCCGAATGGCTCCAAACTTTCGTAAACGGCGTGCATGCCCAGCACGTGCTTTTCCCACAGGGGCTGGAATTTGACCAATTCCAATTTTATCTTGTGCAAATAGATGTCGCCGCCCAGGAAGCCGCCGGAATAGCGGTAACTGGCCAGAAATTTGTTTCCGGAAGTGGGGAAAATGGGCGAATCCACCGTGGAGTAATACAGGGTGGGTGAAAAGGCGGAAATTCTTCTCTTGCCCTCGGAATAATAATAAGAAGAATAAGAATTCAAAAATTGATAATCCTCATTGACATCGGTGATGGCGATATTCTCAAAGCTGTAAATCAAGGACGTGCCCCAGTATTTCCAGAAGCGCGCCGATGTGGAAAGGTTGAAGCCTTCGCCATCCCGAGTATACATGTACGGATAGCGGTAGGAGGTTTTGAAGATGTCGATGCCGAAATTGGCCGGCAGGTTGAACAGATAAGGTTCGGTGAAAGCGAACTGGTAGTTCTTGGCCCTGGTGCCGCTTTGCAGGTTCAGGGTGAACGATTCGCCCATGCCCAAAAAGTTCTGGGTCGAATAACCCAAAGCGATGAACCAGCCTTCATAACCGCTGTAACCGACATTGAAATTGATCATTTGCCGGTTCAGCTCCTTGACTTCAGCGGTGATGTTTATTTTTTGCGGGTCCTGGGAGTCGGTCTTGATCTCGGGCATTTTTTCAACGGTGACCAGGCCCAACTGTTTCATGCGCTTGATGGAATCCTCCAAGGCGTTGATGTTCAGGCGCCGGCCCTCGCGCAGGAACCATTCGCGGCGAATGACATGGTCTTTGGTGAAGGTGTTGCCGGTGAATTCGAGCTTGCCCAGGTAAACAATATCGTTTTCCTGGATATTGATGGTCAGGTCGGCTGTCTGTTTGACCGGGTCCAGATTTTCGCTCGGCACGACCTGTGCGTAAAAATAGCCGATGCCGCCATAAAATTTCTGTATTTCCTCGATGAACTTGTTGCGTTTTTTGATGTTGTAGACCTGGCCTTTTTTAAAGGTGATCAGGCTTTTTAAAAAATCACTGCGGATGATCTTGTTGCCTTCCAGGGCAATGTTTCCCACCCGGTAGCGCGGGCCAAGCTCCACGGGGATGCTGATCTTGAGCATTTTCTGCAGCTTGCCAAAAACGGTCTTCTTGGCGACCATGCTGAATTCGGGAGTTCCGACCTTGGCTTCCAGATAGCCTTTTTGCTGCAAGCGCAGCCGGACCTCCTCCAGGTCTTCGTTGATCTTCTCGTGGTTGTAAACATCCTTGCCGGAGATATTGGAAAGGATATTGTGCGTCCGGTTGTTTTTCATGCCCCGGCGCAAAAAATCGGGAGAGACCGATTTTTTGGTGAGCCCGGGGAAAACCACGCTGGCGATCCTGGTTTTGGAACCCGAATCGACCTGGATGGTCAGAGCCACCTGACCGTTTTCATTCTTTTCGTCGATGGTGACCGCTGCTTGGTTGTAGCCCTTTTCCAACAGCATGTCGGTGATGATCTTTTTCACTTTGCGGATCTTGGCCGGACTGTAATAAGAAAAAGCCTGCAGGATGATGTTGCTGTTCTGCAGCTTTTCAGTGATATCACTTTCCTTGACTTTTTTTCCGGTTTTGTAGGTCACGGAGGAGATCAGGGGGTTCTCGGCCAGGATGAGGCGCACGATTTTCCCATTGCCGCCGTTTTCCTCTTCAATGCGGATATTCTCAAAAAACCCGGTTTCCCACAGGGCATTGAAATCACCCTTCAGTTTTTCCGGGTCATAAATTCCACCCTCGCGGGACTTCATATAGAATTGAATGGTCTCGCGGGATACTTTCTTGTTGCCTTCGACCTGGATTTTCTCAATGATATCCGCGCAAAGAAATTGCGCGCCCAACAATATCATAAGCAACCACGGCGTTTTTTTCAGCATTAAAACCTCACAGAAAAAAGAACTGAATGTGTTTTTATAGCACATTTCGCTATAAAATACAATTCTTTATCAAATCTTAAGACGCTGACAAAACCGCGGAAGATTCTACAATTTTATAATTGACAACCGATACTCATTATGCTATAAAAAATCATTCGGAGGAAAAGGATATGCCGATTTACGAATACGGATGCTTAAAATGCGGAAAGACCTTCGAAGCCCTGCAGAGCATCACGACTGAACCCATCAGCAAATGCATCTATTGCCAGGGCAAAACCAAAAAAATCGTTTCACTGAGTTCTTTTCAATTCAAGGGCAAGGGCTGGTA
>Ga0105152_10000194_pt1 | contig 15720 bp, 17 predicted proteins | sample LakBais05cmmetaG_FD_81534 | JGI IMG/M metagenome (GOLD analysis project Ga0105152, IMG submission 81534) | Lake sediment microbial communities from Lake Baikal, Russia to study Microbial Dark Matter (Phase II) - Lake Baikal sediment 0-5 cm | ecosystem: Environmental > Aquatic > Freshwater >...
AAGCGAAAACTGCTGGAAAAGCAGAAGAAAGGCAAGAAGCGCATGAAAATGATCGGCTCTGTGAGCATTCCGCAGAGCGCCTTCCTGTCTGTTTTGAGATCCGATACGGATTGATGCATATGGCACAGCCAGGCCTGTATATCCACGTCCCTTTCTGTGAATCCAAATGCGGTTATTGTGATTTTTATTCCGTCACGTCTCTTTCCGACATCCCGGAATATATTAAAGCCATACTTGCAGAATTGTCTTTATATGTTCAATATTTTAACTGTTTTGACACTATTTACATCGGCGGCGGCACCCCTTCCCTGCTCTCCGGTGATGATGTATCGGAAATTCTGATACATGTCCGCAATACCTTCACGATTGCGGCCGACGCCGAAATAACAGTGGAGGTAAACCCGGCCGATGCACATCCGCATTTCTTGGCATCCCTGCGGCGGACAGGCGTTAACCGCCTCAATATCGGCATCCAGTCATTTGACGAAAATGTTCTGCGCTTTCTGGAGCGCCGTCATACGTCCGAGCAGGCTTTTCAGAGCATCGAGCAGGCCAGAACTGCAGGTTTTGATAATATCGGTCTCGATCTGATCTACGGAATTCCGGCACAATCCCTTTTCTCCTGGAAGGACACCCTCTCCCGGGCGCTTTCCTTTGAGCCGGAACATCTCTCCTGTTATCAGTTGAGCCTGAAAGACGACACCCCGCTCGGGCGCAGACATCAGAAGGGTGAGTTTGCGCTTCCCGATGAGGATGAGCAGATTGATTTTTTTATGACGACTGCCAATATCCTTGAAGACACCGGGTATATGCATTACGAAGTATCCAACTTTGCCCGGGACGAAGGCTGCAAGTCCCGGCATAATCAAAAATACTGGCGCCACAACCCCTATCTGGGTCTCGGCCCCGCCGCCCATTCCTTTTCCGGTCAAAGACGCTGGTGGAACCACCGGTCGCTCAAGCAATACCTTAATGACCTTCGGGAAGGCAGGCTACCGGTTGAAGGCTCGGAGCAGTTAACCCCGTCGCAGCAGAGGCTCGAAGCCCGCTTCCTCTCTCTGCGCACAAAAGAAGGCATTCCGTTGCAAAACGTTTCGGAACGACACGAACATATGCCGCTCATGGAAGAAGCAAAAGTCCTGGACAACCTCGTCCAGCAGGGATTCATTGTCATTCAGGATGGTTTTATAAGACCGACGTGCAGGGGCCTGGCCGTGGCCGACCGCCTCGCACTGATTCTTTGAGGAATTCATGATGATACAGGCCGGAATACTTAACGATGCGAAAACTTAAGATAGGGAAAGACCCGATGATCGATAGGCGGCTTTTAATTTTCACACTGATTCTCTCCATCCTTGTTTTATCGCTCTCTGAAGACGCAACGGCGGCACGATCCCGCCGCCATAAGGCCCCCGGGGAAAAATACCGGTCCGCCATTGTCATGGATGCCGATAAAGGACAGATTTTATATGCAGAAAATGCAGACCGGCCTGTACCGCCGGCTTCTGTGGCGAAAGTCCTGTCGCTTTATCTGGTCTATGAAGCACTCGACGAAGGGAGAGTAAATCTTCAGGATAAAGTCAGGGTCAGCAATAAAGCCTGGCGCACAAAGGGCTCCAGGATGTTTCTCGAACCGGGCAGCGAAGCCACCCTGGATGTATTGATCAGGGGCGTTTGCGTCGTTTCCGCCAACGACGCTTCGGTGGCCCTGGCGGAATACATCGCAGGAGACATAGATACGTTTGTGGACCGGATGAATGCAAAAGCCCGGCAACTGGGAATGCTTCACAGCCGCTTCAAGAATCCCCACGGCCTTCCGGCCAAAGGACAAACGACGACGGCCAGGGATATCGCCACCCTTTCCCGCGATTACCTGCGGCGTTTTCCTCAATCCCTACAGAATCATTCGACGCAGTCATTGACTTACCATAACATTACCCAGCATAACCATAACCTGCTGCTGACACGTTATCCCGGAACGGACGGCATTAAAACCGGATTCGTCCACTCATCCGGCTATAATCTCGCGGCAACAGCCGTGCAGGGCAACACTCGCCTGATAGCCGTGGTCCTGGGTTCGCGGACGCCTGGCATACGGCTCAGAGAGACGATAAGGCTTTTGGATGAAGGGTTCAGCAAGGCTCATAAAGAGACGACCACAAAAGGTTAGTGTCTGTAACGCAACAGTCATTCCGTTACAGACACTAAGGCGCTTTGCCGGGCGGCATTCAGGTCAGGACGCCCCGGTCGTGAAGGGATTTTATGACGTCATCGAAGTTTTCAAAATAGATACAATGATTTCCGTTATTTGAATACCTTGCATACAGGACTGTCTTCGCATAAACAAGGTCGGCGTCTCTTGCCGGACAGATGTCGGAATAGCTGTCGCCGATGTAGATGATGCGGCTATAGGCCGGACGGCATCGTTCCAGGATGGTCCGCTTGCAATTGCCGCACCGGCCGCAATCATCGCTGACGCCTGGAAATTCAAAGGACACCCTGTCATCTTCCTCAAATACGGCGCAGTTGGCGTGGTATTCCACCTCTGTGAGGCCATGCTTCACCAGGAGCGCTTCAATGTAGAAATCCAGCCCGTCGGAAACAATTTTTACATCGATCCCGTTCTGCCTGCAGAGGTGGTAAAAATATTCGAAATCTTTATCAAGCGCCGCTACGGCCAGGACATATTCCAGCATGTTTGTCCTGGTCCCTCTGAGCAACGGCGCTATTTTCATGTAGGCCGCCCGGGAACCGATCCTGCCGGCACAGTAGTCACGATCGATCTCCTCCCACCCGTCGCCGGTGAACCGGTCCAGGAGCCGGTTCCCCACATCCATCGGGCTGGCCGTTCCGTCAAAGTCGCAGAGAATCAGGGTCTTTTCAACCGGCATCATTCCTTTTTCCTGAAATACTTCCGGATGATATTGGCGCCGACTCCGATCAGCAACAGCGGCAGAACATAGGTAGAGACCATCTGAATATCCAGTTGCCGGTTTTGCATTAGCAGCAAAACGAGGCCGGATGCCATGATGAACCAGCCCCCAAGGTCTTTGCCGCGCTGGGCAATCGCGCCGATGCCGATGACGATCAGCAGGATGGGCCAACTATTATCGAATCCGAAAACAGCGGTCTTGTGCAGAATGATCAGGACGCCAAGGGTGATCAGAATCAAGCCGCCGGTCAGAAGATGCCGTTTTTCTCTTTTCTCCACCTCTTGCCCCCTCCTTTATCGATTATCCAACTTTTCCGCCAGCTTCAGAAACGGCTTGAACAAATCGATCGGGATGGGGAAAAGCGTCGTGGAATTGTTTTCCGCGGCGACCTGGTTCAGCGTCTGCAGATACCTGAGCTGCAGGGACATGGGCTGTTTCTCCATCAGCGCCGCCGCTTGAACGAGTTTTTCAGCCGCCTGGAATTCGCCTTCAGCGTTAATGACCTTGGCGCGTCGTTCACGCTCCGCCTCGGCCTGTTTAGCAATAGCCCGTTTCATCTCCTCGGGCAGGTCGATTTGCTTGACCTCTACCAGCGAGACCTTAATCCCCCAGGAATCGGTGCTGCGATCGAGGATTTCCTGCAAATGCATGTTTATCTTTTCCCTTTGCGACAAAATCTCGTCCAGTTCCACCTGCCCGCAGACGCTCCTCAAGGTAGTCTGGGCAAGCTGCGATGTGGCGTACAGGTAATTTTCCACATCGGTGACCGCCGCATTTGCGTCAATAACGCGGAAATAGACCACGGCATTGACCTTGATTGAAACATTATCCCGGGTAATAACATCCTGCGGTGGTATGTCCATGGTGATGGTCCGCATGTCAACCTTGACCATCTTGTCGACGACGGGAATCAGGATGATCAGACCGGGCCCTTTCTGATCAATAATGCGCCCCAGGCGGAAGATCACTGCCCGCTCGTATTCATTCAGAACCCGAATCGCCGACGCAAGAAACATGACCACCAGAACAACCAGTACGATGATGGGATACATGATATTTCCTCCTTCTATGATCAAAATTCTTCTATTTTCAACTTCAGCGCCGTCACCGCGACGACCCGGACCCTTTTCCCCTTCTCCACCGCCCGGTCGCTCCAGGCATTCCAGTATTCACCATGCACGAAAACTTTCCCCATCTCATGAACATCGGTGACGGCCTCGCCTTCGGCGCCGATCATCCCTTCCCTGCCCGACTGGCGTTTTCTCATCTGCGCTTTCAGAACCAAGCTCACGACGCCGGCAAAGAAAAGAGAGATCACGATGAGTGCCGGAATCATGACCTTCAGAGATACGCGCAGGGCCGGATCCGGTGAATCGAACAGCAGCAGCGATCCCATAATCATCGACACGATCCCTCCAATGGTGAGGACACCATGGCTGACGACTTTGATTTCGGCTATAAAAAGCGCAACGGCAAAGAGGATCAGGAGAACGCCGGCATAATTCACCGGCAATGTTTGCATGGCAAAAAAGGCCAGAATCAGGGAAATGCCGCCTATAATGCCCGGCAGAACGACACCAGGATTGGCAAATTCAAAATAGAGCCCGGCCAGCCCCAGCAGGAAGAGGATATAGGCGATGTTGGGATCGCTCAAGGCGGCCAGAATTTCCAGACGGGTTCCCATTTTTTTTTCATGAAGAACCGCTCCCGTTGTTTTTAATACCCTTTCACCTGTCGGCAGAACGATCTTTTTGCCGTCGGCCTGCTTCAGGAGGTGATTCAGGTCGTCTGCAATAAAGTCGATGACCTTGAACCGGAGCGCTTCCTCCGCGGGAATTGACTTGCTTTCGCGGACAGCCTTTTCCACCCATTCCTCATTGCGGTTGCGCTTATTTGCAATGCCGATGACATAGGCTACGGCATCGTTCTCGACCTTTGCCATCATGGTTTTGTCCATTCCGCCTCCGCCAATGCCGATTGCCACCGGATGGGCGGCGCCGATATTCGTTCCCGGCGCCATAGCGGCGATGTGGGCGGAGACGGTGATGATCACCCCGGCAGAGGCGGCCCGGGCGCCGGCGGGAGAAACATAAACGATTACCGGCACGGTTGCATTGAGAATACCCTTGGCAATATCCCGCATGGAAAGATCGAGACCGCCCGGCGTATCGAAACGGATAACCAGGCCGTCCGCCCGTGCTTTCGATGCTTCTTCAATGCTTTGCAGGATATATTCGGCGATGGGCGGCGTAATGGCGGCGCTGACCGTGATGACATCGTAAACCGGCTTTTTTTCTTCAGCAACAGCAGACGACACCCGGAAAGCGCCCAGCAGGATCATAAAGCATAAAACAAGGTTTCTTATTTTTTTTCTTTTCTGCCTCATCGGAGTCACAACGCTTTCATAATCTTTTGAACATCTTCCCAGACCTGCTTTTTTGCAGCGGGATTTCTGAGAAGGTAGGCCGGATGATAGGTGGGCATCAGCGGAATCCCCTGATAGCGTTGAAACCGGCCCCGAAGAAGGCTGATCGGAACATCTGTTTTGAGCAGGGCATGGGCGGCAAATGTTCCCAGGGCACAGATCATTTTCGGCTGGATGGCCTGAAGCTGCCGGATCAGGAACGGCTCGCAGGCGGCGATCTCTTCGGGTCTGGGATTGCGGTTATCGGGCGGCCGGCATTTCAGAATATTGCAGATATACACGTCCTGACGCTGCAATCCCATGGCGACAATGATCCGTGTCAGCAATTGCCCCGCTTTCCCTACAAAAGGCTCCCCCTGTCTGTCTTCGTCCGCTCCGGGCGCCTCGCCCACAAAGACAAGCCCGGCGCGGACATTGCCTTCGCCAAAGACAAGGTTTGTTCTTGTTTTGCACAGGGGGCAACGCCTGCAATCGCCAAGCACCTCACGGACGCCTGCAAGGGTTTGTTCAGGTCGATCGACCGCACCGCCCCGAACACGTTCCGGCGCCGCTGTGTAAACCCTCTTTACGGCGCCCTGCTTTCTCAAATATGCTGCGGGAATGGCCCGGTTCAATGCCATATCCAATTGCAACCGAGACCTTAAGGCAACGACCATCCGGCGCATCTCTTCGCGTGGCATGTCGGCCTGAATCAACGCACGTTCCATCCTGTTTCATCCCACCTGCTTGCATGATCGGCCATGCCGTCTTATTTCAACAGTCGCTTCGCCCGGTCGAGAATGCGGACGGCCACTTCCATCTTGTCCATGAGCGGCAGTTCTTCAATCCCGCCCGCCCGATCGAGAATCTTGACAATATTGGTGTCGGTCTGGAATCCTGCCCCCGACTGCTTCACGTCATTGGCGACAATCAGGTCCAGATTTTTTTTCATCAGCTTGGCCTTGGCATTCTCCACGAGATCTTCCGATTCCATGGCAAAACCGATCAGGATGCGCCCCTCTTTCTTTTTCCCGATTTCAGCAAGAATATCAGGATTCCTCTCAAGGGTCAGCGTCAGCGGTCCGCTCTTCTTTTTGATTTTGGCATCGGCTCGCGTTGACGGCCGAAAATCCGCAACGGCTGCGGATTTGATGACCATGTCAGCCGCTTTTAAATGCTGCATGACTGCCTCCCGCATTTCCACGGCGCTGGAAACGGGGATAAAATCGACGCCTGAAGGCACGGGCAGGGCGGTTGGCCCGCTGATCAGCGTGACGGCGGCACCCCGCCTTCTGGCCACAATGGCCAGTGCATAACCCATCTTTCCCGATGAATAATTGGTGATGAACCGGACGGGATCGAAGGGTTCACGCGTGGGGCCGGCGGTTACGAGAATTCGCTTGCCGGCCAGGTCTTTATCGGTCAATAGGTATTGAACTTCATCAAGAATATCCTCTATATGCGGAAGCCTTCCCCAACCTTCCGTCTTGCAGGCCAGCTCGCCTTCTCCGGCAGCCATGATGTGGCATCCCCGGCTCGCCAGCTTCCGCATATTCTCCCGGACAACGGCATTTTCATACATGTTCGTGTTCATGGCCGGACAGATCATAACCGGCGCCTTTGTGGCCAATGCAACGGTGGTCAGGAGATCATCCGCCAGGCCGGCTGCCATTTTGCCGATGATATTGGCGGTCGCCGGGGCGATGACCAGGACATCGGCCTCTTCCGCCAGGGCAATATGGGCGATATCGTGATCCCTGATCAGCGAAAACATGTCCATAAAGACGGGATTGCCGGACAGGGTCTGCAGGGTCAGGGGCGTAATGAATTCCTCGGCATGTTTGGTCATGACCACCTTGACCAAACACCCCTCTTTTATAAAAAGTCGGATGAGTTCCGCAGACTTGTAGGCGGCAATGCCGCCCGTCACGCCCAGCAGGATATGTTTTCCCTTTAACATCGCCAGCCTTTCTCCCCATTAAGCAATTTCAGTGACGCTGCCATGTTTACATGGCTATATAGCAATTTTACAGGTCAAGATCAAGGCGTTAATGTCTCCGGCAAGCTTTTACCCTTGCAATGGGATGAATAAACGATTATAGGTCTCACGCTTTTTACCCTCAAGGAGAGGTGTCTATGCTTTACCGCTATATCAAATACATTGGGTTGCTCGTGGTTATTCTCGTGATAAGCGGAGGGTTCTGGCTTTTCGGCAGCGCGTTCGACATTGGGAAACCGGAGATCAGGATTCCGCAGGATGTCAGCATGATCGGTCGGCAGACGGTGATCGAGATGACCTTTTCCGACCGGGGAAGCGGTCTTCGCGATACCTGGATCACGATCAGCCAAGGTGACAAGACCTATACGCTTTACGCGGTCAATTACCCCAGGAAAGGCACGCACGACACAACGATCTCCATCACGGTCGACCCTTTAAGCATGAAAATGCAGGATGGTCCCGCGACCTTGAACATCAAGGCCGTGGATTTTTCGCTTTTCAAGAATCAAACGCTCCTGAGCAAGCCCCTGACCATCGACCTGCACCCGCCGCAGATATATCTGCTCAATCCGCAGAATATCATCAACCCGGGCGGAACCTGCGTCACGCTGTATCGCACCTCGAAACCAGTCGTCATAAGCGGGGTTCAGGTTGATGACCGGTTTTTCTCAGCCCATCTGACCACCATATCGGGAAAGCCATTCTATATCGCCTATTTCAGTCTCCCCATTGAATCCGGCCAAGGATCGACCCGCATCAAGGTGGTCGCGCAGGATCAGGCCGGCAATGAATCCGCTGTCGCCCTGCCCCATCTGATCAAAAACAGGAAATTCCGCACGGACAAGATCAGCCTGTCCAACCAGTTTCTGCAACAGAAAATGCCGGAGTTCCAGACGGCAGATATTGACTTACGTGGAAAAACACATGTAGAAACATTTACATACGTCAATACTGTCATGCGGCAGGACAACTTGAAAACCATTCAGTCGCTGACCCGGAAAAGTGAAGCCCGGCAGCTCTGGACGGATACCTTTCTGCGCATGAAAAACGCCGCGCCCAAGGCCCTTTTCGGCGAAAAACGAATATGGTTATACGACGGAAATGCAATTGGTGAAAGCCTACATGAAGGCGTCGATCTGGCATCCCTTGAACACGCCCCCATTGAAGCGGCCAACAACGGCCTCGTCGTTTATGCCGGACCGCTGGGAATCTATGGAAACACCGTCATCCTCGATCATGGGTTCTCCCTTTTCACGCTCTATGGCCATCTTTCCACCATTAACGTCAAAGCGGGGCAGTCAGTAAGGAAGCAGGAGGTCATGGGAAGCTCAGGGATGTCCGGGCTTGCCGGCGGCGATCATCTGCACTTTTCCATTCTTGTGGGCGGACAGTTCGTCAATCCGCTGGAATGGTGGGATGCCCATTGGATCGCCGATAACGTAACCAAAAAGATCGCCATGGCCAATTAACTGGTTAGCTTTTATTGATATCCCGGTGGCTGACGCTGACAATATAATCCTGTTGAGAAAAATGGTTCACCAGTTCGTTGGACATGACCACAGACCGGTGCTTCCCGCCCGTGCAGCCGAGGGCGATATTGAATCTCACCTTGCCCTCTTTCTCGTACAACGGAATCAGAAGGGCCATCAATCCAAATAATTTATCAATAAAAGCCCGGCTTTCCTCAGCTTCGAGGACATAGTCCCGAACCTGTGCATGATGCCCGTTGCAGGCCTTCAGCGCCTCTACAAAATGGGGGTTCGGCAGGAAGCGGACATCGAGAACCATATCGGCATCCGCCGGCACGCCATAACGATAACCGAATGAAATGACATGAATAGCCATCATCCGGTAGCCGGATTCAATAAAAAACCGCTGTACGGAGTCCTTCAGTTGATGAACATTGAGGGAGGTGGTATCGATGATCTTGTCGGCCATTTGTTTGAGCGGCGACAATTTTTCCCTTTCGTTGCTGATGCCTTCCATAATCGACCCCCGTTGGGAAAGGGGGTGAGTCCGACGGGTTTCACTGAAGCGATGCAACAGGGCTTCGTCGCCGGCATCCAGGAAAAGAATTTCGATTTTATACCCTTTTTCATTGAGCTGCTTGAAAACTTCTGGATAGGTATCGAGAAAGCTTTTTTCCCGCAAGTCCATCACCAGGGCCACTTTGGAGACGTCCTTGGCATCAACGGACTGGATCTCAAGAAATTTCGGCAACAGCATGACCGGCAGATTGTCCACACAGAAAAAGCCCACATCTTCAAGGGCCCGCAAAGACGTCGTCTTGCCGGAACCGGACATTCCCGTAACGATCACCACCCGCAGATTTCTCATAATAGGTCTCCGTCTCTCTCAAACGCCTTGAGCCGTCTTTCGACTTCCAATGCATCGAAATCGTGTCTCCCTGTCCACGGAATGCGAATGCAAGGAACTCGCGTTCCCATAATCTCCCGAAACGCCCGTATGTTTTGCATATTCCCCCTGCTTGAGACATCACTTCTGTGTTGCATTTCCAGGATAAGATGCAGATCCGTTTCCTCTGCCAGCCGGCTGCCGTCAAACAGGTTCCGGATGTTCATGATGCCGGACTCCTTAAGATCAATCAGGTTGCTCGTGGGTTTGACCCCTCGGGCGCAAAGCCGCTTGCCTTGCCTCTTTTGAATATCTATGGCGTCGTCGGCAATCCATGTATGTCCCATCCGCACCAGCATCACACCAACCGTTGTTTTACCGGCGCCGCTGTCTCCCTGAATCAGCACCCCCAAACCGAACATCTTCAGCAGGACGCCATGCACCCTGACACGATGAGCGATTTTTTCTCTGAATAATCCCGTCAGGCGGCTTTCAAGTAAAAACTCGTCATAAGCGGAAGTCAGCAAGGGAATTCCCGTCTGTTCGTTAATATCGCGCAGGTTGTCCGCAATCTTCTCGGTTGTGCAAACAAAAATGCAGGGAATTTTTGCGGCTCGGATTTCTTCAAGAAAAGTCAGGAAGGATTCCCGGTCCCGCATGATCAGCGGACATCGCCGGGCCGGGTTCATAATCAGGACAACATGACGCCGCAGAGGCCCCCGGACGCCTCCATTAAAATGATGCTGCACCTGGACATGGTGCAGGCGATTTGCAAGACCCTTCCCGCCCGTCACCTGTGTCAGACCCAGCCTGTCTTCCGACCCGGCAAGCAGGCGCTGAACCGAAATGCCGCGAGCCCCCATTGAAATCAAATCATTCTAAAAACGTTCATTGCTATATGGAATCGTCCTGTTGTGATATCATCTCGATTATTTCATCCTTGGATTTCGCTTCCATCAGTTTTGCCCGGAAACGGCTATCCTTGAGCATTCTGGATATTTTTGCCAGAGCTTTCAAGTGCTGTCCCGCAGAATTCTCAGGCGCCAGGAGTAAGAAAAACAGGTGTACGGGGTTTCCGTCCATTGCATTAAAATCAATCCCGGCGGCGCTTCTGCCGAAGCAGACAATCAGACTATCCAGACCGGCCAGTTTGCCGTGGGGGATGGCGATTCCATCACCGATCCCGGTGCTGCCCAGTTTTTCCCGCTCCATCAGCACTGAAATCGTGACCTCGGCATCCAGCTTCGGGTAGTTATTCAGGAAAGGCGCCGATAACTCCAACAAAACGTCTCTTTTCTTATCCGATTTCAACGCTTCAACGATATACTCCGGCCTGAGCATCTCTATGATTTTCATGCTGCATCCTTCACAATGTCAATGACTGGTCTCTATGAGTGCATAATTTCCGTCGTCACGCCTGTAAATCAAACTCACGTTTTCCGACGATGAATCCCGATAAATAATGAACCGTTGCTTGGACAGATCCATCTCCATCACGGCATCATCCAGCGACATAGGTTTCAGGACAACTTTTCGCGTCTCGACAAGCTTTGTTTCCTGTTCCTGTTCTTCTTCGCTTTCTCCCATGTCGCCGCTAATGGCCGTGATTCCTTCCGCACGGGTCATGTTGGTTTTGTGCCCTCTGATTTTTTCTTTATGCTTTTTTAATTGCCTTTCGATTTTGTCAATGGCATTGTCGATTGCCAGACGCATGTCCTTGGCCTCTTCTTTCGCATTGATATTCAGCCCGTCTGCAATCATGTTGACCTCTACAACATTCCTGAATTTTTCTACGGAGAGAATGGCATGGACATCCATGGGACGATCGATGTATTTTTTTATTTTGTTGAGCCTTTCATCCACATATTCCTTTTGCCAATTTTCTCCTTCTGTATTCCTGAATGTCAGAGAAATTCTCATCTGTCAGCCCTCCTGTTCAAGTTCGCTTTTGTGCCCTTTATCCGCATTAAACCGGATCCTGTCAGCCAACCCGCACCCCATAATTGAGTCGCGCTTCATAGTGGTGTTGCCAAAAAAAGTCAACGGTTTTATTTGATGCCCGTCAGAAGAATTTTTTACGTCGCGACGAGGGAAGGATGCCCATCATTTCCCGGTATTTCGCCACCGTCCGCCGGGCAATGGTAATATTCGCCTTATCAAGAAGCTCAACGATTTCAAGGTCGCTTAAAGGTTTTCGGGCGTCTTCTTCACTGACGATCCTGCGGATGCTTTCTTTAACGCTTTTTGATGCGATGGCATCTCCGCCGATTGTATTGATCCCGCTGCTGAAAAAGAACTTGAGTTCAAAAATTCCCCGGGGCGTCTGCATGTACTTGTTGGTTACAACACGACTGATGGTTGACTCGTGCATTTCCACATCATCGGCGATATTTCTGAGCACCAGCGGTTTTAAATAATTCATGCCGCCATCAAAAAATTCCTTCTGCTGCCGCACAAGGCTTTCGGCAACCTTATAAATGGTCTTTTGTCGCTGCTGAATGCTTTTAATCAGCCACGTGGCAGACTGGACCTTATCCCGAATATATTTTTTCCCCGTTTCATCATTTGTTCTTCCACTGTTGCTCCCCATGATCTCCCGATAAAAATTGCTGATTCTCAGTCTGGGCAATCCGTCATCGTTGAGAACAATTTTATACTCATCCCCGGATTTAAAAACGTAAACATCGGGAACAATGGGTTGTGTCTTCTCTTCACTATAGATCCGACCCGGTTTCGGATCCATCTGGCCGATTAACTGGACCGCATGCAGAATCTCTTGGAGGGGAACGCGCAGCTTCCTGGCAATGTGATTGTAGTTCTTCAATTCCAGATCTTTCATATGACCCTGGATGATTGCTTCCATCAGGGGGGTCAACACGCCGAGGAGACGCGCCTGGATCATCAGGCACTCCTTGAGATCCCTGGCTGCAATCCCGGGAGGATCAAATTCCTGTATCTTTCCCAGAACCGCTTCGACTTCCGTTTTTTCCGCTTTATTCTGTTCGGCAATTTCATCAACTGTGGCAACAAGGTATCCATTTTGATCAAGATTGCCGATAATCTGTTCGCCGAGATACATTTCATGTTCCGTGAGCCGTGAAAGTTTCAGCTGCCACATCAGGTGGTCCGTCAGCGAAGGAAGCGCCGCCAGCATATTGTCCCAAGACGTCGCATCTCCATCCGGCCGGTCATAGGTCACCCCCATGGGGCCGTAATCTTCGAGATAACTGCCCCAGTCAAACTCTTCTTTCCCATCACCCTCCCCGGTCAACTCTTCGGTACGGTCATTGACCTTGATCTCTTCCCGGTCGGTAACGGTTATCTCCTCCGTGTCCTGATTGACGCTGATCTCCTGATCATCGTCAGGCGCCACCTCTTCCAGAAGAGGATTTTCCTCGATCTCCTGATTAATGGTATCCACCAACTCCAGGCGGGACAACTGCAGGAGTTTAATCGCCTGTTGCAGCTGTGGTGTCATGATCAGCTGCTGGGTCAGTTTCAGATTCTGCTTGAGCTCGAATGCCATTAAAAAGAGAAATCCTCCCCAAAATAAATTTTTCTTGCCGCTTCGCAATTCGCAATGGTTTCCGGATTTCCTTCGACCAGCACCTTGCCTTCGTTGATAATGTACGCCCGATTGCATACCGAAAGCGTTTCCCTGACATTATGATCCGAGATGATGACGCCAATCCCTTTTGCGCTCAACTTAAAAACGATCTTCTGGATATCGGCGACGGCCAGCGGATCGATCCCGGCAAACGGCTCATCCAGAAGGATATACTTGGGAGAGGTGACCAGCGCCCGCGTGATCTCAACTCTTCGACGTTCTCCACCCGAGAGAGAGTACGCATGATTTTTCGCCAGTCCGGCCAGATCCAGCTCGTCCAAAAGCTCGACCAATCGCACCTGTCGCTGCTGACGGTCAACCTCAAGCGTCTCCAGGATGGCCATGATATTTTCCTCAACCGTCAGTTTACGGAAGATAGACGGCTCCTGTGGCAGGTAATTGATCCCCTTCCTGGCACGGATATACATCGGATAGTTGCTGATATCCTCTTCGTCCATAAAAATGTGACCATTGTCGGGCTTGACGAGCCCGGTAATCATGTAAAAGGTGGTTGTTTTGCCGGCGCCGTTCGGTCCCAGCAGGCCGACAACTTCTCCGGGATTTATTTCCAGGTCGATCTCATTGACGACCTTCCTCCCGCCATAGATCTTTATCAGTCCCGTTGCCGTCAGTTTTGCCATTTGCTCCGAATATCCCATCCCCACGGATGGAACAGACTTCCCCTTGTTTCAGTTATGCTTTCGTATTATTTCGGATTCTCTTCCTTTTTTTCATTCGGAAAAATTGTAGCGGTTACCCGCTTGCGCTCGCTCCCCTCGATTACGCCCCGGTCTTCTTCAAGAAAAACGACGATTTTTTCTCCCTTGATTACGTTTTTCCCTTCGCGCATGACGGCGTTGCCCGTCATCACAATTTGCTGCGAATCCTGATAGAAAACGGCGTTATCCCCTGTAACGATACGGTTGGTCTGGGTTATCACGACCTGTCCCTGCGCCTCAAGCTTTTCGAGATCTTCGGCCGTGCCCATGTCCATTTTATTACTCTTCTCCGGAGTAGCGGGATTATCCTTGTAATAAATGAGCAGGCGGTCGGCCTTGATCGTCTTGTCCCCCTGTGTGGCGACGGCCTGGCCCGAGAAAATGATCAGCTTCTTTTCCTGATAGGCATCGAGCCGGTCCGACTGTATTTGAATCGGCTGGTTTTTATCCATTTTCATTTTTTTCGGGGCCTGAGCAACAACAGACACCGGAACAAGAAACAGGGAGACGACCGTCAGCAAAAAGAGGCGCCAACCGTACCACCGATGATAAGAAACCGTACAGAACCTTTTGTCTTTTCTCATTTTCCCTGAATCTGACCTTTCACACTGGACTGTAACGACAACTGACCCTGTTTCAGATTCAGGGTCATGCCAACCCCCCTGATCTGCATCTGGTCGCCCCACATGGTCACTGCCCCATCCGTATGGACGGCGTTTTGCGCATGGGTATAATGCAACACATCCGTACGTAACCGATCACCACGATCCGAAAGAATCTCTACATTCCCGGATATTTCGATATTTTTCGTATCGGTCTGAAGCTTTCCCCTGTCCCCGGTCATGTGGAAAGTCTTCCCCTCAGGGGTCACCAGCTTGACCTTAATCCTGTCAAAAAGGGCCAGGTTTTCTTTCTTGAGATACCTGGCCGTATCGGCCCTTATTTCCAATTTTTCTCCGGATTGCATGACATCGGTATAGATGACATCTTTGACCTGTAAGTCCACGTTAGCCGCCAGCACTTTCAGCAAGGCCTTCGGAGATGTCTTATAAAGATCAACGACCAGAAGTGCAATGGCAGCCAAGACCGCCGCCAGCGAAAAACCGAGAACAACCCAGACTTTCCTGTTAAGTTTCATCCATGCTGTCTTTCCGGCCCGATGCACCGTTTCTTGCCGCGCACCCTCACCGGCGCTTGAGATGATTTATATCATCCGGAGCCCGGGATGTAAAGATGAAACGTATTACCTCTCGGCGGACGTGAATTCGTCCATCCGATATGTCTTCGCCACATCCTGCCAGTGATCCTGAACCTTGAGGATCAGATCACAGACTTCCCGGACAGCGCCCCGCCCCCCACATTTTTCTGTGACGTAATGGGCTATCCTTTTTGTGTCTTCGTCAGCGTCAAAAACGGCCACGGCGAACCCGACCCGCCGCATGACGGGAATATCCACAATATCATCGCCCACAAAAGCGGTCTGTTCCGGATACAGGTTCAGCTTCAGAAGGATTTTTTCAAATACTTCCACTTTATTCCAGACGCCCTGATAGACTTCCTCGATGCCAAGGTCCTTTGCTCGATGTTCAACGACGGACGACCGGCGACCGGTAATCAAGGCAACGCCGACCCCATAACGATTCAGCAATTTTACGCCGTGTCCGTCCCTGACATCGAAGTGCTTGCTTTCACAGCCCTGGTCG
>Ga0105152_10000195_pt1 | contig 15694 bp, 14 predicted proteins | sample LakBais05cmmetaG_FD_81534 | JGI IMG/M metagenome (GOLD analysis project Ga0105152, IMG submission 81534) | Lake sediment microbial communities from Lake Baikal, Russia to study Microbial Dark Matter (Phase II) - Lake Baikal sediment 0-5 cm | ecosystem: Environmental > Aquatic > Freshwater >...
AATCCCCCCTGCCTGCCGCCTGTCTGCGTGCACCGCACAGGCAGGCGCTTCGCTTGGCGCAGACAGGCCTCCGCCCCCCTTTGGCAAAGGGGGGAACGGGGGGATTTGGATTAGCGGGTATGCCCATCGAGGAAGAAGCAGGAAGATGACGCCAGGAGTGTAATCAGGTCCGGGGAAATTCGCGGTCCACGATTTCGGCGATGAAACGCTCGATGGAGACCGGATAGAACTTAACGTCCGGGGAGAAGATCAGGCCCGTGTTCAGGATTTCTCCCCGCATGAGGTCGTCCAGGGCCTGCTCAATCTGCGAACGGGGATCCTGCTCGACCCTGGTGATCCTCAGGTCATCACTTTCCATCTGGACATTGTGTCTGGTGGCATAAAGGAAACTGAAGAAGCGGCCAACGAGCGTCTTATCCATCAGCTCAGGATCGTCGAACAACTCTCCGTAGGTTTGACCGAAATGCCGCGGGGAAATGATGAGCCGGGGGGACACCCTGATGGTTCCACGGATTTCGATCGAGCGCTGATGTCCCTCCTCGTCCGGGCCCACGAGAATATACGGCAGGACGTGATACCCGGTCACAATCCCCGCGATGGGCTTCCTGAGGATCTGAGTATCCTCGAACACCCGCTTCAGATATTCCGGATCAGCATGTTCTCGGAACATAACGCGTTCGCCTGCCCTCCACTGCTAACCCCAATCCGAAATCCTCAAACCGCCAAGGCGCCAAGAACGCCAACAAAATGGCTCATTCAGGGGAAAACCGAGGAAATCTCTGAAGGCCCCCTGAAGGGTCTTCGCGTTTGTTGCTGGGAGGATGGGAACATCGTATCCTTGGCGACCCGGGTACCCGGCGCTAGCGCTGGGTGATCATGGCGGTTCAAGTTTTTCTCGGATCAGGGCTAAGTCCGAAACATCTCGCCGCTGGACATTGCCCTGAGACCGCGACGAGACGGATATGATACCAGACCCTCGACGAAACGGCGAGCAACCCTTTTCACTCCGCCCGGCCATCCGGTTCCCGCGACGAAGCACCAAGCAACATGTCGAAACCCCGCTGGAACGCCTCGAACGGATAGGCGCCGATCACCAGTTGGCCATTCAAGAGAAACGCCGGTGTCCCCGTGGCGCCCAGGGCACGGCCCAGCACCGTTTCCGTCTCGACTCGCTCTGCATATTTCCCCGAGTCAAGGCACGCCGAGAATGATTTCGCGTCCAGCCGAAGCCTCGCCGCATACTGCTTCAACCGCGCCGAGGTGAAAACAAAGGGGGAGTTCTTGCCGAATAGGACATCGTGAAATTCCCAGAACTTCCCTTGACCCTCGGCGCAGGATGCTGCCTGGGCCGCCAGAAACGATGCGTCCCCCCGGACAGTCATATGACGATACACAAAGCGAATCTTTCCTTCCCGAATGTACCGCTCTTCGATTTTTGGCAATGTCTCTTGCGCGAATATGCGGCAGTAGCCGCACAGGAAATCGGAGAACTCCACCACAACCACAGGGGCATCCACCGATCCCCTCGTGGGGCCGGGTCCTCGCTCCAGCGTGGCGACGAGATCCGCCCGGGAGATGGTGCGCGGACTTTCTCCGGCCACTGCGACGCCCACCACGATGAAAAACACCCCCAGCAATCCCGCCACGCTCTGGAGTATTCGAGCAAACCCTGCACCCTTCATCCCACACGACTGACCTTCAGGCAGTTCAGCAGTGGAAGTTGCCTCCAGGCAGGATGACCAGGAATCGCCTGAGTGCATCACCGTCCCCAGTTGGAACGGATCCGGAGCAGACGCTCCGGCTCAACCGAGTCATTCGTGTGCACGCGAATGACAAAGAGGTGCGGCCCGCCCATGCCCTCGGGCATGGTGAATTCCACAGACAGCTCGGTCTCCTGGCCAGGTTGCAGGATCGTCGACCCGACGACCGGTTTCGGCGGTCAGCACCCATCGAAAACCTCGAGCGGCGGACTGGCGGGAAGCTGGAGCGGCTTATCTCCCACATTGCGCAGGCGGAAGCTCGCTTTGACCATCCGGTTGAAGGCAACGTTGCCGAAATCGATCAGATCCCGGTCAACTGCGAGTCTCGGCCCGCCCTGGTATTGAGCGGCACTGCTTGCGGAGTTCTCCCACGGCAGAATCCAGCTCACCGCTCCCACCACGATCGCAAATCCGACGAGTCCAGGAACCAGGAGCCACACCCGCAGCCAGCGCCGCGGAACCCTCCTGCTGATTTCGGCCGTTTGTTCCCGCTTTCCCATGACCCCCTCCTGTGTGCTAGGGAGCTGGTGCGCTCACCCCTGGGAGCCCATCCCCCTGAATGGCACACGCACCATACCCGGGTAACTCGTTTCGGTCAATCGGCGTTCTTCAGCACCCAACGACAAGTATTCTGCCTCCCGTGATTGGGCCCCGCGTGTGCAGGTCAAAATCGGGCGGAATTGCCACTGCTGTGACTCTTCTCCCCTTTCGCAACCTCCGGCGAGGGCGACGCACGAACGTCGAGAGGAAGGATTTGCCTTGAGCCCGAAGAAACGGCCGGGTCCCCCATTACGGCCTTGAGGCTCTCCGCATCCAACTTGGGGAAGAGGGTGAACCCCGCTAGTTCATGCGGGTGCCGCCGTTGACGTTAATGGCTTGGCCCGTGATATTGATCGCGTCGTCGGAGGCAAGGAAGGCTGCCATCTTGCCCATGTCCTCTGGCGTCTGCTCCCGCTTCAACGGACAGTGCTCCTGGATGAACTTATCGAAAATTTGGCGCGGCGTCAGTTCCTTCAGCGCGGGGTCATTGATCTTGTTGCGCCGCGCTATCTGCTCCCACATAGGAGTCCAGATGACGCCAGGGCAGATGCAGTTGACGTTGATGTTATGCGGGGCCAAGTCCATAGCGAAAGACTGGGTGAGGTGGATGACCGCAGCTTTGGAGGCGCCGTAAGCGCCCCCGCCGGGTCCGCCACCGCGCCCCGCGTGGGAGGCGATGTTCACGATCTTCCCGCTGCGCCGCCCCACCATATGCTCCGCCACAGCCTCCGAGGCCAGCACGGTGCCCTTCACGTTCACCTGGAAGGTGGCATCCCAGTCCTCCTCGCGAGCGGTGGAGGTCGCTTCAAAGCCGGGCACACCGATAACGCCGGCGCTGTTGACCAGGATGTCTATCTGGCCCCAGGTGCGCAGCACCTCCTCTACCATCCGCCGCACCGACCTTTTCTTCGTTACGTCCGTCTCGAGTGCCTGGGCCCTGCGCCCGTGTTTTGCCACCTCGGCGGCCACGGTCCGGGCGCCCACCAGGTTGAGGTCCGCCACCGCCACATCGGCGCCACACTGGGCCAGCACTAGGCAGATGCCCCCGCCCAGGCCACTGGCGCCGCCGGTGACCAGGGCTGTCTTTCCGCTCAGGTCTGCAAGCATCGCCGCACCTCCTGTCTCCCCAAGATGGAGTGCGCTAAGGATAGTCTAGCGCCTTGTACTTGCCAATGGCGGCCGGAGCGCGCCCGATCTTCTCAACTCCGGCCTCGCGGCGCGGATCAGCCGTGCCAAGGAAGTCGAAGACGTTAGTCAAGTTTGTCAAAGACGTCCCCCATTACATCCGCCCCACCTGCCTTCTTTCCACGGCCCACCCGGCGGCCAGATATCTGTGAAGCTTTCCTCCCGGATCAATGCCTGCATCGGCGGAAGGAGAAAAGCCCGGATGGCTGGCACTACATGCTCGAATGGCTCCGGGATGTTCCCGATCCCGCCCTTGCGGACAAAGGCCTCCCATTGCCTACGCTTTGTGGGATCCGAGAAGAAAGGCTCCGAAAGAGCAAACGGGAGTTCGGCTGGAATCGGCGTGTGGCGGCGCGCAAACGTGGCCTGAAGTGCCTCGGCTAGACGTTTCCCCGCCACCGTGAAGGTTCGTGCGATCAGGGCCAGATCGAAGAAGTCCTTCATTCGGCTGTTCCGCACCCCGAGCACGACCATGGCGTGGAACTTCTCGGCAATCACCGCCTCGCGGGGATACGCGCGAAGCCGAGGCGCCGGCATCTTCAAGATGGTGGGATACTCGATCTCCTCCGGCGGAGGCGTGACCGCGTCCCCGAACCCAATGTCAGCCCGTACCACCATGCGGGTGTTGCCTAGCCGAGCGGTCACCCGCACGCGCTCGCCTTGATACTCTTGGTCGTCTCGGATTGCCTCGATGCGGATCGTCGTGGGATCAAAGATCAGGCCGTCCGGTTCGACCTGCAGCGCGCACAGCTCGGCGAATACTTCCCTGAGATGAGCTGCCGATGGCTCCCCGTATCCGAGCAGGTCGAGATCGCGGGTGCGGCGAAACGGCTGCTTCGCCCAAACGTTCAAAAGTATCGCCCCTTTGAGGACAAAGCGATCGGCGAAGGGCGAGCGGCTCAGGCGATAGAGAAAGCGTTCGATGGCATACCGGGTCAGGGTCAGCGTGAAGTCCTCCTGGAGGCTCTTGCTCACCGTGAGCAGCCTCTGAAGGACCGACGCCGAGAGGTTGGTGGGTTGGCTCCTGCTCATATGGCTTCGAGGTATGGTCTCATAACGTTGGCAACCCGGCAGATCTTCGCAAAATGCCAGAGGTTGTCCATTCCACCTCGATGGGCACGTAGGTAGTCCTTGATTGCCTCAAGCGCCACATCCAGTCCGATCTTGTTCCGGTACTTGAAGCAGTCCACCACGGTCTTTGCCGGACTGAACACTTTGACCGTTACTCCCTCGATGCGGTGTGCCTCCACGCCTTCCGTCAGCGCCGGGCCTGAGAACCGGGCGATCCGGAGCGCCGGATATTCCAGGCGTGGCTTTCTGGCCTTTCGATCAATCGCCAGCCACACATCCCAGGGAGACTGGGTTGTCAGTTCATGGAAGCGAAGTGCAGATAGCAGGCAGATCACGCCGCCAGGGACACGCTTGCACACCTCCGCCAGCGTGTGGTGCTCGGTGATGTCAGCATCCGCGAGGTAATAGACGCCGCGGGCACCGCGGGTCAGGACTCCTTCGGCGGCGAGCCGCCGGAGATTCTCCGGGTGGATACCCATCGTTGCAACGTCCCGCACCCGGAGAATCCCCGATTGCTTGGCAAACTCGTAAAGCCTTTGTTTTTCTGATCGTTTCCGCTGCATGTGTGTCAATCCATCGGTACTTATTAAATAATGCCGACATATTCACACGCACTAACAACTCTGTCAAGTAAAACATATAGTTAACAGTTTCCGACGCCGAGCCGCGGGATATCCCAGTCCAGACAACCCTTTTGAGGCGGTTACGTCCTCTGCCGCTTCCCCTGCCTTGACAACGCACAAATGGCCGGGACCCCCCTCTTCCGCAGCAGTGCTCGGTGGAAAGAAGAATTCCGGTTAGTCAGCAACGCATTATGTTGGTACGGGTGAATCGCGCAATTCGCGTTCATCGTGACGCTCTCCAGTCGCCCGGGTCTCCCCCCTCCTTCCCGCCTCGCCCCGCGATTGACCAAAGATTAGTCCACTTCGTCAACAACGTCCCGCATAAGCACAACAACGTCCCGCATAAGCATCGTTTGCCAGAGGGAGTCGCCGCAGGCTTGGGATTTGCGGCAAGCCACTGGCGTCCGCGCTGACGTGCGCGAGCGTCGAACCGAGCAGGTTCCAGGCCGGGGGAACAGGGGATCATCGCCCGGTCTCCTCTCCGGCGACGATCCACCTCGGCCAGAACGAATCATGACCTGGCAGGACGCGAAGGAGCTCCTTATGGATCTGCTCGCGTGTGCGCAAGTCCTTTGGCAGCGCAGCCATATCCTGCCGCATGAATGCCTCGGCCGCCTCGATGGCTCGTTCGGCTTCACGAGATCTCGCTTGCTTTAGGCCAAACGCATCGGAAACGAGCCAGCCGAGGACATCGCCCTGCTTGGACCATTCCTCAGTTCTCACGGCAACATCCCGCTCCCTCTTGCGCGGCACAAACGTGATGAGGCGATCCAGGTCCGTATTGAAGCGGGACTCGACCGATGCCAACACTAGAGGCGCGTGAGTTGTCGCAAGAATCTGAACCTCCCGCTTGAAAATGTCGGAGTAGAGCTTACCGATCACGTCGAGAACCGCAGGCAGGAGTACCCGCTGCCACTGCGGATGCAGGTGTGCCTCGACCTCATCAATGAGCAGAACGAGCCGGTCAGTCGTAGGTTGGTGGAGAAGGGCCGAGGCGGCTTTATGCTCTGACCATGTCCAAACCAGCAGATACGCCAGCGCCAGCATCCGGCGCATCCCCGCCGACGCCACAGTTACCGGAACAGTACCGTAGGGAAGTTCGAGCGTTGGCTCATCCCGCACATCCACGACCGAGGAGCGGACCGGTTCACCGGGGCGCAGCACTTCGTCTTGATGCGGGGAAAGGCCCGCTAGTACTTCGGTAAGGACTTTGAACAGGTCCTTCTTCTGGAACTGCCAGAGGATCCAGTCGCGCAGGAGGCCGTTGCATAAGACTGTTTCCCCGTTACCTTCGCCTGTCTGAAGTCCTTTCCACACCTGGTCCTGTGTAAATTGAAATGCCGATGGCCGATCTGGATGCTCGAATTCCCGCGCTGCCAATTTCTTCCAGTAGTTTCTCGCGGGGTCCCATACGGAGAAGCCGCCGTCGATTCGGACATAAATCACCAGGCCCGGCATCGGGGGGCGGCCCTGCGGTGGCTTCCAAGATTGAGTCTGACGATCGTACTTGCCCACCAGAACATCTGTCTTCTTCGATTTTCCCCAGAGACAGTACTCGATGGTGGGCTTTCCCTTGTCGCCCCAGCGTGGCATTGCGGGCGGTCCGGCCCACGTGCGCGTCAAGGCCCACCAGGCAATGTCGAGAACGAATGTTTTCCCCAGTCCATTGTCGCCCGTCAGCAAGTTGAGTCGCGGGCCGAAATGCAGCGCCATCTTCGCAGAGGGGCCGACGTGTTCGAGTGAAATGTAATCAATCATGAGGCTGCTCCTTGCGGACGTTGACCGCGGCAGCATTTCCGTTCTTCGTCGCGCCTGAGGCCACGGCGCGGTGCATGTTCTGGCACCAACTTTCCGGGATATGCGCCCACTGGTTGTTGGTGATCACCGGGACGGCCGCTCCGTCCAATAATGGGGGACGTAACATCCTATGTCTCCTGACGGGCTGCGGGGTGGCGGGGCCGGTGGCGAAGTCGGCGTGTGGTCCGTGGTGGAAGATCGCCATCCCCTCGACCCCCCGCACCATCACGGGATGGAGGGTGTCCGGAGCCCCGAGGCAGAGCTGACGCAACTTGGCAAGGCGCACTCGAGCACCAGGAGACGAAGGATGCTACGTCCCGTATTACGCGGGACGAAACGATCTCGGTGAGGGGATTGGCTGAGGCGATAGAGCAGCCGCTCTGCGGCGTAGCGGATAAGGGTGTACTGGAAGTCCTGCTGAAGATCGGGGAGATTTTGCAGCCGCCGGTGAATAGAGGCGGCCACGTCCTTGACATCCCTGGATCTCATCCGACCAGGGCCTCCAGGTATGGCTGCATGACGCGGGCCATTCGACAGGCTTTCGCAACCGCCGAGAGCTCGTCCATGGTGAAGAGCCGAGATCGCCATCCTTCGCGAAGAGCTTCCATCGCGACGTCAAGGCCAAACTTGTTTCGGAACTTGAAGCAGTCCACGACAGTCTTAGCTGGACTATAGACGCGAACGGGAACGCCATAGACCTTGTGGGCTTGGATGCCGGTTTCGAAGGACGGCCCGGACATGTAGACGAAGCGCAGAGGCAGGTCCGCGTTCTTTGGCTTCCAGACCTTGGGGCCGATCGCCATCCAGACTTCACGAGCGACCTGTGTGGTGAACCCATGGAACTGCAGCGCGGAGAGGAGGCACACCACGCCATGGGGCACACGGCTGCTTGCCTCTGCTAGTGTTCGCCTCTCCCCGAGATCTGCCCCTGCGAGGACGTACAGGCCGCGCCGCGTCCGCTCAAGCTTTCCGCCCTTGACCAGCCGCTGGAGTGCCGTCCTGGTAACACCCTCCCGAACGAGATCCTTCGAGCGAACCACGCCGAGTCGGCGGGCCAGACGGAGCGCTCGGTCAGGAGTCGGTACGTTGCTCCTTGTCGGCATGTTACAATTCCTCGGTAATTGTGTATATTCTCCGAGACTTTGTAACACCGACCGGCTGCAACAGCAAGTAAAATCATTCTTCCACCCCGCACGTCGATCTTCCCCGTCACCGCGGCCGAGATGAGGGCGGTACGAAAACCCTTCGGGTGGTCGATCCCGTCGCGAATCCGTTTGGTGGCTGACCGGGAAAAGGTATCGGGAAAAGGTACCGGACACCATAAAGCCTCTAACCTTTTGATTCTGCGGGGGGGCGTCATTCCAATTCTTCGCCGTCCTCGGCGCGGATGTGTCTGCGTAGTCCGGGACGATGCATCCTGAGAACCCTGGCGCTGGATCACCACGATACGAGGGGACACGATACGTGGGATACCTTCCGAGGCGGGATTGGTTCAGAGTGTGTGAAGAAATCGTCACTGGGCCAAGAGCGTGACTGTAACCCGTTGATTTTCCAAGGGTGAAAAATGCGCTTGACGTTGATAACTGATATTTTCACACACTCTCAGCCCTCGGCGGTTCGCACCGGCACCAAGCGGATCTCCAGCCGGCATCCCACCGCCTTCGCATACCTCTTCAGGGTGGCAATGGTCGGCGAGTGCTTGCTGGCCGACCTGAAATGCATCAGGCCTTCCGGTGTTTCAAGAATGTCCCGTTGCGGTACTCTTCGAAGGCGATCTGCAATTCTTCGCGGGAATTCATGACGATGGGGCCTTGCCACGCGACGGGTTCCCCGATGGGTTTCCCGGAGACGAAGAGGAAGCGCACAGGTTCATCTTCGGTGGCAACCACTACACGTTTCCCGTCATCGAACAGGATAAGGGTCTCGTTCCTCACAACCGAGTTCCGCTGGGCGTCGAAAGGGTCCCCCCCTTCGCCCTCGGAGGGGAACGGGGCCTTTTCTGGGCAGAAACATGCCTTGCCCTCGATCACATAGGCAAAGACGGTGTGCCCTGGTTTGGTTGCGTGAATGAACTCTGAGTCGGGAGGGACCGTCAGATCCAGGTATTCCGGATCGGTGACGATGTCCTGGACGGGGCCCCTGGTTCCCTTGACGTCGCCGCAAATGATCCGGATCGTTCCGCCGTTTTTGGTGGAGAGTACCGGGATCTGCTGGCTTGTCACGTCCTGATACCGCGGGTGCATCATCTTGTAAGCGGCCGGGAGATTGGCCCAGAGCTGGAACCCCCACATGCGGCCCGCGTCATCTCCCTTGGGCATTTCCTGATGGATGATGCCGCTGCCCGCGGTCATCCACTGCACATCGCCCGAGCCGATCACGCCTGTGTTTCCCAGACTGTCCCCGTGTTCGACATTCCCCCGCAGGACATACGTGATGGTCTCGATCCCGCGATGCGGATGCCACGGGAATCCCTTGAGGTAATGCCGGGGATCCTTGGACCGGAAATCGTCCAGGAGCAGGAAGGGATCGAACACCGGCGCCTCGCGAAACCCGAAGGCCCGTTTCAAGTGGACACCGGCGCCTTCGATGGTGGGGGTGCTCCTGATGACCTTCCGGATCCTTCGAGTGTTCTCCATCTCGATCCTCCTCGCGTCACCTATGCAAGCGAACAGGGAACCTGCGCGCAGGAGAGAGGGGGGCCGCTTTGCCACCGGATCCGCGGCCGGGGTCATGCATCATCGCAGCAAGAAGAAACTCCCTCTCCGGAAGAACGTCTCGCAGCAGGGAGACGCTACGCTACGTGGGTTGGGCTGTCAATGCGGAGGCCGGGGGGCACGCAGGCCTGGCGGATGGTGAGATGAATGGGCGGCGACAAGCCTGGGGGCTGGCCAGGGTGAGGTGAGGAGTCAGCAGCAATTCGACTTATAATGCAACGTCCCCTTTTCTACTGCCGCCCTGTCTTCTTACAACGAACACCCCGGTGAAGACGGGCGAGGAATTTCACCATGAAGCAACTCACGCTCGACTTGTGAGATTCCCCTGGCCGCGCCGCCGGGAAACATCCGCGGGATGTTCGTGGCGGCGCGCGTGGCGCCATCAAAGAAGCAGAGCCCGATTGGATCCTATCGGGTCAGCGCCTCGTGCCCGGCCTACTCCTTCCTCTTCACCACTTCGGTGTTGCCGCCTCGCTCTTCGAGCGGCACGTAATGATTCAAGGGCGGCCCGGTGTAGATCTGCCGTGGCCTGCAGATGCGGCTCTTGGGGTCGTCGAGGATTTCCTTGAAGTTGGCAATCCAGCCGGGCATCCGCCCGATGGCGAAGATGACGGTGAACATCTCGGTGGGGATGCCGATGGCCTGCATGATGATCCCACTGTAGAAATCCACGTTCGGGTAGAGCTTGCGTTCGATGAAGTAAGGGTCATGGAGCGCCGCTTCTTCGAGACGTTTGGCAATGTCCAGCAGCGGATCGGCGTGATGGAGCGATGTGAGCAGTGTGTCGCAGGCCGCCTTGATGATCTGGGCGCGCGGGTCGAAGTTCTTGTACACCCGATGGCCGAAGCCCATGAGCCGCTTGCCGCTGGTCTTGTCCTTGGCCGCCAGGATGAACCGCGAGCCGTCGTCGCCGGACTTGTGGATGTCCTCGAGCATTTCGATCACGGCTTGATTGGCGCCACCGTGCAGCGGTCCCCAGAGCGCGCACACACCCGCCGCCGCGCTGGCGAACAGGTTGGCCTGACTGGACGCCACCATACGCACGGTCGAAGTCGAGCAGTTCTGCTCGTGGTCGGCGTGGAGCAGAAAGATCAGGTCGAGCGCCCGGACCACCTCCGGCTTCAGCTCGTAGTCGTCATAGATGTCCGAGAACATCATATGCAGGAAGTTCGCGGTGTACTTGTATTTGCGCTTGGGATAGATGGTCGGCAGCCCGCGCGACTTGCGATACGAGAACGCCGCGATGGTGCGCACCTGGGACAGGAGCCGCGCAGCCTGGATGTCGAACCGCTTGCGGTTCGGCCGCTGCATGAGGCCTGGATAGAAGCAACTGCTGGCGTTGATCATGGCCGAGAGCATCGCCATCGGGTGCGCATTCGCGGGGAACCCTTCGAAGTGGTGCTTCATGTCCTCGTGGATGTTCTCGTTCTCGGTCAAGAGGTCGGAGAAACGCCGCAGTTCGGGCCACGTCGGCAGATGCCCGTAGATGAGCAAATAGGCCGTCTCGATGAAGGTCGATTTCTCGGCCAGTTCCTCGATGGAAATGCCGCGGTAACGCAGGATGCCTGTCTCCCCGTCGATGAACGTGATGTTGCTCGTGCAGGAGCCGGTGTTGCCGTAGCCATCGTCCAGGGTGATGGCACCGCTGAGGTTGCGGAGGTTGGAAATGTCAATGCCGACCTCGCCCTCGGATCCCACCAGGATGGGGAGCTCGTGCGACTTTCCGTCGATTTCCAACTTAGCCGTCTTGTTCATGTGCCTCCTCGAGTTTACTCACGCAGAATCTATGAGGTAAAACCCACTATTGGCAAGGCGGGTGAGAAGAAGTGTCCGTTCCGCCCGCCCGCGCAGCCGGAACTCACTAAGACGAACCAACTCAATGAATGAGGCAGACAGCCGAGCCGGGCACAGCACCCAGGGGAAACCTGAGGTTAACGCGAACCGTACCACCAGCGAGCCGGCGGGTCAAGCGGTATCCTGCAGGCCCTGTAATGGAAGACGTATAGTGGTCGGGGCGTTATTGACTTTTCGCTCCTGGCCCTGGCTGGGGGTACTCCGGAGCGCATCCCGGGGCGGCCCGGTGAGAACGATCGAACACAGAAGCCAGAGGCGGGATCAGTTCGTGGGGGGCGGGCCGGGGGGAAACGGCCGGTCGGGCCGGAACGGCTCGAGGCAGATCGAGGTTTCCCCCTGCGTGATGAGTTCTGCGATCAGCTTGCCCGTGATGGGGGCAAGGAGGATGCCGTTTCTGAAGTGGCCCGTGGCGATGATGAGGCCGGGGCGGCTCGGCACGGCCCCCAGGATCGGCAAGCCGTCGGGTGTCGCAGGACGGAGGCATCCCCAGCTTGCCGCCATCTCCGCCGTGCCGAGGCTGGGGACCAGATGCAGAAGTCCCTCCATAATGCTGGCAAGTCCTTCCATGGTCACCGCTTTGTCGAAACCGACATATTCGACCGTGCTCCCCATGAGATGTTCGCCGGTGGCGCGGGGGAGCACATACCCCGCGGCGCCATACACCACGTGGCGAATGACGGGAAACTCCTTCCTGGCGACCACGATCTGACCCTTGGCGGGAAAGACGGGGAGGGCGGCGCCTACCGCCTTCTCAAACTGGCCGGACCAGGCGCCGGCGCAGAGAATCACGGTGTCGGCGAGGATGCTCTCGCCTTTCGTCCGGACTCCAACCACCCGCTTGCCCTCCGCGATGAAATCCAGCACGGGACACCCGGTGCGCACCTCACCCCCCAGCCGGATGGTGGCGCCGGCGAATGCCTGAGTCACGGCGGTGTTGTTCACGTGATGGTCCTGGGGGAACCAGCCGGCTCCTCTCACGTCTGGGGTAAGGCCCGGTTCGAGCTCACGCACCTCCTTCGCGGTGAGCATAGCGGCGGGCAGCCCCCGGGCCGCCTGCCACGTGTCGCGCTTCGCAATGGCCTCGATCTCTTCTTCGGTGAGGGCAGGGGCCAGATGGCCCAGCTCTCGATATTCGATGTCGATTTCCGTCCGGTCGAGCAGTTCCGCAGCGAGGAGTTGATAGAGGGCGCGGCTTGCCAGCTTGAGGTCGAAAAGCACCCCTGGCTCATCCGTGTGGACCTGGGCCGACAGCAGTCCGGCCGCTCCGGACGATGCTTCTCCCCCCGCCTGACCCCGCTCGAGCACAAGGGGGCGCACGCCGGCCTTGGCCAAAAAGAAGGCGATGGCGCATCCGATGATTCCCCCGCCAACAATGGCGACATCCGGCTTGCGGACGGCGTTCATTGTCTCTCCTCAGGCTATACGCACCTGGCGTACCGCCTCATAGATCCGGCCGACGTTTGCGAGGGGGGCCCAGCCCAAAATGGCCATGCCATCGGCTACGTAGTCCGGGTGCCGCATCCCTAGGAGCACGCAGCTCACTCCGGGAGTGCTGGTCAAGACCCAGAGAGCCTTCCGCGACAGGCTCTCGCCCTGGCAGACGAGAGGAAGATGTGGGTGTATGGCGGAGGCCACGGCGTCGCTGTTTACCTGGCTCTGGCGCACCGCCACATTCTGGAAGGCTGACAACAGCGCGTCGAGTGCCGGGAGGTACCGGTCTCGCCACGACCGCCACGTATGCCCGAGGGGACCCTCCAACCGGAGGTTCAGCATGTGAACGACTTGCGCCACCATTGGCGTGATCATCTGTTCCTCGATCTGCAGCCAGTGATCCACTCCGTGGAGTTGGCCCGGCAGCGTCCGAAGCTGATCGGCCCAGCGGAAGTAATCCGCGGCGGAGACTCCGCCCGGCGGTGCCTCAAGATGCGAGGCGATGTGCGTCCGGTATTCGTCCTCCAGGGCAGCCACATGCCCGAGCAGCTCATCCGGCGGGGCCTCACTGCTCTCCTCGATGACCTGGAAATCCACCAACCGGAGCACCGTGTTGCCGGCCGCAGCGGTCAATGGACGGTTCACCAGGATGCCGATGCCCGCCTCTGCCGCCAGAGCGAGAGGAGTCTGCTTCTCGCCCGGACCGGTGTTCGGCTGGAAAAACGCGCCGGATTCGAACAGGTTCAGCGGTGCCTCGAGGACCCGGAAATGGTGCCCGGCGCCGCCAGCCGCCATGGCGGCCTCCAGCATCCGCGAAAGCGACGTCGCCTCGGGATCATCCGGGTGGGCGACGGCCGTATTGGACGAGACGCCGTACCACGTGATCCGACCGGCAGCCACTTGCGTTTCCAAGAAGGCGAATGCCTCGCGTAATCGCCGGTAGAATTCCTCCCGCAATGTCTCGAGGCGCCCGTTGCTCCGGTTCTTCGCGTCCGAGAGGAAGTATTCCGGGTTGTGCAAGAGACATACATCCAGTGTCTCGAGCTGCAGCCGATCCAGGGAGCGGGTGAGCTGATCCTGGAGGAATTCCGGGTGGATGCAGTGCCAGCACCCATCCATATACTTGACGACCTGGGGGAACGGCTTCCCCGTATCTTCCCGCTGCTGGGTCAGCGCCAGATTCTCCCCCTGCATGTATCCGATCTTCGATACGACAACGACCGATTCTCTGGGCGCGCGCCCGTCCCGCGCCAGCTCCGCCAGGACCGAGCCCGCGAGCCGCTCGCTTCCTCCATCCATGTAGTTCGTCGAGGTGTCGATCAGCGTGCAGCCATCTTCCAGGGCTTTGGTGAGCGCCTCGCGATGTTCGGGCGTCAGATCGTCCACCCGATAGCATCCAAAACCGATTCGACTGACCGTGAGGCCGGTGCTCCCCAGTGGGCCATAGCCATGGGTCAGGCCCTTCTCGATGAACAGCTTCGCCCGGGCGCCAGTCGCCTGGGGCGTTGCCCGGCCGGATCGGCGGATCGCAATGCCAGTACGGATAGCCTCGGGGGGTTGCCTCCCTTGCTCCGCCAAGGCGCCTTCGACGTCGGCCGGATCGGTCACCGGCGCTCGGCAGGTGAAGTTCCGACAGACATACAGCGCCGCCTTGCCGTCCACCAGTCCTTTCCCGAAGAGCAGCGGAAGACCGTCTTCCTCGCCCGAGCAAGGATCATGATGGGCGATGATCCGGTTGGGGAGATAGCGGCGCCCGATCTCTTTGCGAAGCGCTTCGAATCCGTCCTCAACCTGGACCCCAACCAGGGCAAGTTCCACCGGCCCTTCCAAAAGGAAATCCGCCACGGCCAGGCTCTTGCAGAAAGCGCGCGGATGCAGGGCGATGGCCCGGCCATAGGCAGAGATGGCAGCGATGGCCGCCTCGCGAAGTTCCGGCCGATCCAGGTGGAACGACAAGCGAGCGAGCGCCGATGCGGCGACGGCGTTGGCGCTGGGAATGGCGCCGTCCGCACCATCACGGTGCCGGACGATCAGCGCCTCGTGGCCTTTGGCCGTATCGTAGAATGCGCCCCCTGCATCGTCTCCGAAGTCGGCCAGGATCCGTTCCGCCAGCCGTGTGGCATCGCGCAAGTACCGCACGCTCCCGCCTGCTTCGTACAGATCCACCAATCCTTCCGCAACAAAAGCGTAATCCTCGAGGTAGGCATCGAGATGGGCCCTCCCGCTCCGATAGGTTCGGAACAGCTTCCCCTCTGGTCTCCGCAGCGAGCCAAGGAGGAAGTCGGCCGCCCGAATCGCCCCGGCGAGGTAGCGAGGGTCGCCCAGAACCCGATACCCTTCGGCCATGGCGCCGATCATCATGCCGTTCCAGGCCGTCAGAATTTTGTCGTCGAGGCCCGGCGGAATCCGCTTCTGGCGGAGCTCGTACAGCGTGGCGCGACCGGTCTCGATGCACTGCCGCAACTGACCGGCACCGATGGAGAGGCGCGACGCCACACGGGGAAGCGGCCGGGGAATGTTGGGGATGCTCTTTCCCTCCCAGTTTCCTTCTTCGCTGATATCGTAGTAGGCGCAGAGCCAGCCGCCCTGTTCGGGGCCAAGCGCCGCCTCGACCTCTCGCGGGCTCCACACGAAGAACTTGCCTTCCTCCCCTTCGGAATCGGCGTCGGTGGCCGAGTAGAAGCCGCCTTCCGGACCGGTCATCTCTCGCAGGATGTAG
>Ga0105152_10000196_pt1 | contig 15679 bp, 16 predicted proteins | sample LakBais05cmmetaG_FD_81534 | JGI IMG/M metagenome (GOLD analysis project Ga0105152, IMG submission 81534) | Lake sediment microbial communities from Lake Baikal, Russia to study Microbial Dark Matter (Phase II) - Lake Baikal sediment 0-5 cm | ecosystem: Environmental > Aquatic > Freshwater >...
GGAAAGCCAGGCCATGGCTGCGAAATCGCTGGCCAAAGCCGCCGCCCAAGTTCCGACCGTTCAGCTGCCGCCGCCCGTGGATATTGTTTCCGGCGAAACCGTGACAGGTGAAAGTCCTTCCGGCAAAAATGAAGGCTCCGCCGGCGCCGCTCCAGCGGCCATGGCGCAGGGAGAACCGCCCCGGGAAGATGATGACCCTTCGCCGGGCTACGCCAAAACGCGCGAAGCGGGAGTGCTTGAATATGACCAGGATGTGAGCGAATTGGCTTTCAAGGCCGATGAGATCGATTCTTTGTGGCAAAAGCACCGCGACTTTTGCCAGGGGACGATCGCCGTGACGGTTGGCAACCCCTTTGGCCGCGAATGGTTCGGCATTTATACCACCATCAACGCTGCCGACACCCCCGAATGCAAGATGATGATCCAAGACATGCAGATCCTGGCCGCTGAAATTGACTCCGGCATGGAAACGGCGTGGGAGAAAGCGCACCGGGCCGGGGTCTACCCGGGCCAGATTCGCGCCGTCCAGCAGAAATACCGCATGGAACTGGACCACTGGAACAAGTAAACAAGGCGGCAGCGCGCCTTCAGTGGCTGCGGATGATCTCCTTGATCCTCATCAGCCGGACCAGGTTGCCGCGTTCGAATTCGTTCAATTTCTGGGTGATGCTGCGGATGGTTTCTTCGATGGAAGGAATCAGCATATATCTCAGGGCGTTGACCCGGCGCCGGCCGCGTTCGATTTCAGCGGCCAGGATGTCCAGGGTTTTCAATAACTGGGCCAGTTTTAAAAGGGATTGGATATAAGCGCCGGCTCCATCGACCACCATATCCAACTGCGGGGAAGTGCGGAAGAATTCGTAGTTTTTAACAACGGAAATTTTCTCGATTTTTAAAGCCGGGACGCGGACATTCATCACCCTCTCGGTGCTGACATTGATTAAAATCTGGTGCTGGATCTGTTCCAGGGCGGCATTGAAATCAGCGGCAGAACTGGTGATGCGGCTATAGATCAGATCCTGCAGGATGCTTTCACTGCGCTGCCGGAAATTTGCTTTGGCCTGATCGATCTCCTTGAGTAGCAGCAAGAAGCGGCGCATCATCTCTTCCAGCTTGTCTTGCAAAAGCTTGTGGCCGCGCCGGGCCAGCACCAGGCGCTTGCGCAGCTTAAGCAGTTCCATGCGGTTGGGATTGACGCGCAGGATCACGGTTTACTCCGTCTCGCCGCTGCCTTTGCCGTAATATTCATCCAGGTATTCTACACGGATGCGCTTCAGTTCCTGGCGCGGGATGCCGTTGAGCAGGGACCAGCCGATCTCCAGGGTTTTTTCGATCGAGCGGTTCTCGTCCTCGGCCTGGCGGACAAAACGGTTTTCAAACTGCTCGGCGAATTTCAGGTATAAACGGTCCAGCTCCGACAGGGCGCCCTCGCCCAGGATTATGGCCAGTTCCCGGGCTTCCTTGCCCTTGGCGTAGCAGGCGAACAACTGGTTGAGCACATCGGAATGGTCGCGGCGCGTCTTGCCCTGGCCGATACCCTTGTCTTTCAGGCGCGACAGACTGGGCAACACGTCGACCGGAGGATAGATTCCTTTGCGGTGCAGTTCGCGTGCCAGCATGATCTGGCCTTCGGTGATGTAGCCGGTCAGATCGGGAATGGGATGGGTCTTGTCGTCTTCGGGCATGGTCAGCACCGGCAGCAGGGTGATCGATCCTTTTTTGTTTTTGATGCGGCCAGCCCGTTCGTAGAGCGCGGCCAGGTCGGTGTAGAGGTAACCGGGGTAGCCGCGGCGGCCGGGAATTTCCTTGCGCGCCGCCGCGATTTCGCGCAGTGACTCGCAGTAAAAGGTCATATCGATGAGGATGACCAGTACGTGCATGTCCAGGTCGAAGGCCAGGTACTCGGCGCAGGTCAGGGCCAGGCGCGGGGTGGAGATGCGCTCGATGGCCGGGTCGTTGGCCAGGTTGATGAACAGGACGCTGCGCTCGATGGCGCCGGTCTTGCGGAAATCCTGCATGAAAAAATCGGCTTCCTCAAAAGTGATGCCCATGGCGCCGAACACAACCGCGAATCCCTCCCCTTTGCCGAGCACGCTGGCCTGGCGGGCGATCTGGGCCGTCAGTCGCGCGTGGGGCAGGCCGGCGCCGGAAAAGATGGGCAGCTTCTGCCCCCTGACCAGCGGGTTCATGCCGTCGATGGTCGAGATGCCGGTCTGGATGAATTCGGAAGGGTAGGCGCGGGAGCTGGGGTTGATGGGGTCGCCGTTGATGTCCAGGCGCTTCTCGGCGATGATCTGCGGGCCGTCGTCGCGCGGACGGCCAGCGCCGTCAAAAATACGCCCGACCAGGTCCGGAGAAACGGCCAGTTCCTGGGTCCGTCCCAGGAAGCGCACCCGGGCATTCTGCACGTCCAGGCCGATGGTGCCCTCGAACATCTGTACCAGGGCTTTGTCTTGGGAAATCTCCAGCACCTTGCCGCGGCGGATCTGGCCGTTGGCAAATTGGACTTCGACCAGTTCGGCGTAGGTAACGTCGGTAATTTTATCCACTACAACCAATGGTCCGGAAATCGATGAAATCGTCATGTATTCTTTAAGCATAGCTGTTCTTAAGCTCCTCTTCGATTTTGGCGAATTCTTCCGGCTGCTCCTCGGAGATATATTTCAGGCGGCTGATTTTTTCCCGCACCGGCAGGCTGATGATTTTATCAAAATCCATGCCGGCGGCGATTTTTTCCCTGCTCAGGTTGTAAAAGAGCATGATGACTTTGAGCATCAGATATTGCTTGCGCAGCGACGTGTAGGTGTCCACTTCATGAAAAGCGTTTTGATGGAGAAAATCCTCGCGCACCGACTTGGCAACTTCCAGGATCAGGCGGTCATTGAAAGAAAGCGATTCATTGCCCACCAGGCGGGCGATTTCCTGCAGCGAGGCTTCCTCTTCCAGCAGGCGCATGGCATCCTGGCGCAGGGTGCCGAATTCGCCGGCGATGATTTCCTGGAGAAATGGACCCAGGTTGTCATGGTACAGCGAATAACTGGTAAGCCAGTTTATGGCCGGGAAATGGCGGGAATTCGCCAGTTTGTCATCGAGCCCCCAAAAAACTTTCACTACGCGCAGTGTGGCCTGGACCACCGGGTCGGATAGGTCGCCGCCCGGAGGGGAAACCGCGCCCATGATACTGAGCGCTCCCTGGCGGGAATCGCTGCCCAGGCAGGTGACTTTACCGGCCCGCTCGTAGAATTCGGCTAGCCGCGAGGAGAGGTAAGCCGGATAGCCTTCCTCCCCCGGCATTTCTTCCAGACGGCCCGACATTTCGCGTAGGGCCTCGGCCCAGCGACTGGTCGAATCGGCCATCAGGGCCACCGAGTAGCCCATATCGCGAAAATATTCGGCGATGGTGACGCCGGTGTAGATCGAGGCTTCACGGGCGGCCACGGGCATGTTGGAGGTATTGGCCACGATCACGGTGCGTTCCAGCAACGGCCGGCCGCTGCGCGGATCTTTCAGCTCGGGAAAGCTTAAAAGCAGGTCGGCGCACTCGTTGCCCCTTTCGCCGCAGGCCACGTAAACAATGATTTGGGCGTCTGACCATTTGGCGATTTCATGCATGGCCACGGTTTTACCGGCGCCGAAAGGCCCGGGGATGCAGGCCGTTCCACCCTTGGCAATGGGGAAAAAAGTGTCTATCACCCTTTGACCGGTGGTCAACGGTTCCAAGGGGGCGAATTTTTCCTTGACCGGCCTTTGCTTGCGGACCGGCCAGCGTTGGGCCATGGTTATTGCCATGGTTGCGGTTGCAGTTTTGATCGAGGCCACGGTATCTCTAACCGTGAAATCGCCTTCCTTGATGGCGGTAATTTTGCCGTTGATTCCCGGCGGCACCATGACTTTATGTTTGAGCAGAACGGTTTCACCGACCGTTCCCAAAATGTCTCCTTCCTGCACCTGATGTCCCCTTTCAACCTGAGGCAAAAAGTGCCAGCGTTTGGCCAGATCGAGGCCGGCCATTTCCACGCCACGGGAGATAAAATCACCCGTGGCCTGGCGCAGTATGTCGAGTGGTCTTTGGATGCCGTCATAAATGGAACCGATCAGTCCGGGCCCGAGTTCGACACTCAACGGCTCCTGGGTAAGGAGCACCGGCTCACCGGGGCCGATACCGCTGGTTTCTTCATAGACCTGGATAAAAGCCTGATCGCCTTTTAATTCGACGATTTCACCGATCAGTTTTTTCACCCCCACCCGCACCATGTCGAACATCCGGGCACCCAGGCAGCCGTCGGCCACGACCAGCGGTCCCGACACCTTGATTATTTTGGCTTCATTCATGTCACACAACTCCTGTGGCTTTCAAACGAATTTCTTTCACCAGCTTATCCAGCAAATCGGTTTTGGCATCTCTGGCAAAGGGGACGAATATGGGATAGGGTAGATTTTTGTAGCGGCCGATATCCAAAAGCACGCCTTGGTACAAGCTTTCTTCAACCAGGCAGACGATGGCACCCTGTTCCACAGCAGCAGGCAAAACAGTTTTCAATTCAGTCGCGTCTTTGACCGCAAAGACATGAAACCCCAGGGCTTTGAATCCCAGGATCACGTCTTCGGCTCCAAAAATAACCAGCGGAGCGCGGGAAATATTTTCAAGCGTAGGCGGCATTGAATCTCTCGCTTATTTTGTCTGCGCCGATCCGGTTCATCTTGCCCAAGATCAGCAGGCGGATCAGGCTGATTTCATTGCTGCGGGCAAAATAATAGGCCAGGACGGGTTCAGGCCCGAAGGGTATGCGCTTGGCCTCACTCAACCGGGCAATTAAAAAATCCGCCTGGATTCTTTCCAAGGCGGCGAACGATTTTTCATTCATGGCTTTTTCCATGGCCTGTTGAAAATAATGGCTGTAATCGATGATCTGTCCGTGTTTGTGTATAGTTTTGAGTTTACTGACAAAAGTGCCCAATCCGGCGCTGTAGCTCTGCAAAAAGACATGTCTGCTTATAAATCCTTCGTGGGAGATTTGTCTTTCAAGCATGGGTTGCGGTTCATTCAGGACCAACAGGCGCAGATACGTTTTGATATTGTGCATGTCGATCAGATGCTTGATGGTGTCGTGGACAAACAGGTTCGGGTAATCCTGCAAAATAGTGGCCATATCCTGGAGTGACTTGATTTCCAGGAGCGGCCATAGGGACCGGTCAAGGAGCAAACCCTGTATCAGCCGCTTCAGTGCGCTTAGGGAGTTTTCCAGTGCCGCTTCCAGTTCCCCGCTGGTCTGCGCCCGGGCCAAGGCATCACCGTATTGCCCGGCTTCGGCCAGCAGGCGCAGTGCCGCGCCCGCTTCCAGTTGCGCGGCTTGGTCGAACGCATCGTTGCCGATCAGGTGCTTTTCCAGCGTGCGGATCTTGGCCACGGCAAAGATATAGTCAGCAGCAGGCCTTATTTTCATGAAAACAGCAATTGGGCAAGATCGGTTTCAATATCCCGGCGCAGATCGTTTAAAAAGAAATCGATGTTTTCGCTTTCTTCAGTGTGCCCCTGAGCCGCAACCACTTGTTTTTTGATCTGGTTTTTTTTCAGCCCGCTTTTCGATTTCGCGAACAATGTGTCAAGTATTTCCTGTTTGGTCTGCAATACCCGTTTCCTGTTTTCCAGGCGGCAAATAACCAATGCCCTTTGCTTTTTTTGCGCGGCGAGGTTCTTTGCCGCGAGCATGGTTTCGCGATATAGTTTTTCCGCTTCCTGCCGGCCGGCTTCAACCAGTTTATCCGCTTGCTGCCGGGCTTCTTGAACGATGGCCCGCGCCTGGGCAGCAGTCTCGTCCTGGATACGGGTCAGAATGGAATCCAGGGCCATTAAATTTTTACCACCGACAGCAGCAGGAAACCGGTAACGAGTCCCAGAACAGCATAGATCTCGACGAATATCGGCAGGACCATGGCTTTTCCCAATTCCTCCGGCCTTTTGGCAACGAGGTAAATGGAGGTAACGGAAACCTTGCCCTGCCACACCGCGGAAATGCATTCCACCACGCTGACAAAGGCGCAGATAGCCAGGATTTGCAATCCTTGACTGGTGGTGGGAATTTTGATGCTGGCTGAAAGCAGGTTCAACTTGTTCAGGACCAGGAAACCGGTCAAAAAACCGTAAAATCCCTGCGTGCCCGGAATGCCGATCAACGGGATCATGCGGCCGAATTTTTCCGGATCTTCGCTCAGGACTCCGGCGGCGGCCTGGCCCGCATACGCGACACCGATCGCTGAACCCGTACCGGAGATCGCCATGACAATGGCTGCCCCGGCGACTGCACAAATTAAGCCCAGTTCCATGTTTATCTCCTTCTGTTACTTGACATTGAAATATTTATTGTCGGCCCTGAAAGCCCGGAAACGCTCGCCGCCCGGCTTGAAGAACTTGGAGAAGAATTCGACATACTGCAGCCGCAGGGGATGGACAAAGGCACCGAGCAGATTCATCAGGAAGGAGCCCAAATGACCCAAGACAAATATCACAACCATGATCACGATGCTGATCAGGGTTTTCAACAAGGGGATCTTGCTGATCAAGGGGATGGCCGCGGATATCATTCGGCCGAAATTGATGGTCAATAGGTTAATAGTCATGGCCATGACACCGGTGACCAGGGCCAGGGCCCACAAGCGGCTGTAGGAAAGAGTATCGCTGAGATACCCCGATAACGTCATGTAAAAATTGTAGATGCCATAAAAAAGCTTTGCGCCGATGCCTTTTTCCGCCCGGCCTTGGGTCAATATCAGGACGATGGCACCGCAGATGGCGGCGTACTGGAAAACAACGGCCGGCATGCTGATCCCCATATTGAGAAAAATCATGGCCAGGCCGGTGATCCCGAAAAGAAAAATCAGCGTGGGCACCTGGTCGTAGAGGATATCCAGGTAGCGCCTGTTCTTCCAGTTTCCCAATGCCGCCACGATGCTGCCGAACCAGATCTGCACGATGCCGAAGATCAAGGCAATGCCAAGCAGTTTGGTGGTTTCCCGGAACGGATCGATGATGATCAAAGAGTCGGTGAAACGCTTGAAGGGGACGAAAAAACGGCTGTTTTCAGCCAGCAGGTCGGGCAGGTTGCCGAACCAGCTGCCGGTGATTGCTCCGACAATGATTGTCGACAGGCCGCAATAGCGGAACATTTTCCAGAAGCGGGTGCCGGTCGGGCCCAGCTTGAATTTTTTCAGCACCAGCCAGGAAAACAGGGTCAAAACCAGGCCGTACCCGGCATCCGATACGCAGAAGCCGAAATAAATAAAGAAAAATGGCGCCAAAAACGGCGTGGGGTCGATTTCGTTGTACTTGGGCATGCCGTATATCTGGGTGATGAACTCGAAAGGCTGAACCAGTTTTCGGTTCTGCAAGATCACCGGAACATCATCGTCGGGTGCGGGGTCGGAAAAAAACAGGGCGATTTCATGACCGTGAGCCAGGATCTCTTTTTCCAGATCCAAGATGTCGGCCTGGCGGATCCAGCCGCTCAGGCTGAAAGTGTATTGCTGTTGAACAAGATCCCGGCCAGCTTCCCTGATTTTATAGCCGCTGGCCAGATAATGGTAAACCATTTTCAGCCTGAAAATGTCCTCATTAAAAGCGTTGATTTGTTCGGCCGTGTCTTTATTTTGTTCCTGCAAGCGAAAATTCTCGTTTTCGATGCCAGCTAAAAGTTCTTTAATTGTTGCCGCTTCATCACCCAAGGCGCTGACGGTAAAACTAAGGTTTTTTAGAATCTTTTCCAGCTCTGCGAACATGGATTTGTGATAAATGAGTATCAGGAAGATGGTGTTGCTCGTTTGTTTGACGACGCAATGATAGAATTCGACCTCGCCTTCAACGCACTGCGATAAAAACTTAGTATAGTCCCGGGTGGGCATGGATCCCAATTGCATATCGCAACGGACACCGGCCTTAAGTTCGGCCAGGGGAATATCAAGGGATTGCCAGGGAGCCAGCAGCAGTTTCCGTTGGGCCAGCTGGTCCTTCTCGTGGGCGATATCCTTGAGCCGGGCACGCAGGCGAGTGAGTTCGTTTAATTTATCGCGCCAGGGGAAAGCACTAATCGTTGTCTTGATGTCTTGCTGGGAAATAAATGGCTTGAGGTTGGTCATGCTCTCCAGAAAATTACTTTGGCGGGAAAAAGTAATGAGAAAAGTGATGGCTTCTTCAATTTCGCTCAAGCTGCTTTCGTTCGCTTCTCCGGGTAGAAATGATTGGGTTGTTTCGGTTTCCGCAGGAATAAGCTGGATTTTAGCCTGTCTTTGCAGAAGATCAAGCAGGCTGTCCTTTTCCTGCTTGCTGGCAATGAGTTCGATTCTTTTTATCCTGGCAATGGCCATGGCTAGCGTTCCAGCTTGGAAATAATGAAATCCAGGGCCTTGTCTTCGGCCCAGGCCGCCTTTTCCCTGATCTTTTTTATTTCGGCTTCGGTTTCTCTCTCCAGGCGCTCGATTTCTTCCCGCACTTCCTTGTCGCTCAACTCCTGAAACTTCGCGATTTCGGCCTCGGCTTTTTTACCGGCCGCAGATAGTGCTGCGGCGTTTTCCCTTTTGACCTTTTCCAGGATCTCCAAGGCTTCTTGTTTAGCCCGCGCCACCGCAGCTTCGGCCGCTTGCTCGGCCGCCTTGATCTTTTCCAATGCCTCTTTTGCGTCCATGGGTTCAGGTTTCCTTATTTTTTCTTGCGGCCTTGAAAAGCAAAATTTTCAAAATTGACCTCGGCTGAAATATCGCGATCTTTGCTGCGCAATACTGATTTTTAATATTACAGATTTTTCCTTCCGGCGTCAAGAGCAGTTGGTTTATTCGCTGTTAGAAAAAGTTCGCAGAAAGAATTGGCCGGCAACTGTTCGGCGCGAAGATTTTTGGGACGATAGTTCAAAAGTTTATATTTTTGAAAGCATTCGGGTTGTTTAATTTCAAAAAAATTAAAGACCCAGGAAACGGACGGCCAGGCCGGAGAATAAGATCATGGCGCCGGCCAGGGCATGGGCATAGCGTTCCAGGGGGCCAAGTTTTACAAATTTAAAGCCCCAGGTTGAAATGGCGATGATGGTGAGCATCGTTGCAATGGTGGCTATTGCGAAGGCTGCCGTAATCAGGATGACGCCGAAGAGATTGTGCTTGGCAGCGGGATACATGACCAGGGGGATCAATGGCTCGCAGGGACCGAAAACAAAAACGGTGAAGAGGATCCAGGGGGTGATATTGGCTTTTTTCTTTTGGTCGTGGACATGGACGTGGGCGCATTCATGCTGGTGAAGATGTTCGTGGATCTCTCCGCCGGCATGCGCATGGAGGTGGTGATGGGGCCTGTTTTTAATGGCCCGGTGCAGGCCCCAGATGAAATAAGCGAAACCAAAACTGATAAAAAGCCAGGCGGCGGCATTGCCGCGCCAGGATTCGGCCATTTCGAGTTTGCTCACGGCAATCCCCAGGGCAAGGCCAAGAAAACCCAGAACAACGGAACTCAAGACATGGCCCAGGCCTGAAAAGAATGCGATCATCAAGGTTTTTTTCAATGGCCACTGGCGGGCTTTGGCCATGGCGACAAAAGGGATGTAATGATCAGGGCCCAATAGTGTATGAATGAATCCCAACGCAATCGCCGTCCCCGTTAGTATCCAGATTTCATGAGCGATCATTGGCCAGTCATAAACTCCATTTTTTTTGAATTTTTATTATACCACAATCTTCAAAATTTGGAGGGCGTATGGCGCGGCGAATTACTTTTTCAGCGCGGCCCTGGAGAACAGGACGTCGGGAATGGGGATGTCGAATTCGATGGCGTGGATGACGAACTCGGTTCCCGCCCCCTCGTTCATCGCGTCCTTGAAGCGCACGCGGTCGGGCACCCAGCGGCCGCCCAGGCGGCCCGTGTGCCTGTCAAGACTGCCTGGCTGCACTGGTGATGGCGTCCCCTTTACTTCCGCAGAGACGCTTTTGAAAAAATGTAGTCGGGGATATTTTCATTGAACGTGATCGAATCGACAATCATTTCGGTCCCGTCCCCTTCTTTCAATACATCCTTGTATAATGCGGTTTTGGGGACCCATCTTCCTTCAACCTGCATCATCTCATGTACATCGATTTGCTTAAGAAGCGTGCCGCTTTTCGCATAAAGATTTTCTTTTAGTATGACGAAGCGTTCTTTATCCACCCAAATTTTTCTTGTATCGTAGGCTATTTCTTTCTTTTTCGCTTTTAACTCCAAAATCCATACTGAGCGGTTTGAGACCGTATCGGTACCTACGATTTCCGCTTCATACATATTTTGAAGAAAGGGGTCTTCCATCATGTCTTCGTAGGATAAATCCGAACCCATCACCGATTGGCGAAGCATGTGCCTGCTGATTAAAATCGTCCTGTCCGTTGATGGCGAATAGGTCCAGAGCTGGTTGCCCAGTTTCAGCATCTTGGTTCCTTTTTCCCGGGCCGGGGCAAGATATTCCGTAAATGAATCGTCAATATTTCTCTGCCACGATTTTGCTTCGACGGTTCTTTCGCCGCGTCTGCCGTGTATGATCATTTTGGATACAACTATTTTGGTGTCCGATATTGTGTTTTTATCTACTCTTTTAATTATCTCTTCTGCCGACGGCGTTTGAGAAAAGAACAGTGCCGGCGAAATCAATAGCAAAACAATTATTACATGTTTCATACTTCAAGCTCCTTGAATAGTTGGGATGTTTGTCTTTTTAAATGCCGATTCCGGCAATTGATGTTCCCAGCACGGTTGAGATAATTCCCGGCGCGAAGCCGATGACAAAGCTGCCGAAAGTCACCTGGGCATGATAAACGCTTGGTATCATCATCGCTGAATTTTTAAAAAGAAAACTTAAATCAAGTCCATAAACCTGCATTAAGTAGGCGACACCGGCGCCGGCGAGCGTTCCTAAAACAGAACCAAAAATACCGATCATCACGGATTCCAGAATCAAGGTTTTATAAATGTGGCCATTGTCTTCACCAATTGCCAGCCGTACGCCGATTTCACCATAGCGGCGCAGGCTTCCCATCAGGCCGGCATTCCATAAAACGATCGACATGGCCACTACAAAGATCACAATTATAATAATTGCCATGGAATCGATCATGGCCAGATAGTCGGTCAGTCCGCTTTCTATCGGCAGCGTTCCCATCTGCGGCGAAAATTGGTCGTTTGGATTTTTAAACTCCTTGTTGAATGATGCCGCCATGAGTGATGCTTGTTTATCGTAATATATGTCATCCGGGAAGAATCCCAATATTTCACTGGCCGCATCCTGCATGTCCAGGGCATGTTGAATATCGGAAATATCAGTGAATATCGCGGCGCGATCCATGGCCGCGATTCCGAACTGAACGGTTCCCGTGATTTTAAAATTCGCCATGGTCATGCTGCCGTACATCGTGGAGCTGATCAATGTCGCCGTAGCGCCGGGAGCAACCTTTAGTTTCTTCGCGGATTCGTCGCCGATTAAAATTTCGCCGGGCTGCTTGGGCATGCTTCCGCGAATGATCGCTTTCTTTATATTGAGCAGTTTTGGTTCGGGGCTGGTTTCAGAAAATAAATTGACCGCCATGCCGCTGACCGGCCCCTGGGTTTTCGTTTCTCCCTTTTCGTCGGGGATATCCAACAATCCGCCGAATTTGATGCGCGGCGTCCAGATCATTTCGGGATATTTTTCTTTCAACGCTTGAAGCAACTTGGCGACCCCAATGAATGCCAGGTCATTGGGATTTTGATTGGCTTCCTTGGCATACGCCTGGGTCATGATTCGCAAATGCCCGGTTTGGTAATGCGCGGTGGACTTGACCATGTCCGCTAAAACTCCATTTAGGAACGAGTACATGAAAACGGCCAGAAAAACGCCGAGAAAAACGGTCAAAACCGGAAAAAATGACCGCGAGCGGTCGCGCATCAGGCCTTTCAATAAAAATTTGATCATGTCAATTTCCCTCTTAGCGCATCCGTTGGTTTGAGTTTGGCGATTCTTCTTGTAGGCAGGTAACTGACAATAGTGGTCACGACTAAAACAAGCAATGTCGTGCCCATGACCAGGCCGGCGGTAAACGTCGGGAATATCCTGTTCCCCATCGCATAACCGAAACTATCTGTCGCTTGCGGTAAACCAAACCCGGTAGCCGCGACATGAATGAGCAAGGGAAGTCCATATGCGGCAGCCAAAACTGCCGCCAAAACAGCGTGCATGGCGCCTTCCAAGGTAAACAGCTGAATGATCTTTGAACGGGTCATGCCCAAAGCCATCAAGGTGCCCATCTCTTTTCTTCTGCGGAAGATGGATAGAATCTGCGTGTCAAAAATGGCCAGCATGGCCAATAGCAATAAGACAATATAGAAAATGCTGCCGCCGATCGATTTTGTCAAAAAAAGCGCCCTTACATCCTGCAGCAAAAATTCAAGGTCTTTGTGCTGCCAATGATCAACCTTGGCGTTGAACCGCGAACCTTTTTCCAGCACAATGATAGTTGCTTCATCGGGCATGGCCATCATGGCGCGCATTTTTTCGATTGGGATCCATAACTGCCCGTTATCAATGTCCGAAACATCGGTTTTCATCACTCCCGCTATTTTGATTTCATTGGCATCAAAGGTGCCGTTGGCATCCCGCCACCTCACAATGACATCATCGCCAATTTTCAGACCGGTGCTCTTTGCCATGCGGCTGCCAATCAGTGCCGGGATAGATTCCGTTTCGGTTAGCAGTACGGAAGTTGGCATGGATACAATTTTTTGCTCCGGCGCTATTCCTTTCAGCAAGGCGTTTTGAAAGCGGCCATTGGGATAGATCGTTGCCGGCCGGATCAGGATCGGCATTGCTTTTTTCCCCGCGACTAATTTTTGCAGCTTATCCGTGATCTTTCCGTGGGCATCGTTTAGGCTCAACGGATCGAACGGGTCATAATCATTTTGCCAATATTGTCCGCCGGCGTATTGGGCGTCCACCGTCGCTTTTTCGACTTGGTCGTTCATACCGTTGTAAAGCCCCTGCAAGAATATGATAGCAACGAATGAAAACGAAAGTGCGATCACATTCAGCCAGGTGCGCAAGCCGGCACCGTAAATATTTTTGAAGGCAAGTTTGGGAATGATCATTTTCTCGCCTCCGGTTCAAAAATTTCATCCTTTTCGACCCTGCCGTCATCCAATGTGATTTTTCTTTTCAGATAGCGCATGACTTTTTCATCGTGGGTGGCAAAAATGAATGTCGTCTCAAGATTCTCATTTAAATGAACCATCGTTTTCATGATGTGGTGTGAATTTTTCGCATCGAGATTCGCGGTCGGCTCATCGGCCAGAACGAGCTCCGGTTTTTTGACGATCGCCCGTGCAATTGCCACCCGCTGGCTCTGTCCGCCTGAGAGTTGAGCCGGTTTTGCATCGGCCCGGTCGGCCAGGCCGACCCAGTCCAGGGCTTCCATAACCATTTTTTTTCGCTGCGCAGCCGGCGTTCTCAACAGCAGCAGCGGGAATTCCACGTTTTCATAGGCCGTATAGACCGGCAGGAGATTGAACGTTTGAAAAATGAAGCCGATGGAACGGTTGCGCAACTCGGCCGCCTCGCGGTGGGAAAGGGTCTCGATCTTGCGCCCCAACACTTCGACGCTGCCGGAAGTGGGCGAGTCCAGGGAGCCGATTATATTGAGCAGGGTGGTTTTTCCCGAACCGCTCGGGCCGACCAGCCCGGCGAATTCACCGGTCCGGAAGGTCAGGCTGATCTGATTCAGGGCCGTGATCCGCGACGATCCCATCGGATAGATCTTGACCAGGTTTTCCGTTTGGATCAGATTTCCGTCAACCATTTGCCACCTCCGCCGCATTTTATCGATCATATGTTCCATACCACCATAAACTGGAAACCCTTGCCGCTGAACAGGTTGTTTCCCGATTGCAACTGGACGATCTGCGCTTGCCTTGGATTCCAGAACAACATCACGTGGAACTGCCAGCGGTCGTAGGTCCGCTGCCAGCTTGCGAAACTGTACATCTGATCGTGCCGCCAGTCAAAATAGATGACCGCGCCCAGGTTGTCCAGCACACTGAGCGGGTAGCGGGCCAGCAGGGCGGAGAAAGAAGCTCCGTCGGCGCCGGTCCCGAATAGTGAAGTCGCCTCCTGAGAAAAAAATTGTTCGGCCAGCAGGTAGAGGCCATTCCCCAGTTTGAAGGTGTAATCGATGCCAAGGACAAAAGACCGCTGCCAGGAGAACGTTGCGGCCGGATCATCAAGGTGGACGAATGCCGCCTCGGCCCAGAGGCCGACCCCCAGGTCCCATTTCCCGTCCAGGGCGAAACGGCTTTCCATCGGCCGGGTTGCTGCGGCATTGCTGCCGGGATCAAGGCGGCGGAAGTGGCCTGTGACCCCCGCTTCACCCGAGAACAGGGGCGTCTGGAATCGGCCTCCGAATTCCGGTGTATTATCGGCCGTCTGTTGCGTTTCCCAGCCCTTGGGGTCCGGGTTGCCGTAGAGACCCCAAAGCCAGATGTTGGCGTTGCTCTTGAAATAGTAGCGGAACAGCAGCCCATAGACGCCGTTGGTGATCTGCAGTGGATCACGGGGATCGATGCGGTCGAACCACATCAAGGGGCGAAAAACCGTCGCCGATCCAAAGTTGATCTTTTGCAAGCCCAGCCGGGCTTCGAATCGGGAAGATGAAAGGCGCAACCACAGGCGATAGGGTTTGATCTCGCCGGCAACGTCCGGAGCATGCCAATCCGCGGCCGAGCCGGAAGCGTACATGTCCAGGGAAACTTCGCTGTCGAGTTTCCAATCCGTGCCCATGGCTTTAGCTAGGGAGAAGGTCGGCTGGTAACGCAGGCCGAAGCGGGGGGTCGAAGGTTTGTCGTCGTTCAGGGAGAACCAGGCGCTGAATTGCTGCTTCAGTTCGATCTCTGCCGCAAACAACGCGCCGCCCAGCCACGTCACCAGGGCGATGACCATGAAAAAGCGTCGGTTTTTCATCGTTGGCGATCAGCTCCGCTTTTTTTTAAGGCAATGAAGAATGCGAAAAAACGATCCGGTGACAGCTGCTCGGCGCGCGTTTGGGCTGAAAGTCCGCAGGCGACGGCTATGGCCGATAGGACCTGTTTTTCAAAATGGGGCGCCAGGTTGTTCCACAGCGTTTTGCGGCGCGAGCCAAAGCATAGTTTGACAAAGCGGTAAAATTCTGTTTTTTCATCTTGGGCCAGGGCCGGCGCGGGTTGAACAGCAAGAACCGTGGAAGTGATTTTCGGAGCCGGGGAAAAAGCGCCGCGCGGCACGTCAAAACAGCGGCGGGCCTCGAAGAGCAGTTGAAAGACGACCGACTGGGCATTGTATTTTTTGCGGTTTTCCCTGGAAAGCAGCTTGTCGACGAAGTCCTTTTGCAGCATCAAAACCGCTCCGCTGATTTTTTCGCGCTGGGCGATGAACCAGTCGACCAGGTCTTTGGAAATATGGTATGGCAAATTGCCGATGATGCCGACTTGGCCTTGCGGGTACATCTGAGCCAAATCAATGTCCAGGATATCGCGCTCCATGATTTGCAGTTGGCTGCCAAAACGCTGCCGGAGCCCTTGGGCCAGGAGCGGATCGATTTCCACCAGGGTAATCAGGCTGGCGGGAATTTTTTCCAGCAGCAGTTCGCTCAAAATTCCCGGGCCCGAACCGATTTCCAGAAC
>Ga0105152_10000198_pt1 | contig 15668 bp, 15 predicted proteins | sample LakBais05cmmetaG_FD_81534 | JGI IMG/M metagenome (GOLD analysis project Ga0105152, IMG submission 81534) | Lake sediment microbial communities from Lake Baikal, Russia to study Microbial Dark Matter (Phase II) - Lake Baikal sediment 0-5 cm | ecosystem: Environmental > Aquatic > Freshwater >...
GCCTAGAACCGCCCCCAGAATGCCTACAATCAGTCCAAAAACTCCAGCGATCAAACCGATCACCAGACCTATGATCCCTACAATCAGATCGAAAATGAATTTAAGCAATCCCATAATGTCCTCCAGTCACAATCCTATTGAAATTCGACTCCCTAGAATCTCTTCATTGATAATCTCTGAGTATATATACGTGAGTTAAGCTGATATGTCGCGAATAAAATAAAACCTGGGACTGCAAAACGCAAACAGTTTTCGGGTTCGATTCCAATTGAGGGTTTATGATATAATTTCAATGCGTTTTAATGAGCCTTCATTCTTTCCATTCGTCATAATGGAGTAATAGCATGGAATTTAAAACTACAGAATATAAGCGCTGCGATTTAATAAAAACTTCTGGTCGTATTGATGGCTCCAACGCTCCCCAGTTGGAGGAAATATTTAACACGCTGACTGAAGCAGGAAAATTTAAGATCGTTTATAATATGAGCGATATTAATTTCATGTCCAGCGCTGGGTGGTGGGTGCTGATCCGCACTCAAAAGAAATGCCGGCGTTACAAGCGTGGGGAGCTGGCTCTGGCTTGCGTGGATCCCAAGATACGTGGCGCATTAGACCTGGTTGGGATGGGCTCATATTTTAAAATCTTTGAGGATGTCACGGCAGCCGTGGGAAGCTTTTGAACCCGTCTGCCTTCGAAGTTGGATGCGAAAGGCTACATTTTCCGGTCGTTTTGATAATCTGGCAGAAATAAGTGAGTTTGTAGTAGGCGCCGCCAAAGAAGCCGGGCTCAATTCATCTGCCGTTTATGCTGTTGAATTAGCAGTAGATGAAGCATGCACCAATATCATTGAGCATGCTTACGGTGGGGAGGGCAAAGGCGATATCCAGTGTTGTTGCGATATTTCCAAAGATAGCCTGACGATTACCCTCCGCGATCGTGGTCGCCCATTTGACCCTAATAAAGTGCCAGTTCCAAAATCAAAAGCCAACCTAAAAAACCTGAAATCAGGCGGGGCTGGCTTATATCTCATGCGTAAAATGATGGACGAGGTTCGCTTTGAATTTACAAAAGAAAGTGGGAATATCCTTACTCTGGTGAAGTGTAAAGTCTCTAAATCATGCGTCCCTGACTAAAACCATCAGTGTGATATCGTCAAATTGCGGAGCATCTCCAACGAAATCCTGGATTCCACCCAGGATTTTTTCTTGTATATGGTCTGCGCTTAATCCCTGGCTGGCATGGATCACTTCCAGGAGCGTTTTATCTTCAAAGAACTCCCCCTTGCAATTTTGAGAATCCGGTATACCATCTGTATATAATACTAAGACATCTCCTGGATTAATCTGCACTGTTGCCGATTCCCATAATGAATCTTCCTCTATTCCAAGCGGCATGCCTGTTTGTTTCAATCCTTCAATGGGGTGGTCCTCTTGGGATCGTAATAGATAGGGTGGATTGTGCCCGGCATTGGCATATGTCATCAGACCGGTCTTTGTATCAAGAATTCCATAAAAAGCGGTGATAAACAAGTTAGCACGAGCGTCCTGGAGAATCCGTCCATTGGCAGCAAAGAATACTACATCAGGGTGCGGTTCATCGTCGAACTCAATCGCATAGGTGCGGATCAACGTACGGCTTAACGCCATATACAACGCTGCACCAATCCCTTTATCGGTCACGTCAGCGACTAAAAGCCCAAGTTTCCCATCTGAAAGTTGTATAAAGTCAAAAAAATCGCCGGATGTCTCCCGCGCTGGTAATAATGTAACTGCGAGTTGCCAACCAGAGAAAATGGGCAACTCATCCGGTAAGAAACTGGATTGTATCTTTCCTGCCAGGCTGAGTTCTTGAGATACTTTTTGATAGGCTAATGCCTGGCGGTAAATTTCGGACTGGTGTAAAGCTGAAGCGACTTGGGCTGCTAAAGACTGCACTCCTGGGAAGAGATTGTTTAACGAACGTTTATCCCAAGGTTGAGCCAGGCTATAAAGTTCGAGGTATATGCCACCGATCGGTTCATTTTTCTCTACATCCAGGATCGGTGCCAATATTATGGGATTGCGCGTCTCATTACCTTCTTTGTTGAACCAGGGAGGTAATTCCTTTGCCAGGTATGAAATAGTCCCCTTGTTAGATGACAAAAAGCGAGCTAACGTTTCTAAGTCGGTAGACCAATCCACTGGATGGGTCAACAGCAGTTGGTCGGGTGAAATCCAGATCGCAATTCTTCCGGAGGGAAACATTGAGGGGACATGCTCTTTTAAAACGATCGGTAAAATCGATGCATCTGGAGGAGCATTGAGAAGATCCCGGCTCAATTGCTCTAATTTCAACAATTGTCTCGATTGCTGACGCTGGTTTTCTGCTGCCCAGCTTAATTGGCGAGTCAATAAAGCTACCAATATCAACCCAGTGATAAAAAAGAGCAATGTCCATAGACCATGTAGTTCATATAAACTGGCTGCTAGAATCGCAAATGGATGCGCCAGGTTGGGTAATCCAAGTGCGCTAAAGAGGAAACGCAGCAATGGTAAAACAAATTCCTCCCCAGCCACACTTTTTTGAACCCAGGCAGCATAAGCGATATAACCGCTCCAGGTAACGAACACCAATAGGAAATGGATGGCAATGGCGCCAAACCCCAGGATGATCCCATGCAAAGAAATATCGCGTAACGGGATCTCCCCTCCCCATAAAGCGTAAAACCGCAACGCTATTAACGAGGAAAGCACAAGACTTATCAGGTATAACGTATAGTTCCTTACACGATTCCACCGATCGATTGCAGGGATTTTATCGTGCCATCCGGTAACAATATCGAATGTCAACCAGAAAACAGTGAGCCATAAGGCTGTTGGACCGTAAAGAAACAATGCAGTGAAGAGGATCATGCTTTCCATCGATCCATCGGCACTGGCATATCGCCCTGGGCGGGTCTCGGCGATCATAAAAAAACCAAGTCTCCTGAACACGAACATCAGGAAGAGAAGCAAGATTAGCATCGCCCAATGTTGGCGGAAAACGTTCAGGTCAGTTTCGAAAACCAGCCAGACAATCCCAATCAGGGCGAGTGGTGTGGAATATAAAAACGTGATTACCTCCCCCACTCCCACCAGTCGTCTTTGACCGGTTAGTGTCTTTAACTCAGGCCAGATTTTCTCTGCAATGTTAAATAATATATTCATTATTGTGCTCTGTTCCCATATTAATCCTCTTAAAGTCTACCATAAGTTTTCCGAACTTAGTGAGTGGTGCATGTCGATATAATCGACCATCTAAGCCAATCAGCGTATAACGAAAGTATTCGGGAAATTGGACAAATGGTTGAGTATGATCCAGCCCATGCTATAATTCCCTTCTATGATCCTCGTCACTGGCGGTACTGGGTTCATCGGAAAAGCTCTGGTACGGCACCTGGTAGAAGAAGGTCACCAAGTACGCACATTAATCAGACCCTCACCCCACTCGCCCAATCTCCCTAAAAGGGTATCCGTAGAGGTTGCTGTAAGCAGCATTACAGATGAACGCAGTATACGCGCTGCTATGGTAGGGGTTGATACAGTTTTCCATCTAGTAGGCGGTGAATGGAAAGGACCGCGCGCCAGTTTAATGGAAATTGACATCCAGGGAGCTCAGAGTGTGTCGAAGATGGCAGTTGATGCGGGTGTAAATCGCCTCTTCTACATCAGTCACATTGGCGCTGATCGCGCCTCTGCTTATCCGGTTTTAAAAGCAAAAGCTATCGCCGAAGAATACATCCGTCGTAGTGGTGTCGATTACACGATATTACGTTGCGCCATTGTTTTCGGCCCAAACGATGGTTTCACCACCGGTCTGGCGCGCCTCCTCTATTCTTTACCGTTTACCTTTATCGTACCAGGGGATGGGCGTACCTTATTACAACCGCTTTGGATCGAAGACCTGGTGACCTGCATGACCTGGGCTCTGGATGACGAATCTACCCGCAACCAGACTTATGAGATTGGTGGACCGGAGTATTTAACCTTTATGCAGATTCTCGAAATCGTAATGGATGTGATTGGTATACAGCGGACGCTTCTCCACTTACGCCCACCTTATCTGCGTGCCCTGACAGTTTTGCTTGAACAACTCTTCCCCGGTTTGCCCGTCTCGGTATATTGGTTAGATTATCTGGCCTCGAATCACACCTGCGCTCTGGATACGCTTCCTCATGTTTTTAATTTAATGCCAGCCCGTTTCTCACAAAGACTGGATTACTTGAAGGGCCAGAACTGGCGACGGTCCCTGGTACGTGCGCTATTACGCCCAAAGAAATGAAAGCTTGATATTTATGTCCAAAGATCCAAAACAAACTTGGTCCATTCACATCCTTGAAAATCCAATCGATCTCGAGCCTGTCGAAGAGTTACAACGCCTGGTATGGCCTGGCAGCGAAACGGACGTAGTGCCTCTGCACATCCTGGTAACTTTCGCTCATAATGGGGGACTTGTTATTGGCGCATATTCGGGTCCTACATATTCACCCAAAACGGATAAAAATGCTTTACCCATCCAGCCAGGAAAACAGTTGGTCGGATTCTTATTCGGATTCCCCGGACTTTATTTCACCCCCGATGGTCCCCGGCCAAAGCATTGCTCTCACCAACTCGGTGTTCACCCACAATTTAGAAATATGGGGTTAGGCTTTTTATTAAAACGAGCCCAGTGGCAGATGGTCCGTCACCAGGGTATAGACCTGATCACTTGGACTTACGATCCCCTCCTGAGCCGCAATGCCCACCTTAACATTTCCCGGCTTGGAGCAGTATGCCAGACATATCAACGTGAGGTATATGGCGAGATGCGCGATCAATTAAACATTGGATTACCTTCCGATCGTTTTCAGGTCGATTGGTGGGTAAACTCACAACGGGTGAAACGACGGCTGAGTCGCAGACCGCGCCGATCTTTAGATTTAGCCCATTTTCTATCCGCTGGAGTTCAAATCATCAACCCAACCCATCTCACTTCCCAAGGTTTATCTCACCCATTTTCCAAAGACCCTTCCGAGATTGTGAGTCAACAAGACTCAAACCTTTTACTATTAGAGATTCCCCCCGATTTTCAATCCCTGAAAGAAATGGATGCAAGTCTGGCATTAGAGTGGCGTTTGCATACACGTTATTTATTTGAAAATTTATTCGAGCGTGGATACCTGGTCACAGATTTCGTCTACCTGCCAGCCACCCAGCCGCGCAGCTTTTATATCCTCAGTTATGGGGAAAGCACCCTGTAGTGCAGGTGGATTTGATGTGGAAATTAGGTAACCAAAGAAGGAAAAAATATGAAGATTGAGCGTGTTGCCCTTTATCATTTGAGTATGCCCCTCCGTTCACCTTTTGAGACCTCCTTTGGACGGTCGGAAACGCGTGATTGTATCTTACTGGAAGTCTTTGCCGAAGGACTGACCGGTTATGGCGAGTGCGTAGCAGACCGAGATCCAGGTTATTCTTACGAAACCATCAAAACTGCCTGGCATATCCTGTGCGATTTTCTTATCCCAACTGTGCTCCACCAACAAATTGCTTCGCCAGCTGACTTCCAAAAGCAGACCGCCGCGGTGCGTGGTCACCGTATGGCGAAAGCTGGTTTAGAGATGGCTATATGGGATATCGAGGGGAAATTAAAAGGTAAATCCCTGCGAGAATTGCTGGGAGGCACGCGCGATCAAGTAGATGTTGGAGTCTCAGTCGGCATCCAGGAATCACCCCAAGCTCTCGTCAAGGTTGTCGAGGGTTACCTCTCGCAAGGATATGGTCGCATTAAAATAAAGATCAAACCCGGACGTGATGTAGCCGAGGCTGAGGCTGTCCGTCGCACTTTCCCCGGCATCCAACTACAGGTGGATGCTAACTCCGCCTATTCCTTGAGCAGTGCAACTTCCTTAAAGCCACTGGATTCTCTTAATTTACTCCTTATTGAACAGCCCCTCGATGAAGACGACCTTTGGGATCATCATTATCTCCAGGCTCAATTTACTACCCCAATTTGCCTGGATGAGAGTATCCACACCGCCCGCCATGCCCGGCAAGCGCTCGAAATGGGAGCCTGCCGCGTTATCAATATCAAAGCCGGGAGAGTGGGAGGGTTAAGCGAAGCCTTAGTTATTCACAACCTGTGTTGGTTCCAAAATATTCCGGTTTGGTGTGGTGGTATGCTTGAAACTGGGGTAGGCAGGGCGTCTAATCTGGCGTTGGCATCTCTACCTGGTTTTACCCTACCTGGCGATATCTCTGCTACAGACCGTTATTACCTAGAAGATATCACCGAGTACCGCTTCTCACTAAACCCAGGTAGCACCATCACAGTTCCCTCCCTACCTGGGCTGGGCGTAACCATTGATCGACAGGCATTACAGCGTTTCACGAAAGCGCAGTTGTCTTTATCCTGATTACCCCATCCATTCGAATACCGTCATTCTAGGCTAACGTATCGTAATCATACAATCTCTTGTATGATTTTATATGTTATTTTTCTTCAAAAAGATCCTAGCTCACTTCAGTTGCATTTTACAAAACCCTGATATATACTCCTTCCAAGAAGGAGGTGCGCTGTGCAAACTTACGATATTTCCCTGACCATCTCTCCCGCTTTACCAACCTGGCCTGGGGATCCGCAGATAAAGCTGGAACGCGTTTCGAAAATTGAGGATGGCGCCAACGCAAATGTATCTCACATGGCGATGAGCGTACACACCGGCACCCATGTAGACGCGCCTTTCCATTTCCTTCCGGAGGGTAAAACCATCGAGCGCATTCCTCTTAAAGCCCTGACAGGGAGGGCATATGTCCTCCATCTTCCAAACGCGGATGTCATCGACGCCAAAGTATTGGAAAGCGCTGATATCCCCCCCCGTACCCGTCGTTTGTTATTTAAAACTCGTAATTCCAAATATTGGTCTGATCCAAACCCAACCTTCCAAACAGGTTTCGTGGGTATCAGCGCAGATGGAGCAGAATTCCTTGTTAAGCGAGGAGTAAAACTAGTGGGGATCGATTACCTTTCGATATCGCCTTATAAAAAGAGCCGACCAACTCATGAAGCGCTTTTGAAAGGCGGTGTTATCATCATCGAAGGTTTAAACCTCTCCGAAATAGCTCAAGGTCGTTATACCCTTTTTTGCTTACCTTTAAAACTAGCTGGCTCAGATGGTGCCCCCGCTCGTGCCATCCTGGTTGGTGTGTAGTATGGTTTTATGGACCGTAAGTTTGTTACAGCTATCCTCTTTTTGGTAATATTATCCGTCCTTCCGGAATGTAAATCAACAACTAAGGAAGGAAAGAACCTTTTGACCATCCAAATAACCAGTCCCGCTTTTAGTGAGGGAGGCACAATTCCCAAGATTTATACCTGCGATGCCGACAACGTCTCACCAATCTTAAGTTGGTCTGGCATTCCCAAGGAGACGAAGAGTATCGCCTTGATCGTCGATGATCCCGATGCTCCGGTCGGCACTTTTGTGCACTGGGTGATCTATGATATCCCACCCACACGCCTGGATCTGCCTCAGGGCATAGATAAAACCGGCACCGTTACAGACATCGGTACACAAGGAAACAATGACTTTCGCAAGCTGGGCTACGGAGGTCCCTGCCCTCCAAAGGGACCCGCTCATCGCTACTTTTTTAAGCTGTATGCATTGGATACTAAATTGAATTTGAAACCTGGAGCGACCAAGGCAGAGGTTGAGAGAACCATGCGTGGTCACATCCTGTCCCAAGGTCAGCTGATCGGAAAATACTCCCGCTCCGGATAATCACTCTATCTCCCATCCCTGAATAGGTAAAGTAAAACCCCCATCCACCTGGATCACCTGACCACGGATCATGTTGGCAGCCGGTGAGCATAAAAAAGCTACTACACCTGCCACATCTTCCGGTTTTACCAGCCTGCCTGCCGGCGTATGGGCAGCTATACCAGCGATCACTCTCTTATCTTTTAAAATATCAAAGTACTTTAACGCCTCTGTCTCAACGATCCCTGGCGAAACGGCATTAACCACAATATTCTTCGGAGCCAGCTCTACCGCCAGGTAACGGGTCAGGGCTTCCAGAGCGGCTTTACTGGCTCCCACCACCACATAATCTGGTAAAACACGCCCCGAACCCGGACTGGTAATGCTAACAATATGACCTCCGCCGCGTTCTTCCATTAAGGGAACTGCACGCTGGGCGGAGAACAGCAATGCACGCGCGTTGATATTCATCGTCCAATCCCAACCCTTAGGCTTCTGTTGCAATACCGGTCGGTTGTAACCCGAGGCGGCATTACTGATGAAAATATCCAACCCACCAAATTCCCTTTCTATCTCATTGAAAAGTACTTCGATCCCCTCTAACAAACCCACATTCGCCTTTACCACGATCGCCTGTCGACCGATCTCCCTGATCTCACTAGCAACCGCCTCTGCCTGATCACGCTTGCGGAGATAATTAACCACCACATCCGCGCCCGCTCGGGCAAAATGCAGGGCAATCGCTCGTCCAATCCCGCGACCCGAACCCGTAACCAAAACAATTTTATTCTCAAAAGTGTTATCCATCTCCAATTAGTATAACATAGCCATACCCCACTTTTCCTATCCAACAAACCTGTCCCCTGTTTTTTTTATCTTTCTTCCTTTATAATGTCGACCATGTTTCCTGCAATCTTCATGGACCGCGACGGCGTAATCATAGAATACCGAGAGCATTATATACGTTCCTGGTCTGACGTCGTGATTTATCCCTCCGCCCTGGCAGCCTTAGCTAAAGTTAAAGACAGTCCTTATAAGGTTGTCATAATCACCAACCAATCGGTAGTGGGTCGCGGGATAATCTCAATGGATACCGCCATCGATATTAATAAGCGACTAGTTGACCAGATAATAAAGAGAGGGGGTCAGGTGGACAAGATTTTCATGTGCCCCCATAAACCGGAAGACAATTGCCAATGCCGTAAGCCCAAACCAGGGTTAATCGTGCAAGCTGCCAAGGAGTTGAAATTAGTTCTGCCAAATTCAGTTTTGATCGGCGATGCTCTCAGTGATTTAGAAGCCGGTCAGGCTGCTGGAGTAGGAAAACTTATCCTGGTACGCACCGGAAGGGGTCGCCAACAGGAGCAACAAATTTCAAAATCTGAGATAAAGGGTATCTTGGTATACGACTCTCTGTGGGAGGTGTTTGAACAATTAATATAACTTCGAGAATTCAGGTTCAAGGAAATTTGCTTTCTCAAAGCCTACCTTGATGGGATTTTAATCTTTTTCCTTTTATCTTCTTAAATAAAGAGGCCTGTAGAATTATGCGATCTTTACAAACGATCACTGCCACGAAAATGAGAAGGATCAACCGGTCTGCCATCCTTGAATTGATCTACCAGCAGGGTCCAGTTGCGCCCTCGGTGATCTCAAAGCGCCTGGGTGTCAGCCTCCCGACTGTCGCACGCATCCTGGACTCCTTAGTAACAGAGGGGCTGGTCATCCAGACCGGTAGAAAAGAATCCAGTGGTAACCGCCAGCGCTCCCAGGTATCCTTCAACGGATCCGATCGTCTAACCATTGGCATCGACCTGGGGGGCACAAAAATGTTTGGGGCAGTGGCTGATCTGGACGGCATGATCTTGCATGAAGAGACCATAGCTCACCATCAGACATCTGGCGAAGACAGCTACCAGCGGATATCCAGCTTGATCAACAACCTTTTAACGTACGCCAAGGGCACCGCTAAGAAAATCCAAGGGATCGGGATCGGCGCCCCAGGGATTACCTTCTTTGAAGAAGGAGTTGTGCAGTGGGCGCCCAGCTTGGGTTGGCGCGATTTCCCCTTGAAAGACAGGCTAATGGCTGATTTTAATATGCCCGCGGTTGTGGAAAATGATGTTAACCTGGCAGCCCTGGGAGAAACCTGGTTTGGGGCAGGTCGGGGTACCTTCTTAAATCAATCCGGGCACACCCTGGTCGTTATTGCTATCGGCACAGGGATTGGCTCTGGTATCGTAATCGATGGGGAAATTTACCGCGGTTCACATCAGGCTGCCGGTGAGATCGGTTATTTAATACCCGATCGCCTCTCTCTTGATAATAATTATGAGGGTTTTGGTGCTTTTGAGCAGCTTGCCTCAGGTCTGGGGATTGCCGAGAGAGCTAGTAAGCTTCTTGAAGGCAAGCTTCGACCTTCCCAACGAAAGAAATTAACCGCTCAGGCTGTTTTTAAAGCCGCTCGTAAGCAAGAAACCTGGGCCAGTCAGATCGTGGCAGAGACCGTCGATTACCTGGCTCAGGCCATCGCGGCTGTCAGCCTGTGCCTCGATCCCGATCAAATTGTGCTCAGTGGTGGTGTTGCGAACTCTGCCGACCTGTTGATCGACCCAATCCTTGACCGGCTGAAGGGTGTCATTCCTATCTTACCCAGCCTAATCCCTTCCTCCCTTGGATACCGGGCTGGTGTTTTGGGTGCTGTCATTTTATTGCTGCATAATACTTTAGATTATTACGCTGTCCGTAAGCTATCGTAGAATTCCTTATCACTAGCTCGAAGCTAATCCGTTTAAAAACGGATGGTTTCTCCTGTTCGCGCGCATTCTCAATCCTCCCTAGTAGTAAATTGACTGCTTCTTCAGCGATGCGCGTGTGGCTGGTAGCGATTGCCGAAATGGGAGGATTCGAATATGCGAACCAATCCAGGTCATCAAAACATATTAGCGATAATTCATTTGGGATCGAGACTCCCGACCGGGATAAGGTCTTCATCACTCCCGGTATAATCACATTACTTGCCACAAAGATCGCTGTCGGTGGATTATCGAGTTTCAACAACTCACCGGTCGCCTGAGCTCCCCAGCTGCTGCGTAAAGCCCCCAGCTTGATAAGAGCTTCTTCTGCAGGTATCCCAGCGTCTTGAAGAGCCTCTAGATGACCCTGCCATCGTTCGTAATTGCTGCTATACTTCACATCTCCACCAATATAACCTATCCGCTTATGACCGAGGTCAATCAGGTGCTGGGTACCTGCTTTGCTTCCAGCGAAATCTTCAAAGACAATCGTATCGATCCGGTTCCCTTCTATTCGCCGGACGATCGCAATGACAGGAAGGCGCTGGCTTTGTAGAAAATCTAATCTCTGATCATCCCCGGCTGTCGGTACCCACAGCAGTCCATCCACATCATGCCCAATGAGAGTGTGCAAGGTATTCTCTTCAATCTGGGGATCATCGCGCGTAGAAGATAACAATAGCTGGTAACCGTGCTCCGTCAGCAACTGGCTGATAGCATCTGCCAGGGCGGTGTAATAAGCATTTAACAAGTTGGGTATTAACAATCCGATCGTACGGCTAGAGCGTTGTCGCAAACCCCTGGCGCGTAGGTTGGGTTGGTAGCTTAAAGATTCCGCCGCTTTTAATACCCGTTTCCGTGTTTCTTCAGCGATGTAACCGGTATTATTGAGTACTCGGCTGGCTGTGGCAACCGAGGTTTTAGCCAGAGCTGCCACATCTTTTAGACTTGCACGCCTTCGGCTGATCATAGGATAATTCCAACTTTCTGATAACGTTTTCATTATAGCAACCCCATAAAATCGTGTCAAGCAAGGTCGATCTTGACGATGCCTGTCTGGGGGATGTATACTAAATACCGCATGAAATCGTTTCCACAACCATCTTTTCTCTGAGTGAACTAATTTAACTGATCTGAAATCTTTGTTTCTGAATTCCTCCCCTCGAAAGGCGATCCTATGAAAACAGGTATGATCGGTGGAAGTTTATCCGTGCTCAACGACGATGATCTCTGGCGTATCCACAGCACCTCTTTGAGGTTACTCCAAGAACATGGTATGTTTAGCGAATCTGACCTCATCCTGGATATATTTAAGAAAGGTGGTGCCCAGGTTGACCAATCGTCACGGGTCGTCCGCCTCCCATCCGAAATGGTCGAGGCTGCCTTGAAGTCTGCCCCTAAGTCCTTCGTCCTGTGTGGTCGTGATCCCGAGATGGATCTCTTGCTCGAAGCCGGGCGAATTTACTTTGGCATGGGTGGGACTCCTGAGCCAAATATTTATGATTACGATCTGAATGGTCCGCGCCTGCCTTCTACCGCCGACATGGTCAACTGCACCCGCCTCGCTCACACCCTCCCCAACATGGATTTCGTCATGACTTTATGCTCAGCGCGCGATGTTCCTCCCGAACAGAGCTATTTCTGCGAATATGATGCCCTGTTCCGTAATACCACCAAGCCAATTATTACCACCTCCCCCGGACGGGGTTATACTGCTAAGCTGATCGAGTTCGCCGCGGCTGCCAGTGGAGGTGAGGAGGCTCTTCGTAGACGCCCTACCACGGTGCTCTTCACTCAGCCCGTCTCCCCTTTGCGCATCAGCCGGTACAGCGAGGGCATGATAGAGGCTGCCGCGGCAGGCCTCCCCATTATGACCTCTCCCGGACCCATGATGGGTGCTACCAGCCCAGCTACCTTAGCAGGCACTCTGGTTCAGATCAACGCTGAGGCGCTCTTCGGTTTGGTTCTTGCCCAGCTCATCAAGCCGGGTACCCCGGTTATTTATGCCCCCCACACCGGTGTGATGGACATGGCGACCGCCCAGTGTACCTACGGCAGTGCTGAACAGACCCTGGCGCGCGCCGCGGTTGCCCAACTCTCCCTTTTTTACCACTTGCCATCCTTTGGACTGGGCGGCGGAGTCGAAGCTAAGTTGCCTGACGCCGAAGCAGCCACCCAGGCTACCCAGGGCATGCTCATGAACGCCTATGCCGGTCTGACCCTCACCCAATGCCTGGGTACAATGGCCAGCGGTTTATATGGGTCAATGGAAATGGCAGTCATCTGCGATGAGATTGTCCTGAATATCCGGCGGTTGTTGTCGGGCATCTTGGTAAATGAAGATACCCTGGCTTATGATGTGATGACCAAGGAGATTGGTTACAGCGGTTCCTACCTGGATAAGGATCACACTGCCCGGCACTTCCGTAAAGAGCTATATTTCCCCAAGTTATTTAAACGCCAGTCGGTCGACCAGTGGGTAGCTGCCGGTCGAAAATCCATAACTCAGGTAGCCCACGAAAAGGTGCTGGCTATCCTGGCTAAGCCGACCCCCGCTCCCCTGCCCCCAGGCGCCGACCAGGCACTGGCGGATGTTTTACACCGTGCCATTAATGATGCTGAAAAACTATCGACAGAGATGTAAGCCTACTTTACTGCCCCACCGATTAACCCCCGGATAAAGTATCTCTGCCCAAACATATACACGACTACAATCGGTATCGTAGCGATCAACAACCCCGCCATCGTGGCGGGGATATCCACATAGTTACGAGAGCGCATCGCCGCGATCCCCACCATCAGGGTTTTCAACTCATCGCGCTGCATAAAGATCAACGCGATCAGGAGCTCGTTCCACACCCACAGGGCATTGACCACTACCAGAGTGATGATCGCTGGAGTTGATAAGGGCACCAGGATCTGCGCAAACACTCCAAAATTGGAACACCCGTCGATGTAGGCGGCATCAATGATCTCTTTCGGGATGGTCTGGAAGAAATTCGTCATTAAATAGATAGAAAAAGGCAGTAGCAAACCCGTATAGATCAAGATAGTCCCGTGGTAGGTATTGACCATCCCCCAGCGTACCATCGCTATAAACAATGGCACGATCATCACTACAGGCGGGATCACCATCAAAGACAGGATCAGGTTGAAAAGTGTGCGTTTACCGGCAAAATCCATCCGGGCGAAGGCATACGCGGCGAAGCAGGCGATCACCAGCGAGATAGCCACTGCTCCCACCGTCAGGATGGTGCTATTCGCGAACCGGATAAAAAATTTCTCTCCCGCCAAGGCAGTTACGAAGTTCTTGGTGGATAACGAGCTTGGAAAGCCCCACTTATTGGCAATATATTCAGCTTTAGTTTTGAATGATGAGACGGTCATAAAATAAACTGGGAATAACGAAAGAACCGTCGCCAGGATTACGATCCCTTGGCGGGTGATAGCACTGATAATTCGGAAAATCTTATCCTGGACGCTCATCCGATTCCGTAATGTCCTGGCTCCTCGATCAAGACGCCGCCTCCGGTACTCCCACTCTCTCGCGCAAACGCAGTTCTAAGAAGATAAAGATGCCCGTGAAAAACAGCAGTAACACTGACACCGCCGAGGCTATATTCATCTGGTTATACCTGAATCCCGACAAGTACACATACAGTTCCGTAACCATGGTCGAATTCCCCGGACCTCCACCCGTCATCACATAAACATAATTAAAAACCCACGATAGCATCGTGATCACAGAAACGACACTAAAGAACTCGATAACAGTCGACAACTGCGGTACGGTGATATACCATTGAAGCTGCCACCAGTTCGCTCCGTCGATCTTGGCTGCATCGAACAGCTCCTCCTCCACCGACATGAGACGCGCCAGGAATAGCACGATCCCAAAACCGACTTCCTTCCAGATGATTACGAACATTAAGGTAGGTAAAGCCAGCTTGGTGCTCCCCAACCAGTCTAAAGCCAGGATATCCAATCCGATAAACTTCAGGAAATCGTTCAGAACCCCGCTTAGCTGGAAAATATACGAGAAGATTAACCCCACCACTGTGATGGGCAGCAGGTATGGCAGGAATAATGTTGTGCGGTAGAACTGCCAACCGCGCATTTTCTCGAACAAGAACACCGCCAGAATTAAGGCGACTACCACCATGATCGGGACACAGATTAATAAAGAAAGGTTATTGCGGATCGCCATGATGAATACGTCATCTTTAAATAAAGACCGGTAATTGGTCAGACCAGCAAAGATGACAACACCCCCCGAGGTGCGCTGCAAGCTGAGGATTACCAACCTCACAATCGGGTAGCCGAAGACCAGCACCAGTGCCACCAGCGCTGGCGCCAGGTACAACCACGGTTCATACTTCTTGTAATGCATGAAGCTTCTAGATTGGGTTACACAAGCAGTACTTGCCTGTGTAACCCAATTTTACTATTTCATCCAGTTTTCAAAGTTCTTAACCGCGTCCGGGCTTTGCTCTCGCCATTTGGTGATGACTTCCTCCGCCATCTTAGCCAATTCCTCGGGGGTTTTATCGCCTGAGAATAATAGCTGCGTCCCTGCGAAGTTCGACTGCTCATCCAGCATGCTGGGGATAAAGTTCTCCAGGTTAGGACCAGCGATAGTAGTATCCCATTGGTAGATCTGCTTTAGGACCGGTTGCTGGATCAGGCTTACATCCAGCCGGTCATCCGCCGGGAAAACACCGGTATATTCAAACCAGGCCTTCAACCGGTCGGGAGTGTGCATATACATCAGGAAATCAGCTGCTTCCTTGGGATACTTTGACCAGGAGGTGATACCCCATCCCTGGGCAGTGACGATGTAGGTATCAGCCAGCTTACCTTTACCCCACTTGGGGGTCAACATTACATTCATCTTGTCCCATCCGCCCAGTGTGTCAGCCCATCCCTTCAAGAAGGTATCATTGCCGAAGATCATCGCAGCCTTGCCCTGCACGAACAGGTCCTGTCCCTGCTGGTAATCCAGGGAGTTGATATCAGCATTCCAACACTTGGCGTCTTTCAGTTCCTTCAGCTTGCTCCACCACTCAGCGAACTTGGGTTCGGTAAATTTTGCTTTGCCGACCGAAGCTTCCATGAA
>Ga0105152_10000200_pt1 | contig 15653 bp, 14 predicted proteins | sample LakBais05cmmetaG_FD_81534 | JGI IMG/M metagenome (GOLD analysis project Ga0105152, IMG submission 81534) | Lake sediment microbial communities from Lake Baikal, Russia to study Microbial Dark Matter (Phase II) - Lake Baikal sediment 0-5 cm | ecosystem: Environmental > Aquatic > Freshwater >...
ATATCAACGGCACGAGAGGATGGTCACCCTTCCCTATTCAATAATTTATTGGCCAGTTCGAACAACGCTTCCCCGGCATCACCCTGTGGATCAGCAATGCGCAAGGATTGCAGTGCCAGGTCGGTCATCTGATCGGCGGTCTCCTGTGTGTACAGCCGCGCCCCTTCCGCAGCCAACTGTTCTGCCAGACCGGTAACCTCCTCGGGTCTTACCGGACCCTCGGCCCAGCGCCGCGCAAACGGCCCTTCCTTTCCGAGACTGAATAGAACCGGAAGCGATTTCTTTCTGGAAACCAGATCTGACTCAGCGGATTTTCCTGTCAGCGTCGAGTCTCCCCAAATGCCGAGCAAGTCATCCTGCACCTGGAAGGCAAGGCCGAGGTAATGTCCGAAGTCGCGATAGGCTTCCTGTGTGGCTTCGTCCACCTCGCTGAGTAGCGAGCCGAGTGCGCAGCAGGCGGCCAGCAAGGCAGCCGTCTTGGCGCTGACCATCGGCCAGTAGTCTTCAATGGTCAGGTCGGTGCGCTGTTCGTAGGACATGTCCAGGTACTGGCCGCGTGTCAGGTCGAGGCAGGTGTTGTGGAGAATCTTTGCAGCCTTGATCACTATCTCAGCAGGGTGGTTGGACGCCAGGTCCAGTATGGCCTGGTTGGAGAGCACGAACAGCGCGTCACCGGCGTTGATCCCCTGCGGCATGCCCCACTTCACCCAGACGGAATCCCGCCCGCGGCGTTTACCCGAGTTGTCCTGGATGTCGTCGTGGACGAGCGAGAAGTTGTGGACAAGTTCGACGGCTGCCGCGGCCGGGAGTGCAGCCTTCCAGTCTGCATTACAGGCGGCACAGGTGAGCAGAACCAGCAGCGGGCGGATGCGTTTCCCCTGTGCCTCCGGCCCGGCTCCTTCGCCGGTCCAGCCCATGTGGTAGGTCAGCATCTCATGGAAGGGACGCGTGCGCGGTTCGTCGAGCCGGGCGATCTGGCGCTGCAATTCTGATTCGATTTGGGGAAGCAAATCCTGAATCATAGTCATATCCAATCGCCTATAGAACTCCCAGCTGGGTCAATTCGGTATTCAACAAAGCCGGGGTTTGAAATTGAAAAGTGACAAACCCAAGTGCACAGGCGATGGAGACGTTTATATCCGAGTCATCGATCAGTAGACATTCGTGGGCGGGTCTGCCAATCTTCTTGAGCAGTAACTTGAAAATGGCGGGATCGGGCTTGATCAGGTTGATGTAGCCGGAGACGACCATATCGTCGAACAGTTCAAAGAACGGATACTTTCTGCGTGTGGCTGGGAATGTCTCGACTGACCAATTGCTCAATCCGTAGAGCGGAAATCCTTTTCGTTTGAGTCTATTTAATATCTCAACTGCTCCTGGAATCTCTCCTGCAACCGACTCTTCCCAAGTCTCATAGTAAGCCTGTATGTGACGGCTGTACTGCGGATATTGATTGGAAAGGATCGCTACGCCTTCTTTGAACGGACGACCTTTATCCTGGTGGACGTTCCACTCCATGAAGTTGATCTCTGCCAAGAACTGCTCCATGGCTTCAGGGTTGTCGGGGAAGTAGCGGCGATACAGGTTTCGGGGATTCCAGTCGAGCAGGACACCGCCGAAATCGAAAACTATGGCTTTGATGTTGGAAGTCATTTGGGCAGCAGGGTAGGGTGAGGGGTCATTCATGCAGTTTCAAAAGTTCCATCAACTCTTTGAGCGCTTCCTTATGCGTCTTTTTCTCAAAATCAATATATTGCTTCTTGATGACCCAGATTGGAATGTCACACTATGATTAAACGCTTAAGTTCTTGAAGTTGGGATATTTCAGGAGGCATAGAAGTAAGCTGATTGTCGGACGCGATAAGGCATTTGAGTTTATTTAGTTTGACGATTTCGGGAGGAATATTCTTAATCTGATTAGAACCGATGTTTAGTTGTTCAAGATACGGAATCTGGAATGTTTCTACAGGCAAAGTAACTAAATTCAGAAACCGCAAATCAAGCTCAGTTTTCTTATATCTGAGTGTTAGTTCGATACTCTCCAGGACAATTTGTTCTGGCGTTTTGTTCGTCATGTCTATTTCCCGATTAAAGTTATGTTTTGCAAGGATATAATATTTGTTGCGCCCGCCGCGAACATCGTCACTTCAATTTGTCTTTTCGTCAAATTCATCATCTCAATTGCCTCCTCTGTAGAAACCGCCGCAGCTCTCAAGAACTGTCCTGCCATGCCGCCGAGCGTTGCACCCAAGGCGATGCACTTGGCGATGTCGAGTCCGTCTTTGAGTCCGCCGCTGGCGAAGATCGTTATTTCGGGTGTGGCTTTCTTGATGTTCAAAAGGGACTCAGTAGTTGGGATACCCCAACCAACAAACGTCGCGGCAAGTTGGCGGGTGAACACATCCGGGGCGCGGTGCATTTCGACTTGCGACCAACTTGTCCCGCCGGCGCCAGCCACGTCAATGGCAGAGACGCCGCAATCGGCGAGAATCTTAGCAGTTCTTTCGGAGGTACCCCAGCCAACTTCTTTGACAATCACGGGTACTTCGATTTTTATACAAACTTTCTCGATTTTCTTTGCCAGCCCGGCGAAATTGGTATCGCCGCCCGCCTGCACGGCTTCCTGTAAGGGATTGAGATGCAGGCAGAGCGCGTCAGCCTGGAGCATGTCCACGGCGCGGCGGCATTGATCAATGCTGTAGCCGTAGTTTAACTGCACCGCGCCCAGGTTGGCAAAAAGTAAAATATCTGGAGCCACTTTGCGGGCGATGGAAAAGGTCTCGGCCAGGTCGGGGTTTTCGAGGGCGGCGCGCTGACTGCCAACACCCATTGCCACGCCAGCGGTCTGGGCGGCTTCGGCGAGACGCTGGTTAATCGTTTTTGCTTCCTCCGTCCCGCCGGTCATTGACGAGATGAGGATGGGCGCGTTCATTTTTTTTCCGAACAGGTTGAGGGTCGCGTCAACCGCTTCGAGGTCAAGTTCCGGTAAAGCCTCGTGGACGAAGTGGTAACGTTCCAGCCCGCTGGTCAACCCGGAACGGACATCCTGTTCCAGGTTGATCTTGATGTGGTCGGCTTTCCGCCGGTCAATGGGCGCAACTTTTGCCATAAGTTTGTGTTCCTTGTATTGAATTATAACGGCGAAACGATTACAATAGTGCCAGTATAAACTCACAGGAGGCAGAAATGGCGAGCACTTTTGATGAAGTAAAGGCAATTATCGTGGACTTGTTGGGCGTGGACGAGGTGAAGGTTAAACTCGAAGCCCGCTTCCGCGAGGACCTGGAAGCTGATTCGCTCGACCTGGTCGAACTCATCATGAAGTTTGAGGATGTTTTCGGCACCGAGATTTCTGACGAGGATGCCCAGAAGATCACCACGGTCGGCGAAGCGGTCAAATTCGTTGAAGCCCAAAAAGCCAAGAAATAACCGTCCACCGTTCGAAATAAGATAAGCCGCTTGCAAAGGCGGCTTTTTTCGTGTCTTACAAATTGGGTACGAGCTGCCGGGTTTGGCTGGTGTTACAAAAAATAAGCCCTGAGTTGATTTGATTCTCAGAGCTTATTCCATTTATTTTATTTCTATTTCAAGAGACTTGGGATTTCTTCCGGGTGCTTGGCTACTTTTACACCCGCTGCTTCGAGCGCTTTGACTTTGTCAGCTGCGGTGCCCGCGCCGCCTTCGATGCTGGCTCCGGCATGGCACATGCGCTTTCCGGGAGGGGCCGTCTGCCCGGCGATGAACGAGACGACTGGCTTGGTCATCTTGGAGGCGATGAACTGGGCCGCCTTTTCCTCGTCCGTGCCGCCGATTTCGCCAATCAGAACTACTTTCTCGGTGTGTGGGTCATCTTCGAACATGGACAGGCAGTCAATGAAATTAGTGCCGTTGATGGGGTCGCCTCCGATGCCAACACAGGTGGTGGCGCCCATGCCGACCAGTTTCAGGGCATAGAGTACTTCGTAGGTTAACGTGCCGGAACGCGAGACGACCCCTACGTTGCCGGGGATGGCGATGTTACCGGGGATGATGCCCACTTTGGCCTCGCCGGGAGTCAACAGACCAGGGCAGTTCGGACCGAGCAGCCGGACCTGTTTCTGGTCGAGGTATTCGCGCACCCGCATCATATCCTGCACTGGAACACCCTCGGTGATGCAAACGATGAACGGGATGCCTGCGTCTGCAGCTTCGAAGATGGCGTCCGGGGCGAACGCTGCGGCGACAAAGATGATACTGGCATTCGCGCCGGTTGCTTCTACGGCCGCCTTGCAGGAGTCGAAGACCGGCACTTTGTCGTCCAGGACCCATTCGCCGCCCTTGCCGGGGCGTGTTCCCGCCACGACTTTAGTGCCGTAAGCCAGCATTTGCTGGGTGTGGAAGAGGCCTTCATTGCCGGTGATGCCCTGTACCAGAAGGCGGGTATTTTTATCAACTAATATGCTCATTTCGGCCTCCTATGCTTTCGCAGCCGCAACGGACTTCTTGGCCGCGTCGGCAAGGGTCTCGGCGGTAATCATGTGGGCGTCTGCCAGGAGTTTACGGCCTTCCTCGGCGTTGGTGCCCACTAGACGCACAACCATCGGGATGGTCGGTTTGACTTCCTTGAGGGCGACCAGGATGCCTTTGGCCACTTCGTCACAGCGGGTGATACCGCCGAAGACGTTGAACAGGATGGCCTTGACATTTTTGTCAGATAGGATGATGCGCATGGCTGCCGCGACTTTGTCCGCGCCCGCCCCGCCGCCGATGTCCAGGAAGTTGGCTGGTTCGCCACCAAATAATTTGACGATATCCATGGTGGTCATAGCCAGTCCCGCACCGTTGACCATGCAGCCAATATTGCCGTCCAATTTGATGAACGAGAGCCCGTACTTGCGCGCCTCGGTCTCGGCGGTGGCTTCCTCGTCCACGTCACGCATCTCGGCCAGGTCGGGGTGGCGGAAGAGAGCGTTATCGTCCAACAGCATCTTGCCATCCAGCGCCATCAGTGATTTTTCTTTAAGGATAACCAACGGGTTGATCTCTGCCAGAGTCGCGTCGCATTCCATGTAAGCGCGCCAGAGGCCCCGGCAGATATCGCCGAACTGCTTCCAGTATTCCTTCGGCAGGTCAATGCCAATCGCAATGTCGCGTGCCTGGTAGTCGCGCAGGCCGAGCAGCGGGTCAATGTGGACTTTGATGATTTTCTCGGGATTGGTGCGGGCAACTTCCTCGATTTCCACGCCACCGGCGGCGGAGGCCATAAAGACCGGGCGACGCGCGGCACGGTCATTGGTGATTCCCAGGTAGATTTCCTGTTCGATGTTGGCTGCCGGGTCTACCAGCACTTTACGGACCGGTAGTCCCTTTATTTCCATGCCCAGGATTTGCGTCGCGACTTCTTCGGCTTCTTTGGCAGACTTGGCAAGCCGGATGCCGCCCGCTTTGCCGCGCCCACCCACCAGCACCTGGGATTTAACAACAACACGGCCACCTAACTCTTCGGCGATCTGTCTCGCCTCTGTTGCGGTAGCCGCTACCCTTCCCTTTGGGATCGGGATGCCATATTTGGCAAAAATCTGTTTGGATTGGTATTCATGCAGTTTCATGCGGAAGATTCTCCCTTTGGAATGTTAAGCGCAAGCATTATATCATTTTGCTTTTTTAAATATCATATGTAATTAATCAACAGACCAAAATGACATTCGGTCTGCTTATGGCATTGTAAATCGCATCAACCGGTTGTTCGCTGCGTCGCATACCCAGACATGCCCTTCGGCGTCCACTGCGAGGGCGGCGGCCAAACCGAAATTTTCTGCGCCAATCCCGTATTCGCCCCAGGTGCGGATGAACTCGCCGTTGGTCGTAAACTCGAGCACGCGGTACGCTTCCGGGTCCGTGACGAAGATGTGTCCTTGATTGTCTACCGCGAGATAAGGCTTGTTATCCAACGATTCGCCATACCAGCCAGCTACATCCCATTGGAGGAATGGAGAATAAGTTGAACCATCTTCGCTGGGTGCAAAGACCTGGACGCGCTGGTTCCAGGTGTCGGCCACGTACAGGTAACCTCGTGGATCAAATGCCAGACCGACCGGCTCCTCGAATTGGCCGAAGGATAGACCCTCACTGCCAATTTGCAGGATAAAATTCCCGTCCGCATCATAGACGAGGATACGTTTGTTGCCCGTATCTGCTACAAAGACGCGCCCCTGCGCATTCACGGCGATGCCACGCGGACCCCATATCCCAAACGGACCATTGTTGATCGGGTCGTAGAGGGGGGTACCCCACGTTGTGAGCGGTGTTCCGCTGGCAGTGAACTTCTGGATGCGATGATTCCAAGTATCTGCCACGTAGATGAACTCTCCGTCGGGTGAAACTGCCACAGCCCAGGGCTGGTTAAAGGTCCCGGAGGGGGCGTCACCGGATGTACTGTCGCCGAAAGAGCCCCAGGCGTTGAGGAACTGCCCATCGGCGGAGAAATGCTGGATGCGATTGTTGTTGGTATCGGCGACATACAGGGTCCCGTCTGGGGCAATAGCAATTCCGTGTGGAGCATTGAATTGGCCGTCTGATGTGCCATTCACTCCGAAGATAAGGACCGCTGGAAGGGCAAGTCCTCCTTGCTCATAGGGATCGGCCTGAACGGTTGTTGTCTGGAGTACACCATAGTCCCATATTTCTGCAGCCACATCTTTCCGGATGAATAATTGCATTTTGTCGCATGGGTTCCAATCTGGCACGGTCAGCCCGGTATTACGAGTGGCTTCGGCATACTGTGAATAATCCCGGTCGAACCAGATTTGCCAGAGGGCTGCCCGCATGGATGGATTGGTCAGTGCATCCTTGATGCGCGCCCAGGTCAGGTTGAAGTAATCCTGGTTGGGCCATACCATGCGGATATAGTTGATACGGTAGTAATCGTTACCAACGATTGCCTTGATGGCATCAATGTTCTTCTGGTCAACAATAATAACCGGCACGCCGCGCAGGTCTGAGCCCGGCTGGTCAAAGGCAGTCTTGTTGGGGTAATGGCGAATATACCAGGTGAATGGCCAGGCCACACCGCTGTCTGGTGCGCTGTTATCATATGCCAGCGTAAGGTTCTGACCCCCGGCGGTCCGGCTGGAGATTTTGTCAATCTGTGCCATCACACCTTTGATGCCGCTCGCTCCGTGGGCGTAGACCAAATATTCGGTAGCGTCATTGGGATGGAGATAGGCGGCGCGGACGGCGGTGCGTGCAGTCAGAACGGCCAGCAGGCTGAAAAATACCAGCGCGGCCAACCGCAGCGCGTCGCGGACCTGCCAACTGGTCAGCAAATAGGCCAGCCCGCCTGCGCTGACGAGGGCAGTTATCGCCGAGAACAGGAACACCCCGGTTGCGGATAATTGTGCCAGCGTCTTACCCTGGAAGGGAGGATTCACTCCCAGGATTGTTACCAACCCTCCGGTCAGACCGACGAAGAATATAACCAGCAAGACGGTTGCACAGCCGCCACGTCCGCGGAACTTTGACCAGTCCAGCCGCTCGATAACCATACACAGCCCCCAGCCGGTCAGCAGGATCATCGGTAGCGTGATGTGGACCGTCAGCCAGGGCATTTTCTCACCGGCGATGGAAAAGGCGAGCAGGCTGGACAACGCCCACCAGATCAGCAGGCCGAACGTGGGTGCAGCTTCTGGAGCAGCCGCAGCCGAAGGGTCCGGTTCCGAGGACGTTTCGTGGGGCAGTGGAGCCGGTGATTTTCGGCGCAGGCCGAAGAACGCAGCCAGACCGAGTCCGAGCGCAGGTAAATACTCATACAATGGAATCTGAATCAGCAGGTAGTAATACCAAGGCTGGCTGCCACGGTGGACGCCCTGTTGTTCCAGCCAGTATCCCAGTGACCCGACCACACCGGTTGCCAGTCCCGGCCAGTTGGTAAAAACGCTGCTATAGAAAAAAATGTAGATGCCCCAGAAAAGGGCTGCGTTGACCAGCCAGCGTTTCCAATCCCAGAGCAGGCCAACGACAATCGCGATGATGATCAGCATAATTAAGACCGATGCCGTCTTGACTGGGCCTTGGGCCCAAAGAGCCTGCCAATTCCAACCCGGCCAGGTAAAAATGTAGTCGAGCGGGTTCCAGCCCAGTGCCTTGACCGGGAGCGGAGCCAACTGTGGCAGGACAAACGTGCCGAGTAGGATGAGAATGTCGAACGAACGCTCGCGGCGCAGGTATTTCCAGCCATAACCGATAACGAGCAAGACAGCCGCTGCGACAAAGGCGATACTCGCCAGCACAATCAAGGATGTGACCGAGGGTAAATGCCCGGTAAGCGGTGCAGTCTCCGGCGTTGCTCCCGGGATGAGTGGTGCGGTAGTCTGGCCGGCATCCGTCGTGGCTTGGGTGCGGGTATAGATTGTTACTCCGAGCGCTGCGCCGATAAGCAGCACCCCAACGGACAGGATCACGATAAACCCGTTCAATACACCGTTGTTCTTCCAGGGCGAGCGAGTCACGTGGTTAACAAGATAGAATGCCAGAAAGAGCAGCGCCTGAGCGGTGTAAATAAACGCGGTTTCTTTGACCGTGAAGTGGAGGGCGGTGGCGGCGGTTAGCAGGAGTAAATGACGTTTTTTGCCGGTCTCCAGATACCGCAAGATCGCGTAGAGCGTCAGCACTCCCAGCAGGGCCACAAAAGCCTCATTGCGTGCATAGCGCCCGTAATAGAGCATGTAAGGTGAGATGAGCACCAGTCCGGCAGCAACCAGCATTCCGGCACGGCCGAGGTAGCGCCGCCAGTTCCAAAGCAAGACAACCGTCAGAATGCTGACAATGGCATGCGGCAGGCGGGCTGTGAAATCATTGTCTCCGAACAGGAAGTAAGTCAGCGCCAGCAAGTGGAATTGCAGCGGCCCGTGTGTTGTGGGAGTGTGCTGATAACCTTGCCCAATCGAAAAGAGCCAGGAGTAATAAACGTGCAGGCTTTCGTCATGGCTCATGACCCGCACTCCCAGATTGTACAACCGGCTGACGGCCATCAGAATAACGATGATGACGAAAAGGAGCATTTCCCCAGTAAAAGCCGGGAGAGTGGCGAAGAGGGGGCGGTCAAGCCAGGAGCGTTTGTCTTGAGTCTCGATCATGCTAATGCACCTGTGTGAATTTAGGATGGATGGGCTGAGGATACTGCAAACGCATCAATCTGGCAAGCAAGGGATATTATTTTATTGCGTATAGCCACTACAACATAAGTAATTATCCTAAATAACATCATTAAAAACTAAACACAGCTCGCAAGTTGTCCACACCCTGCCTGTATATCCACACCGCGCCGCAAGCGGATCGTGCAGGGGACCCCGGAACGGATCAGGATTTCTTTGAATTCGTCCGCACACTTACGCGTCGTGGCCTTACCGGAGTAACCCTCGGTGGGATTGAGGGGGATGGCATTGACGTGGCACAGCAATCCCTTGAGTTTGCTTGCCAGCAAATGGGCTTGCTCTGGAGTGTCGTTGACTCCATTGACAAGTGCCCATTCGAAAGTGATACGGCGTCCGGTGGCAGCGACTACGTCGCTGCAGGCTTCGAGCAATTCATCAATCGGGTAGCGTTTGTTGACAGGCAGCATGGAGGCGCGCAGGGCATCGTCGGCAGCGTGGAGGGAAATCGCAAGGTTGAACTGTCGCTTTTCGGCAGCAAACCGCCGGATGGCCGGGACCAGGCCAACGGTCGAAATGGTGAAGCGCCGTGCCCCAAAGTTGTAACCATCTGGATCGTTCAACTGGTCAATGGCAGCCATGGTGTTGTTGTAGTTATGGAACGGTTCACCCATGCCCATCACCACCACGTTGGTAACCACTTCGCCCTGATCATGCAGCAGGCGGGCATAGTACATTACTTGGGCAACAATTTCTCCACTCGAGAGATGACGCTTGAAGCCCATCTGCCCGGTGGCGCAGAAGACACAGCCCATGGCGCAGCCAACCTGGGTGGAAACGCACAGCGTGCGGCGGCCTTGCCCTGATCCGTCGCGCTGAGCTTGTTGAAATGCTGCCGAAGGGTCGTATTTCATAAGAACAGTCTCGATGGCCTTCCCGTCATGCAATTGGAACAACGTTTTGACCGTCTCGCCATCCGAGGACTGGAGCGTGGTGGTGGGAACGAGGATGTTAAACTCCAGGGATTCGGTCAGTTTCTGACGCAAGGCGGCAGGCAGGTTGGTGAATTCTTCGGGAGTGTTCCAGAAATTGCGGTACAGTCCCTGCCAGATCTGCCGGTTGCGGTAAGCGGGTTCGCCCCATTCGGCCAGGAGGGTGGTAAGTTCGGGGAGGGAGAGATCGGAAATCAATGTGGTGCTCATCCAATGAAATTCTATCGCAGCAGAAAAATGCACTGCCCTGAAATTGTGGCAGTGCATTGATTGTTTATCTCGCCAATAACTGATTTAATTTACTTCCACTTGAAAGAAATTAGAAATGCACTTGGATTTGGATATTACTTACTTCACCAATGAACCCAAATCTTCTGCGATGACATCTACAACTGGCCTCCACGCTTCGCCCTGTTCACGCGTGCTTACTCCGCTCAACACCAACGCGACCGGGCATCCGGCTACCTGGCCCCCGGCGATGTCAGTCTCCAGGCGGTCACCGACTACAAGAGTCTTTTCTTTGGCAGTGCCCAGCCTTTCGCGCGCCAATTCGAGCAAGTAGGGGGCGGGCTTCCCGGCGTAAATGGGTTCGATGCCAGTAGCTGTAATGATCACCGAGATCCACGCGCCCGCGCCGGGAATTTCGCCGCGCGGGGTTGGGAAAGTCTTATCAGGATTGGTGGCGTAGAAAGGCACGCCGCGCCGCACCAGCAAGGCGGCCTCGCACATTTTAGCAAAGTTGATGCCCCGGTCAATTCCCATCACCACCGCCTGGGCTTTTTCGGCTTCTTCAACAGACAGTGGTTTGAAACCTTTCTCGCGCAAGGCAAGCATCACACCCGCTTCACCAATCGCAAAGATCGGTCCGCCTGCGGGAAATTTTTGGCTGAGCAGGTGTGCCACTCCCAGCGAAGATGTCACCACCTGCCACGGCTCGACTGTCACACCGAAGCCAGCCAAACATTCGACGTATTGTTCGGGCGTACGCGTCCCGTTGTTGGTGGCAAAGGCCACTTTCAGCCCGCGGGCGCGGATCCGGTCAAAGACGGCGGGGAGATTACCGATGGGTGCATCGGCTTTCCACAGAACGCCGTCCATGTCGAGGATGAGGGAATTGATGGTGGGAGAAGGCATAGGCAATTAAATAGGCTGGACACGCAGGTCCGCCCCTACGGGTTATTTCTTGGTCGGGATTTCGAGCACCCGATCCACCAATCCGTATTCGACGGCTTGCTTGGCGTCCAGGTAGAAATCACGTTCGGTATCCTGCTTGATGACATCCACCGGTTTGCCGGTATGCTTAGACATAATATCATTCAACAGGTTGCGCAGGCGCAGGATTTGCTTGGTCTGGATCTCGATATCGGTGGCCTGACCCTGTGCGCCGCCCAGCGGCTGGTGCATATGGATGGTGGCATTCGGCAGGGCGTAGCGGCGGCCTTTCGAACCGGCGGTCAGGAGCACGGTCCCGAAGGAGGCGGTCACACCAACGGCCACGGTGCTGATCGGGTTGGAAATCATCTGCATCGTGTCATAAATGGCCAGTCCAGAATAAATCACCCCGCCAGGCGAGTTGATGTACATCTGGATTTCCTTTTCCGAGTCTTCCCGGCTGAGGAACAGCAACTGCGCCACAATGACATTTGCCACCTGGTCGTCAATGGCTGTGCCGACAAAGATAATGCGCTCTTTGAGAAGCAGGGAATAGATGTCGTAGGCCCGCTCACCGCGGCCAGACGACTCAACCACCATTGGAATAACGTTCTTGAAATCTGGATCCATTTTCACTCCATTTCTGCAAACAATAAAACGGGTTTACTTTTGGGGGGCTGTTTTCTTCCCCTTCGGGGACGATGTCCCTTTTGGGGAGGGTGTTGCAGCTGAAGGCTTTTTCGAACCTTCAACCGGTTTCTTGACCTTGGACGAGGTGGCTGACGAAGCAGCCTTTTTCTCGCCGGCCGCTTTTGGGCCAGCGGTTTTAGTACCCTTCGGCGAAGCCGCTTTGGAAGATTTCTTGACAGCAGGTTTTTTCGTTTCTTCTTCCATCGGAAGTTCCGGAGCCTGACCGGTAGCAATATCCTTGAGCCGGTTCAAAGTCTGCTGAACGTAGGCGCGGTTGGCGGATTCCATTGCCACGGTATTCATCAACTGCTTGGGCGGTTGGGATTTGCCGCGCATGGACTTTTGGAAACCGGCATCTCCCTGGTATTCACCCCAGGTCTGCTCAAACGAAGACTGGAGCATTTCCCGGCTGACTTCGATCTTCTCGACTTTGGCAAGTTGGTCCATAATGAGCGAGCGTTCCAGCCGCTTCATTGCAATCGGCTTGGCTTCCTCGGCGAGGAACTTTTCTTCGTCCATCTCGCGAGATTTGAGATAAGCCGCCATATCCAGGCCTTGCTCCGCCAGGCGGGACTTCAAATCTTCCATTACGTGTTCCAGTTCATGATCAATCACCTGTGGAGGATATTTGATGGCTGCCTTCTCTTTGATTTTCTCCATCAACTTGGCGAAATAATCGTCATCGTATTCGGCTTTGGATTGGGTTGCCAGGTTCGCCTTGACCGCCTCACGGAGGGCCTGCAAATTCTCAAATGGACCGACTTGTTTGGCAAAATCGTCGTTCAGGTCTGGCAGGATACTGCCACGCACCATCTTAACTTTCACGTCAAATATTACTGTCTGACCTTGCAGGTTTTCGTCTTTGTAATCTTTCTCGTACTTGTGGCTGAACGACTTGCTCTCCTCCCCACTCAGACCGACCAGCTCTTTCGAGAATCCTTTGAATGGGAACTCGTCATCTTTCTCGCCGTCACGGACAAAAACGGGCAGCCCGGGCCGGTCAATGGCCGGGGCTGCACCTTCGGCAGCTTTTGCCTGTACGCCTTTCAGGTCAATCATCACGAAGTCGCCCGTCTCGATGGGGCGGCTGACCGATTCGGTCTTGGTGTACATGCGGCGGAGTTCATCAATGGCTTCTTTGGCCTTGTCTTCGCCGGGTTCTTTCCAATCGTAGGGCAAACGGATTAAGCGGTAGTCTCCCAGGTCTGCGGTCGGGGCAAGCGGGACGGTAAAGGTAAACTTGGGCTTCTTGTCCAGGTCCTCGACTTTTTCCAGCGATCCTGCCGCGGCTGGTTCTAGCTTGGCCTCTTCCAAAGCCTTAGGATAGACCTCATCCAGGAGCAAATCCACTGCCTCTTCGGAAATAACGCTTTCACCAAAACTGCGCACGACCACTTCGTACGGAGCCTTACCGGGACGGAAACCGGGGATGGATTTGCGTTCAGAAATCTTCCGGGCGGCACGGTGCTTGGCACCTTCCATCTGCTCAGATTCCAGTACAACGATCAAGGTGACCTGATGGTCATCACGGGGTTGGGTTTTAATTTTCAATGCCTCATCCTTCTTTTCTTCATGTTTTTTCATGGTGAAGTGTGGGGAAGACGGGACTTGAACCCGTACGCCTTGCGGCACAAAATCCTAAGTCTTGCGCGTCTGCCAATTCCGCCACTTCCCCGGAACGCCAAGATTATAAGCGTAAGGGGGGTGTGCGTCAATAAAAGGGGTGTTGCTGTTAATCTTTTGCTTACAAGAGAAAAGGGGGCTCTTTTTGCCGTGATGCCTCAAAGCCAAATGTTACTATAGGCGTTTGCGATAAAGTACTGCACTCTTTGCAGTATAATCGCCGCATTCGTTTTTTCTTATGGAGATTGCACTTGAGCCGCATCATCAACCCCGATAGCGCTGGAAAAGAACGGACCCGTCTCACCAAAGCCATTGTGTTGGCGTTACGTGAACTGGCGCAGCAAACCGGACCCGGAGCCGAATCCCGCGATTTGGCCGCGTTCATTGCCCTGGCTCTCGCCATTGTTTCCGAGACGATAGAGGTATCGGTGGCCGCCTGGGAAAAACGCGGTTACTGGGTCAAAGCCGACAGGTTCCGCATTGACTGGGCCTGGGCCGGGCACTTCGCTGAAAATATGCAGCGTGCTGTGCAAACTGACGATTGGGGCACGGTAGCCGAGGTGGCTGCGCTGACTGCCCAAAAGCTGAACAAGATTACCGTCCCGGCCGGGAATCGTCTCGGAAAGCCGTGGGTGGGGGCGTGGAACGAGTTGCGAAAGCAATAAAAACATAATTCCCGGAGACTCACAGTCTCCGGGAATTTGTCTCTTACGGCGTCGTATAGGTCACGATGAGCGCCGGATTATTTATCGGGTCGGTTAATGGGGATGGGCCATACATGAGCTTGTCATATGCCCCGTCGCTGTTCGTTTGGTCTTGGAACTGGAGTCGCAACTGAAAGCGGGAAACTCCAAGTTTGGACTGGAGGGCTTTTTTAAGTTCCGGAGAAACCTCCACGGTGTTGAGCACCGCTGCCGCCCCCCAGTCGGCCAGGTTTCCACCACTCGGGAAGGTGGACACATAGTCCGTTCCATCCAGCGTGCCGAAGTCATGCAAGTACAAATTGAGCACACCCAGCGCAAATGGATTTCCGGCCATGGTGCTGTTGCGCATATCGAGTTTGACTTCTGTGATGATCGCGTTGGATGGAATGCTGGATATATTATAGGACAGAAAGACCTCCATACCTTTATTCAGATTAGAATCTCCAACGGATAATTCACTTGTACTTGTAACTCCGTCGGAGCGCACCGAGCCGCTCTCGCCAAACACTGGCAGGAGCGTGACGGAGGTCGTTGAGACCACCACGATCTTCACGATGAAAGTACCACCTGAGGGTGTGATGCCAAAGACCACCCCGCCCGGGTCACGCAGGCGCCAGTAACCGGTGTACGTTCCGGTAGCAGCTGGCGTTTTCAAGTTGACAGTCAGGTCAACCCACTGACCCGGGTTGACTACGCCGGTCGTCAACTGCTGGGTGTAACCAGCAGAGACACCCAGCCCATCGCCATGGTCGAAGATGAGCAGGTAACTGGAATTCCAGGAACAGGTACCCACGTTGCGGATGCGCCAGGTTTTGGAAAAAACCTGGTTGGGAGCCATCTTCGTGTTATCCGGGACGGTCACATCAATGCTGGCCGGATCCCATGTTGCCAGATTGCAGGGGATGGGCGTATTGGTCGGCGTATTGACCGCAGTTTTAGTTGGGATGGGAGAATTGGTCGGGATGGGAGTAAATGTTGACGTAGGTACAATAGGCACAGTTGAGGTCGGCGACGCGAGTAAAGCCACCCGTGTTAACTCGGCCGCAACTGTCTGAGCGGCCTGGGTAAAAATCGCGTCTGGTGATTCCTGAGTCGCAGTACCACCATTGCCGGGTAGGTTGCATGCTGCAGCCAGCAGTGCTAGCAAAACAAGAGCAATAAGTGATTTCTTCATCAGGTCTCTCCTTCTTACAGATAGTTTAATTAATTAAACAAGTGTAGTCAATGGGAAAGACGGTTTATCCCCCCTGAAAGTTCCTGGAAAATTAAAACAGTGAAGGCTGGTAGGCCGCCCGCCGCCCGTCGAAGAGCAGGAATGGCGCGGCCTTTTTAGCCTGCAACCCCATTTTTTTGAGCATGGATAG
>Ga0105152_10000201_pt1 | contig 15653 bp, 15 predicted proteins | sample LakBais05cmmetaG_FD_81534 | JGI IMG/M metagenome (GOLD analysis project Ga0105152, IMG submission 81534) | Lake sediment microbial communities from Lake Baikal, Russia to study Microbial Dark Matter (Phase II) - Lake Baikal sediment 0-5 cm | ecosystem: Environmental > Aquatic > Freshwater >...
CTGCTTTACCAAGGCTTCACTGCACGTGTCCAGTAATTCGCTGACACGGTCAATTTCTGTACTCTGATAGATAGCGTCCCGTCAAGTGGTGTAAATTACCACTGCTGATCTCTACCATCGGCATTTGAGCCTCGTCATCTGCCATTGGTCCGAAATTAGGATCGAAAGCTTTCCCTTGTGCCAGGGATTGCTTCGTCGCTGTCCTCCTCACAATGGCAAGAAGATGTATCACTGACGTGCTGAACGGGGATGGTAGGTTGACAGACGGCTGCGTGTGTGATAGACTCGTAAATGAGACCAGAAAACGAAGCTTTTGCAAGATGACCGTGCATTGTGGAAATCGAACGGAAAATCAAAAACTGCACTACATCTACCCTTGCCAAATTAACGGGATTTTAACATTAGCGGCATATTATTATGAGCACATGAGAGTGTAATGGAAGGGGGTGATGAAGCGCAATACTAGGAAGGAAAGTTCGTTTAGGATAGCAGAACCAAACTATGAAGAAAAGGAGGTGACAAGCGACAATTTTAGGACGGAAAAGGGTAACAAGTTTTGAAAGATTTAAGAAAGGAGGAGAAATAGTGAAAAAAGTACTTTTTATCTTAGTAGCTCTGGTGCTAACCCTCAGCGTGGGTCTTATCGGCTGTGGGGGGACCACAGGAACCACCGGCTCCGACACTATCGTTATCGGTATGTCCAGGTCTCTGACCGGGAGCTTTGCTGTTATTCACAGCTCGGCATTCGGGGCAATCTATCCCACGTATATCAGTATGCTCAATGACGCGGGCGGGATATCGATTAACGGCACGCCTTTTGATGTGGAAACAAAGGTACTCAACGATAACAGTGAGCCAGGAAAACTGCAGACTCACATCACCGCCTTGACAAATGACGTAGAGGATGGTGAGGTTCACACTATATTTGGCCCTACCTGTACCTACTTCATTGACCTTGCTGCCCCTATCTGCAATGATGCGGGTGTTGTACTAATAACCGTCGAGGGCGGTGCCACTTTCCTTGAGCAGCCAGGATATCTTCCTGAGTGGCCTTACGTGTTTATCACCCTGAGCTTTTCTGACTGGCGCCAGCTGCCGGTTTTGGCTCCATTGCTGAATGGTGCGGGCGCCACTAGTGCCTACATATTGTGGCAGAACGACGCGCACGGCCTGGAGTATCTGGCCACAGCCGCAACCACATTCCCTGCGGCCGGAATTACCATCGTAGGAAATCAGTCGGTTCTGGCTGGACCGGGTTTTGATCCCGCAACCATACTAGCCGCGGTAAACGCCACCAACCCCGATGTCGTGGCCCTCTTTTGCTATCCCGGCGAAATCATGGGTATTACCGGAACGGCAATAGCGCTGGGGTATAACTTTGATGCCTGGTGCACAGGCCCAGGCGCCAACTTCGGGTGGTTCGGCGGAGCATTTGGACCCTTGTCGGAGGAGGGAGTAATATGTTTTGCGGTGGCCAACAACGAGACGGTTGTTCCGGATGGAGACCCAACGATGGAAGTGTTATTTAACCACATACTCACGGGCGGGGTAGTTGCGGGCCAGGACTTCTGGGGTCATCCTCTCTACTGGGCAGCAATGCAGATCTGGCAGGCTGCTGTGACAGCTGTTGGAGCGCTTGCGGACGATGGAAAGTTTATAATTGACCAGGGCGACCTCAAAGACGAACTCGCTAGCTACATCAGCGCGGAGACTGGGGTTACCACGTGTCTGGGATCGACCTACTACACGATGTTCGGAACTGGTGGTGGAATACTGGCATACCAATGCCACAGCGGTGAGATTGGCCAGTGGCAAAGCGGGTATGTTCAAATCATCGGAGGTAACATACCTACCGCTACGATTGTCTACCCCAAGGCGAATTGGCCATAGGACCATAAATAGAAGAAGAGGAGAGGGATAAGGCTAGACATTAATACTAAGATCAGGAGTCTAGAATAGGAAGCAGGCTGTCCAGGAAGGACCATGGGCGGGAGTTATCCCGGAGAGAAATCTTCCTAGGCAGCCTGCCCGTGTGTGATTGCCAAGGACAAAAGGAAATAAAGGTAAGAAACCAGCACTATGATTGAGGTACTTCCAGCGGTACTCATAAACGGTTTATTGGTGGGCGGCGTCCTGGCCCTGATTGCCCTGGGCTTGAACATACAGTACGGTGTAGGCCGGGTGTTTAACATCGCTCACGGCGAATTTATTATGCTGGGGGCCTTCATCACCACTACGCTATTTACACTTACAGGCTCTGTTAAGATTGACCCACTGGTTTCCCTGGTTATCAGCGGTCCTTTTTTGTTCCTAATCGGTTTTATACTCTACAGGACTCTGTTCACAAGCCTTAGGAACAGGGCACCGTCACCGGCGGCTTTTGAGGGCAGCTCTTTGTTGGCCGCCTTTGGTCTCATCTTCGTCATCCAGAATACAGCCATACTAATATGGGGTGGTAGGACGAGGGTATATCTTTGGCCACACGACTTTGCGATCCCCCTTGCAGGAACGGTGTTTCGTTTCTCTCAAGTAATAGCCTTTGCGCTTGCTATAGCCATAGGTGTAGTCTTTTATGTCTTTGTGAACCGCTCCCGTCTGGGAAAAGCCATCAGGGCGGCGGCTCAAGACCCGGCGACCGCTGGACTCATGGGGATAAACATCAACATGGTGCTGGCTTTATGCTTTGGGTTTGGTGCCTTACTGGCCGGTCTTGCCGGCTCCCTGATAAGCATGTACTCCTCAACTTCCGAAGTCATGGGGCTGGGTTATGCCATAGGCGCCATCATTGTGATGGTCCTGGGTGGGCTGGGCAGTATCCCGGGCAGTTTTATCGGGGGGTTTATAATCGGTATTATTGGCAGCGTAGTTACTTACTATGAGCCCGCTCTAGTCATACCTGCTTATTATACGCTCTTCTTGATCCTGCTTTTGGTGAGACCACAAGGTCTTCTGGGGAAGTAAGGAAATGGATATTACCACATTTATACCTAGAAAGTTATGGGTACCGGGGTTACTCCTTTTAATCTTAATCGTGTTAGCTACCCTACCCCTCTATGCTGGGTCGAATCGTGTACTCTTCATATCAGCCACCACCCTCATGTATATCGCGCTTGCGGTGAGCTGGGCTATGTTTTCCGGTCCCACCGGTTACATGTCACTGGCGCCGGCGGCATTCTTTGGGGTTGGTATATATACTACGGCTATACTGAGGAATGAATTGCCCCTCGGTGTTATTATCGTTGCTGCAGGTATCGTCAGCTTCATAGTTGCTCTGCTCGTTGGCCTGGTAACCCTGCGGCTGAAGGGCATATATTTTGCTATCTTCACCTTCGGACTCGTTGTGCTCATCGGGCAGCTTGTCCTGTATTATGATATTCATATATTGGGCGTACGTGGTCACCCTGTTACCCCAACAACTTATGAAATTATGTATTACTGCATGCTCGGCCTTGCTGTAGCGACATTGCTTGCCGCCTATTTTATCAGGCGCTCCCGGTTGGGCTTAGCCTTGCAGAGCATCGGTGGGAACGAGGAAGCCGCGGCTCACATGGGCGTCAATACAACTAGGGTGAAGGTTCTCACCTTTGCCATCAGCGCCATTTTCATGGGGGCAGCCGGGGCAATCATGGGGGCTAGAATGGTATTTGTTGACCCGGCTGCGACCTTTAGTGTGGGCTATTCTTTCTCGCCAGTCTTGATGGCTGTCTTTGGTGGCATGGGACAGCTTTATGGTCCGGTAATAGGTGCCACTATTTTTTCCCTTTTAGAAATCTGGCTATCGGGCAGGTTTCCCCTTTACTACGCGATCATTTTTGGTATTATATTAATACTCGTTATCTTGTACCTGCCGGGTGGAGTGGTGGGGCTGATACCAAAGTTGCGGAATAGACTGGGGGGAGTAATATCAAGATTAGGGAAAGGAGGTAAAGCGGAGCAACATGCGAATACTTGAAGGCCGAGATGTAACCAAACATTTTGGGGGGTTAGCGGCAGTATCCCATGTTGACTTCCATGTTGACCAGGGCGAAATCGTAGGTTTGATTGGTCCCAATGGAGCTGGTAAAACAACACTGTTTAATTTAATATCGGCGGCTCTCCCTCTGAAATCAGGGGAATTAAGATTTAAAGGCCAGAAGCTCAACGGCCTAAAGCCCCATCAAATCTGCAAGATGGGAGTGGCCAGGACATTTCAACAGACTAAAATTTTCGCCGATATGCCGGTCCTTCAGAATGTATTGGTAGGGGCGTTTTTCGGCAGCCCAAACCGTGTATCAGGGGCAGACGCCGCCAGGGGAGCTAACCAGGCATTAGAGTTTGTCGGGTTGTCAGCAATGATAGCGACCCCGGCTAAAGACTTGACCCTGGTCAACCAGAAGCGAGTTGAAGTAGCCCGAGCGCTAGCCACCAAGCCCGAACTGTTGTTGCTTGATGAGCTGATGGCCGGTTTAAACTCCACGGAGATAAGCGAGGCTATGGAGCTGGTAACCAGGATTCGGGATAACGGGATTACCATTCTAATGGTTGAGCATGTCATGAAGGCCATCATGGGCATATGTGGTCGGATTATGGTGCTCCATCATGGTGAGAAGATTGCTGAAGGAACATGCAACGAGATTAGCTGCAATAAGACAGTTATTGAGGTATACCTGGGGGGGGAGGCTCATGCTGGAAGTTAGCAACCTGAATGTTTTTTATGGCAAGTCTCAAGCCCTGCGGGACATTTCTTTAAGAGTCGATGAGAGGGAAATAGTCGCTTTGGTTGGCGCTAATGGCGCCGGTAAAACGACACTGCTTAATACTATATCCGGTTTGCTACGTCCAGCTTCAGGTAGTGTGGAGTTTCTCGGTAAGAGAATAGATAGGTTAGCACCTCATAACATTATGCAACTGGGTATTTCTCACATACCCGAAGGCAGAAAGCTTTTTACCGACATGACAGTGCGTGAAAACCTGGAGCTGGGGGCGTATACCTCTGAAGCCTGGAAGCGAAAGAAAGAAACGCTTGAGCAGGTTTATCAACTTTTCCCGGTACTAAAAGAAAGAGGAAGGCAATCAGCTAGTAAATTAAGCGGTGGTGAAGGGCAAATGTTAGCCATCGGTCGGGGCTTAATGTCCAGTCCGAGACTGTGCATGCTTGATGAGCCGTCGTATGGTCTGGCACCGAAATTACTATCAGAAGTTTTCGAGGTCATAAAGCACCTGCGTGAGCAGGGAATTACCGTCCTGCTGATTGAGCAAAATGTTCGACATACCCTTGAGACAGCCGACCGGGCGTACGTGCTGGAAAACGGGCGGATTGTCGCAGAGGGAAAAAGTAAAGACCTTCTACAAGAAGACCGGATAAGAAAAGCCTATTTAGGACTGTAGCTTAAGTGATGTGATATGCCGCCTCTAAACAATGACAAATGACAAAGCTCAAATGCCAAATAAAGCCCAAAACCCAAATGACAAAAAGAAGTACGACCTTGAAGAACGAACTGCACAATTCGGTGAAGCAATTATTGAACTTGTAAAGACTTTCTCTCAAGACTCTATCAATAGTCCGCTTATCAATCAAATAGTAAGAGCAGCAACCAGTATCGGGGCAAACTACATGGAAGCAGACGGAGCAGAATCCAAGAAAGATTTCCGGCATAGAATTTCTATCTGCAAAAAAGAGGCAAAGGAGACAAAGCACTGGCTCAGAATGATTGCCAAGGCAAATCCCAGCAGGCGAGATGAGTGCCAAAAGTTATTGAAAGAAGCTCAAGAACTTAGTTTAATATTCTCCTCAATTCTTTTGCCCAAGAAGAAATAGTTTTGGCATTTAGGCATTTGGATTTTGGTATTTGCGTTTGCTTATTCGAGGTGAATCGGACATCCTCGATGAAATCGGGGCAACTATTAAAGGAGGTAAGGTATGGCACGAGGTTATGTGGGAAAGGTTCTGTTTGCGGACCTTTCCAAAAATAAGCTAAAGGATGAGGCGCTTGACGAAAAGCTTTGCCGCCAGTTCATTGGAGGTTATGGCATCGGCGCCAGAATCCTGTTCAGCCGACAGAAGGCTGGCGTTGACCCACTGGGACCGGACAATACCCTGGGTATCCTCACCGGCCCATTTACCGGTACCCCGGCACTTTCGGGCACAAAGCACACTGTAGTGGGAAAATCACCGCTGACCGGGGGCTGGGGTGATGCCAATTCCGGTGGTTACTTCGGTGCTTTTCTGAAGTTCGCTGGCTACGATGGCGTGTTCTTCACCGGCATGTCGGCAAAGCCAGTCTACCTCTTTGTCAACAATGGCAAAGCTGAGCTGAGGGATGCTGCCCACCTGTGGGGGAAGGACACTCGCCAGACCGAAGAAATACTCAAATCGGAACTGGGCAAGGATGTGGAGGTAGCTTGCATTGGACCATCTGGTGAGAAGCTCTCTCACATCGCGGCGGTGCTAAACAGGAATAGAGCTGCGGCTCGTTCCGGTCTGGGTGCCGTGATGGGCTCCAAGAAGCTGAAGGCAGTGGCTGTGAAGGGTAACATGAAGGTTCCCATCGCCGATGAAAAAAGAACCAAGGAACTGAGAAAGAAATACACGGCTGAACTGGGTGGGCATATCGCCTGGTTAAAGCCCTTCGGCACGCCTTTCCTCGTTGATATCGGCGTTCTGAGCGGTGATTCGCCGGTTAAGAACTGGACAGGAGTCGGAGTTATTGACTTTCCAGATTTCCAACCCATAGCAAAAGAGGCTGTGATTGCGCGGATGGCGAAAAAGTTTGCCTGTTACCAGTGCCCCATTGGCTGCGGAGGGTACATGAAGGCCGGAACCGGAGAGTATAAATATGCCGCTGGTTCCCGGAGACCGGAATATGAAACGATTGCCATGTTTGGCACCAATTGCCTCAATAACAACCTGGAATCGATAATCAAGGCCAGCGATATTTGCGACCGATATGGAATTGACACTATCTCAGCCGCGGCTACTATTGCCTTGGCCATTGAATGCTATGAGAGAGGGCTTATTACCAAGGCCGACACCGATGGTATCGAAATGACCTGGGGCAACCATAAAGCCATCGTGGCTATGACCGAAAAATTGGCTAAGCGGGAAGGTTTTGGTGCCGTGTTAGCCGATGGCGTAAAGGTGGCAGCGGAGAAGATTGGCAGGGGTGCTGATAAATACGCCATACATATAGGCGGGCAGGAGCTTCCGGCACATGACCCGAAGCATGCGTTTTACTTTGCCACTAGCTACAGGCTAGATCCCACACCAGGTCGTCACTTTGTGGGCTCGGAGTTGTCAGACGCCCCCGGACATCCTGCCGGACTGCTGTCCAGATTTGACTTAACGTCCTTTTCTGGCCGGGGAGAGGCGCGCAGGATAGGCAGCAACTTCCACCAAACCGTGGTTTGTACCGGGATGTGTCTATTCGTGTACTGGGCTTTTCCCAGTGTTGACCCTATCGCTGATTTTATGAGGGCGGTTACCGGCTGGGATATAACCGATGACGAACTGCTTAAAACGGGGGAGAGAATTTCTAACCTCCGGCAGGCCTTCAATATCCGCGAGGGGTTGAACCCGCTGAAGTTCAAGGTCCCCAACAGGGTACTGGGTAGACCACCGCTAAAGGAAGGCCCCGTGGCTGGAGTAACCGTTGATGAGGACACCATGGTCAAAGAGTACCTAACTGCCATGGATTGGGACCTCAAGACAGCCAAGCCCAGTAAAAAGAAACTGCTGGAACTGGGGTTGGCAGACGTCGCTCAGGAACTCTGGCCTTAGCCGGGACAATCCACGGCGGCAGACCTGTGCGGCGACAGTAGCTGGCCGACTAGAGCAGAAGGGGGCTCCCACTGCCTATATCATCACGGTTCCGCCATCAATATAGATAATCTGTCCCGAGATCATATCCGAGGCAGCTGAGGCTAAAAACAGGACTGCCCCCACCGGGTCAGTTCGCTGCAAACGTTGGTGAATTGATTGTTCCCCGGTGGCAATCTCGAATATTTTGGCGCTATCCGTCTGGGCTAGACTGGCTTCGGTAGCCACGTATCCCGGGGCAACAGCGTTGACATTAATACCGGAGGGACCCAGAGCTCTAGCCAGGGCGTGAGTTAGTATGTAAACCGCCCCTTTACTACAGGCATATGGCAGAAAGAGCTGAGCCGCGGGGACTCTGGCAACATTAGAGGCGATATTGATAATCTTACCCTTCTTCTGCTTTACCATCAGCGGAGCTATAGCCTTGCAGACCAGCCATGTCCCTCTTACATTCACCACAAACATCTGATCCCACTCCTTCACCGTCCAGGCATCCCAGGGCTGGGCATTGATTCCATACCATATAGCAGCATTATTGACGAGGATATCGACCCTGCCATACTGCTGCATGACCTTTTCTGCTATCTTTTGGGGAACATCTTCGTGCGAGATATCAGCCTCCATGACCGTCACTTCCCCTCCTTTAGCCTTTACCTCGTTAACCGTGCCCTGAGCCCTTTCGAGACTAGTGGTAGTCAATAACAGTTTGGCTCCTTCTTCAGCAAACTTCAAGGCGAAGGCTTTCCCCATACCGCGACTGGCACCGGTTATAATAGCTACTTTGTCCTTTAATACCCCTGGCATATCTCCCTCCTTTTAGCTTTTCAGTAAGATGTTCTACAATCGAGTATATTCTATGGCGTGGGGCTGGAAAGCTCAAGCTTTACTTTGTGGGCTACCCACATAACCTTTGACATTCCCTTTTTCAAATTCATCCAGGATAATTTCAGTGGTCCACTTGGCAGTTTGCATAATGGTGCACCCGCGGGTCAATCCCCTGAACTCTTGATCCATCTCCTTATTTGTCAAGTCCCAGGCTTTCCCGAAAAATTTCCTCTGCACATCCTTGCAGAGTATAGACCTGTACTCCCGGTAATACTTATCCAGAATAGTATTGCGAACGGTGGCACAAGCCGCACCCAGGAGTTCGACATCCTGCCCCTCCCGCGAAATCCCCAGAGCCAGGCCAATCGTCAAAGCACTACTGGCTACAGCGGCGCAGGTACCATCCCCGGTCAAGCCAACGCCCCCGGTCAGAACACATACCCCGGAAAAAAGTCTATCTTCCACGTCCTTGGGGATAATTTCCAGGCCACCCCATCTTAGGGCATCAATTACTGCTAAAAATGTACACTGGCCGCAGCCCTTGTATCTTGCTTCATATCCTATGGCCAGTTCATTGGATTTCTTGATAATCTCGTCCTTCGTCTTTGTGAGCTTGACCATAATTATCCTGCCTCCTTTTCTACTCTGAATTGCCTGCATTGTATCATGAATAAACGGCTTCCTGTCAATCTGCGTCAGTTTGCGACCAATAGGTAGAAAAATTCCTGTGCCGTTGTTATAATTCGTTTTCAAATAACATTGACGCTAGCGGACTATAGAGTCCAATACAGGTCAAGGAGGGAAACAAAGATGGCTAAAGACCTAGTTAACACGTTAGCTGATTTGAAGGAAGAAGAGGCTATTAAGATTGTAAAAGACAGGCTGAGTGCCGGTGAAGACCCGTTCAAGATTCTGGGAGATGCCAGAAAGGGCATGGAAATCGTGGGCCAGCGCTTTGCCAGCAGCGAATACTTTATACCCGACCTGGTGTATTCCGGTGAGATACTTAAAGCAGTGACCGAGATGGTGAAGCCCAAGCTGGACAAGATAGATGAGACCAAGAAGCTGGGCAAGATTGTTTTCGGCACTGTTGCCGGGGATATACATGACATCGGCAAGGACATCGTCGTCTTTATGCTCGATGTCAATGGCTTCGAGGTACACGACCTCGGCGTGGACGTCCCGGCGCAGAAGTTCGTTGACAAGATAAAGGAGACTGGTGCCCCCATTGTTGGCTTAAGTGGATTTTTAACGCTGGCTTTTGATTCCATGAAACAAACCGTGGAAGCCATGAAAGCTGCCGGCTTACGAGACAAGGTAAAAATCATGATTGGCGGTGGCCAGATTACTGAAGAGGTAAGAAAGTATACCGGCGCTGATGCCTACGGCAAGGATGCTATGACGGGCGTGTCCCTGGCTAAGAAATGGGCCGGCGCCAAGTAATAATCGTCAGATAATGCGGAGGTAATAAAAATGGAAAAGAAATGGGAAGAGATGACATCGGACGAAAGGCAGGAGGCACGGTTTCAAAAATGGCTTTCGCCGGAGGGTGTAAAGTTTGCCAGCCCCGAAGTCGAGAAGCTCTACAAGGAAAGGGCCACCAGGATAAAAGATGCCATCCAGATGAAGAAAAGGCCAGACAGGGTGCCGGTGTTGCTGATACCCAGCTTTTTCCCGGCTTTTTATTCTGGGCTGACCCCTCGTGATGTCATGTATGACTATGAAAAAGCCAATAATGCCTGGAAAAAATTCTATGTTGACTTTCAACCGGACGCGCACTTCGGCTGCGTGGCGCCCGGTCCGGGGAAATTCTTTGACATCCTGGACTACAAGCTATACAAGTGGCCGGGTCACGGAACGGCCCCCGAGCACACCTACCAGTGCAACGAAGGCGAATATATGAAGGCAGATGAATATGATGCCTTTTTACAGGACCCGACGCATTTCTTCAACACCACCATTCTGCCGCGCATATTCGGAGCCCTGGAACCTTTCAAGCAGCTCCCTAACGTCACCACAATAAATGAAATGTATGGAACTGGCATTATTTTTTTCCCCTATGGTCTGCCCCCTGTTCAGGCTGCCTTCAAGGCCCTTCTGGAAGCCGGGAGTGAAGCCCTGAAATGGCTGGGATATTTCATGGCCTTCGAGAAGGAGATGCCGGCGTTAGGATTTCCCTCAGGTCAAGCCGGCTATACTAAAGCGCCTTATGACATACTCGGTGACACCCTCAGGGGCACCAGAGGGATAATGACTGATATGTACCGTCAGCCCGATAAGCTCATCGAAGCCATGGACAAAATGACGCCATTTTGGATTCAGAAAGGCATAATCGAGTCAAACATGAACTCGAATCCTTTGATATTCTTACCTCTGCATAAAGGTGCCGATGGTTTTATGTCTGACGAGCAGTACAAGAAATTCTACTGGCCCTATCTAAAAAAGATCCTCCTGGGCTTGATTGATGAGGGAGTGGTACCATTTCTCTGGGCTGAAGGGGGCTCTAACTCGCGTCTGGAGGTTATTCGGGACTTACCTAAGGGTAAGACAGTATGGCTGTTCGACACAGTAGATATGATTAAAGCCAAAGAAATACTGGGTGACGTCGCCTGTATAGCCGGCAACATGCCTATGGACCTGTTGACCATCGGTACACCCCAGCAGGTGAAGAACTACGCCAAGAAACTTATTGATAATTGTGGCAAAGGCGGCGGCTACATCATGGCTAACTGTGCGTTCTTTGATAATGTGAAGCCGGAAAACGTCAGGACTATGGTAGAGTTTACCAAGGAATACGGCGTATACAAATAGATATAAAACGGGCTGGGTGGTAACATAAGGGCGGAAGAGAGGTTACTATGCCCGTAATTCGTGATATCCCCCTGAGCCTGAAGACCAGGGAAGTGCTGCGGCGGCAGGGATTGGGGGGAGGGGCTAAAGTCAGGCCGGAGATAAAAATTTTAATTAGGGAACTACTTGCTAGTCTCAAGAAGACTCGCCTGTTGGAGCCAGCAGTGGCTTACGAATACTATACAGTAAGCAGCATGAACGGCAGCCAGATATCGCTGGAGGGTGATAAAGCAATACACGGCCCATTAATACCAGCAATCTTCCCCGAGGCGAAGGAGCTTGCCGTTTTACTCTGCACCATCGGCCCCAGGCTGGAAAAACAGGTAACAGACTACAGTAAAAGCGGCGAGGTGATGCGGGGGATGATTTTGGACGGTATCGGCAGCACCGCCGTGGACATGATAGCTCTGGAAGTCCTCAGGCGTCTCGCCAGTGAGGTCTCGTCTCGGGGTCACGAGATAAGCAGCCCGGTTAACCCCGGTATGCCCGGTTTTCCCCTGACCGAGCAGTGGAACCTGTTGGGACTGGTCAACGCAGATGAAATCGGAGTGAGCCTGACTTCCTCAGGAATAATGGTCCCCCGCAAATCGACTTCCATGGTCATTGGCATCGGTCCCAAGATGACAAGATGGACACAGGCTGAAGTCTGTGCCCGCTGCAGCCTCAGGGAAACCTGCCACTATAAAGTAACAGAATAATAAGAAGAAAATGGCTGATTTCACCATCGATTTTGAGCCGGTAGGGCTAAGAGGTAAATGCCGCAAGAAAGAGTCGCTTCTAACCTGCGCTTGCCAGCTCGGCGTGGGTATCAACAGCATATGTGGCGGCAAGGGAACATGCCACGCATGCAAGGTGCAAGTTCTAAGTGGCACTGTCTCCAAACCAACGCCCAACGAACATGAAGCATTTACTCCACAAGAACTAAAGGAGGGGTGGCGTCTAGCCTGTCAGACTTATCCTACCAGTGATGGCAAATTGATGGTACCCGCTGAGTCAATGACCACCCCACAGCGGATCCAGGTGGAGGGACTGGAGGTAAAAGTTTCCCCCGAGCCATCAGTTCGAGTCTACCGCCTGCAGCTATCTGCCCCCTCACTAGAAGCCCCCCAGGCTGATGCCGACCGCCTGCTTAAGGCACTAAACCAGCAGCACAAGCTGCGATGTACCAAGATTGATATTGGTGCCCTACGCACCATCTCTGACCAACTACGGTCCTGGAAGTGGAAAAGTCAGGCTGTAGTCCGTAATGGCGAGGTGATAGCCATTCTCCCCACAAAAAGCCGCCAGCTAGGGTTAGCCATAGACCTGGGCACTACCAAGGTTGCCGGCTACCTGGTTGACCTCAGCGACGGCAGGACTTTAGCCGCCAAAGGGATAATGAATCCCCAAATTAGCTATGGAGAAGACATCATCAGCCGTATAACCACTGTCGTTCACTCGCCGGATAATGCGGCAGTGTTACAGAAACTGGCGGTTGACGCCATCAACGAGCTTTGCACTGACCTCTGTGCTGAGGCTGGTGCCAAACCTGAAGAAATTCTGGAGGCAGTAGTCGTCGGCAATACCGCCATGCACCATCTCTTCCTCCGCCTGCCGGTAAAACAGCTTGTGCTCTCTCCCTTCGTGCCTGCCGTCAGCCAGGCATTGGAAGTCAGGGCTGGGGAGTTGGGGTTAAATATTGCCCCTGGGGCATACGTACACCTGCTGCCCAACATCGCCGGCTTCGTTGGCGCCGACCATGTCTCCATGTTGCTGGCAACAGATGCCTGGCAAGCGAAAGAAACAACGGTGGCTCTGGACATCGGGACTAACACCGAGGTCTCTCTAATCTACAAGGGGAAGATAGCCACTACCTCCTGCGCCTCCGGACCTGCCTTTGAAGGCGGTCATATCAAGTACGGCATGCGGGCAGCCACAGGAGCTATTGAACGCCTGCGCATAGATGGCGATAAAATCCAGTACCAGACCATCGACGGGGCGTCGCCGGTCGGCATCTGCGGGTCGGGCATACTTGATGCATTAGCCCAGCTTTATCTGGCTAAGATTATTGATGAGGGTGGCAGGATAACAGGCAATCAACCTCGCGTTCGCGCCTACAAGGGACAGCACGAGTTTATATTGGTCAGTAAGGAGGAGCGGAAAGGAAAGCCAGCCATCACCATCACCCAGCCTGACATACGAGAACTGCAGCTGGCTAAAGCCGCCATTCGTACCGGTATTCAGGTGCTTCTGGAAACGAGCGGCTGCTCTGAAGCTGAGATTAAGCAGGTGATAATTGCCGGAGCTTTTGGCACCTACATCGATGTAGCCAGTGCGGTGACAATTGGCATGTTGCCACCACTACCCCTAAACCGCTTCCGGCAGGTGGGCAACGCTGCCGGCATGGGAGCCAAGCTGGCTCTGATTTCCCTTAAATCTCGGGCTAAGGCACAGGCTGTCGCCTCCAGAGTTAGTTATATTGAACTAGCCAGCACCCCTAGTTTTAAGCCAACATTTATGCAGGCAAGTTATCTGGGAAGATACCGGATTATAGACGGCAAGAGGGAGGAAATAGATTGATGGAAACAAAAGTATCAAGCCCAAGCAAGGAAGTAATCATTGGTGATAACCAGCCCACAGTGCTTATCGGCGAGCGTATCAATCCCACGGGCAAGAAAAAGCTAGCCGAGGCTCTCAAGGCCGGCGACCTGGAGATTGTGCGCAAAGAAGCGCTGGCTCAAACTCAAGCTGGGGCGGATATTATTGATGTTAACGTGGGGGTATTTGGCATCGATGAGGCAGCCCTGCTGCCCAAGGCGGTGCAGGCAGTAATGGAAACCGTAGATACACCCCTATGCCTTGATAGTTCTAACCCCGATGCCCTGGAAGCGGCGCTCAAGGTCTACAAGGGTAAGCCGCTGGTTAATTCGGTTACCGGTGAAGAACATTCCCTGAAAAGGGTCCTACCCCTGATCAAGAAATATGGAGCTGCCGTCATCGGTCTGGTGCAGGACGACAATGGTATCCCCAAGGACGCCGACGGAAGGGTGCGGGTTGCCCATAAGATAGTGGAACGAGCCGAGGCGGCAGGTATCCCCCGTGAGGACTTAGTCATTGATTGCCTGGCTTTCGCGGTAGGAGCCGAACCCGCCTCAGGAGCGGCAGTCATAGAAGCCATCCGGCGGATTAAGGCCGAACTGGGGGTGAACATGACAATGGGCGCCAGCAATGTATCTTTTGGCTTGCCTGACCGCGAACTGATCAATAACGCCTTCGTCGTCATAGCTACTGCCGCCGGTGTCACCTGCCTCATTGTGGATGCGGCTAAGGTGCGCTCAATTATCCTAGCCGCCGATCTTGTGCTCGGCCGTGACAAGCGCGCCCGACGCTATATTGAAGCGTATCGGCAGGGTCCGAAGCAAGAGAAACAATAAGAAGTAAATAACAGGGAGGAAAGAATGCCAACAAGGAATATATTAAGCGAGTTAAGTCGATACAAAAATAGAAAGATGCTCTTACCGGCCCTACTCGCCATCGTTCTGGTCTTCAGCCTGATTTTTCCTGCTTCGGTAGCGGGAGCTTCAGCAACCGTGCATCTGCCAGATGACCATGCGATTACTCATTCGGCGGTAAATAGCCCCAGCCTTGCTCCCGCAATGGCACTGAATATGCCTTTTGTTATGGGGCAAGAGCAAGTAACGCCCATGGTCGCCGCAGGCGGCTATCACACGGTGGGGCTTAAGGCCGACGACACCGTGGTCGCCATGGGAGACAATTCCTACGGGCAGTGCGCTGTCGGCGGCTGGACGGACATCATCCAGGTCGCCGCAGGCTTTGAGCACACAGTGGGGCTTAAGGACGACGGCACCGCGGTCGCCGTGGGAGACAACGAGTTCGGGAAGTGCGATGTCGGCAACTGGACGGATATCATCCAGATCGCCGCAGGCGTTGAGCATACAGTGGGGCTTAAGGCCGACGGCACCGTGGTCGCCGTGGGAGATAACTCCGCCAAACAGTGCGATGTCGGTGGCTGGACGGACATTGTCCAGGTCACCGCAGGCTTTGGACACACGGTTGGGCTTAAGGCCGACGGCACCGTGATCGCCGTGGGAGGCAGCGCCTTCGGACAGAGCGACGTCGGCGGCTGGAGGAACATCGTCCAGGTCGCCGCAGGTAGCTATCACACAGTGGGGCTTAAGGCCGA
>Ga0105152_10000202_pt1 | contig 15643 bp, 10 predicted proteins | sample LakBais05cmmetaG_FD_81534 | JGI IMG/M metagenome (GOLD analysis project Ga0105152, IMG submission 81534) | Lake sediment microbial communities from Lake Baikal, Russia to study Microbial Dark Matter (Phase II) - Lake Baikal sediment 0-5 cm | ecosystem: Environmental > Aquatic > Freshwater >...
GAACTTGTTCAACTCAAAAGCCTTTTCGTCGAATTGAAGCAGAAAGCCTCCGACCTCAGGGGGTTTCTTTGAAATCGCCAAAAAATCAGACCGGCTTAACGAAATTACCGCCAAACTGAGCGATCCAGCCATCTGGAGCAAGCCCCAGGAATCGGCCCGCTTGCAGAAAGACAAAAAGATCCTGAATGGTTTTTTAAAAATCGACCAGAAGCTGACCGCTGCCGGCGAAGAACTGGAAGCCTATTTTCAGCTGATCGCCGAGGACCCCGAACTGCTCCCCGAACTGGAAGAAAAAATGACCCATTTCCAGGAGTTTGTCGAAGAAACGGAGGTCAAGAATTACCTGAACGGTGAAAGCGATTCCAGCAACGCTTTTTTAAGCATCCACCCCGGCGCCGGCGGCACCGAAAGCCAGGACTGGGCCGAGATCCTGCTGCGCATGTATCTGCGTTTCGGGGAGCGCCTGAATTTCAAGGCCGAGATCACCGACATCCTGGCCGGCGAAGAAGCGGGGATCAAAAACGTTACCGTGCGCTACGAGGGTGAATTCGCCTACGGTTACTTGAAAGAAGAGATCGGCGTGCACCGACTGGTGCGTATATCACCCTTCGATGCCAACAAGCGGCGGCATACATCGTTCGCCGCGGTGTTCGTCATCCCGGAAGTGGACGATTCGATCCACATTGACATCGACGCCAAGGACCTGCGCATCGACACCTACCGCTCTTCAGGAAAAGGGGGACAGCACGTCAACCGCACCGATTCGGCCGTGCGCATCACCCACTTGCCGACCAACACCGTGGCGCAGTGCCAGAGCGAACGCTCCCAGCACCAGAACAAGGAACAGGCCATGAAAATGCTGCGCTCGCGGCTTTACGATCTGGAGATCAAAAAACAACAACACGAGAAAGACCGCATCGAAGACACCAAGGACGGCATCGCCTGGGGCAACCAGATCCGTTCCTATGTCCTGCAGCCTTACCAAAGCATCAAGGACCACCGCACCGGCATCGAACGCGGCGACACCCAGCGCGTCCTCGACGGCGATATTATTGGCTTTATCAAGGAATCTTTGAAACTTCCCAGGTAAATAGATTTTTCAATCGGTCCTTCGTGACGCGTGACGCGTGACGAGAAAGAAAAAACGAGGTTCGACGTTCGAAGTTCGACGTTGGAAAGCCATAAACAAAATCTGGATCTTCCAGCCAGCGGGCAAGCCTGCCCTGAACGCACGTAGGGATTGGCTTCGGGGTACCCGTTGGCCAAGGGATTGCGGCCCCCTTGGGGTCGGTCGCGACTGTCGGAGCCCGCTAGGTTAAGGGAGGCGAGGCGATTCCGCGACCGAAGCAAGACCGAGGCCATCTCGGGTCGAAACAATCCCGTGTGCGTGAACGGGCTGGCTTGCACGATGGCAGGCTTTCGCGCCTGCCATAAAGAATTGAAAAATTAATTACCCTTTCGGATTATTGTTTTATTTTTGTTCGAAACACAGGTTTTTTTATTGGCGATGGTTTGCAGACAGATTTCTTTTTTTGACAGGCTGGATATATCGACGGTCAGCTTAACGGAGTTCTGCACCGTGAAACGGTCGCCGGCCTTGGCTACGACGATCTTGAAGCGGTCCATTCCAACCGGTATGGTATAACGGTCAAAATCCTCGGCCAGCCCCAGATGCCCGCGCCAGATCGCCTCTCCCAAAACACCGGCCGCGCCGGCATAGAACATGGCTCCCTGTCCGCCGCCGCTTTTATCGGACCACTCAAAAACATTCATATCGTCAAGGTTTTTGGTCACGATTTCCTTTAAGTATAGCTCAGCTTTTGATCGGAAACCGGCCTGATACAGGGCCGAAACCAGACGGCCGCCGATCCAGTCCCATTCACCCCCATTTTGATAGTTCCAGGGCGAGCGCAGCAGCGGATGGGGGAAAAATCCTTCCGGGTATGGCGGCAGCAGGGTGAAAGAAACCGTGCGCAGTCCGAATTGCCTGCGCCGGTTTTCCAAAACTTGCATCAGTCGGGCGATCTCCGTTCCATCCAGCAGGCCGGCCCGGATGGCCTCAGCGTTGCCGCCCACGGCCAGGATGCTCTTTTCCAGTTCGAAAAAATCCGGGCTGCCGGCCACGCGGTGAACCAAAAAATATCCCTGTTCCGGCATGTAGAGCTGCCGCCGGCAGTTGTCGGCAATGATCTTTCCCCGCCGTCTCCATTTGTCTACCAGGGTCTTGCGGTTCAAGCGCCCGGCCAGCAAGACCAGTTTCTGCGCGGCCTGGACATACAGGGCCTGGGTGTAGGTGGAAAAGGTCCGCCGCGAGCGGTCGGAAAGTTTGATGGCCCGGGAGTCGGCATAGGATTTTTCCACGTCGCCCCAATCGGCGGTAAAACCGCTCCAGATCAGCCCGCAAGCGCGATCACGTCTGCAGCGCCAGACCCATTCCAGGGCTTTGTCCAGCCTGAGCAAACGGGAGACGCCGGCCACCTCGCCGTCAAGCCAGCCGGGATCGCACAGGGCCAGTTGGTAAGCGGCCAGGACCAGGGAGCTTTCCTGGTCGGTCTCCACCGTGTTTTTGTCACAGCGTCCGACCGTGTCGACCCAGTCTTGGATCTGGCCGTCGGGATTCTGGCGCATGAAAAACCGGTCCACCATTTCCTGCAGGACCGGCAGCGGATAAAAAAATCGGGCGTAATACATCATGGTGGCCGCATCGCGGATCCAAACCTGCGGATAGGTTGTTCCGGCGGCGAAACCGAAAAACTTACCTCCCCAATGGATCTCATTGTTCAGGAAAACCTGGCGCAGGAGATATTGTTCCCGGTCAAGCCATTCCCGGCCGCTTTCATAAACCGTCGGCAGCCAGGCCTTCCGGAAACCTGGCGATACCAGCGGCAGCAAGCGCAGCCCGAAAAAACAGGAGCCCCATTTTTTATCATGCCCCCAGAATTCCCCTTCGCGGACCAGGTCCCATTCCAGCCGGTAGGCGCCGGGAACGAGGCTGAAGTAAACGGGAATGGCGAAGTGAGCCGTGGACCCGGGCTTGACGGTCACGGGCAGGGAAAAGCGCCGGTTGTCAAAGCGCACCAGGCGCCCGGAAAGGTCGCGGGCATGGTAGGAAATGAAAAAATTGCCGACCTGGTTCAGCACGTAAGCGGAGCGATTGCGCACGGTGAAGTTCAATGTGACTTTTTCACCCTGCCGCGCTGTTGCCTGAAATGGCGCGCAGGTGATCTGGACTTCAGCACCCTGCAGGTTGAGAGAAAACAGCAAAACTGAGAAAAAAATGGCCAAGCGCATGCCTCTGCGCCAAGTGCTCATCATAGAGTATCCTCAAGCTGCGCTTCTTCCCGGAAAAAATTTTTTAAATTCAGCAGCCAGTCACGCACTTGGAAACCCAATTCGCGCACCGCTTTGCCGCTGTCCAGAACCGAATACGGAGGCCGGACCGCTGCGCTAGGGAAAGCAGAAGTCGGGACCGCTTCCAGGGGGATCATTTTTGGGATCATCCCGAATTCCAGCGCCAGTTCCATGATGCGGGAAGCGAAATCAAACCAGGAGATCGCGCCGCTGTCGCAATAGTGGTACACGCCGTAGCGGTCGCTGTCGGACCCGATCAGGCCGGCGACATTTTCGGCCAAGGCCGCGGCATAGGTCGGAGAACCGAACTGGTCATTGACCACGCGCGCCGTCTCTTTTTCACGAAAAATCTTCAGCATGGTATGGACAAAATTGGGTCCATACACGCCATACAACCAGCTGATGCGAAAAAGAAAAAAAGTGTCGAGATTGGCCGCCAGCTTGATCTCTCCCTGCCATTTACTCCAGCCGTATCGCGAAAGCGGCCGGGGCTGCACGTTCTCCCGATAAGGTTCTTTCTGGTCGCCGGCGAAAACATAGTCGCTGGAAAAATGGATCAGCCTGGCGCCCAGCTCGGCGGCCAGCCGGGACAGGTTCTCAACCCCGGCGGCATTGACAGCCAAAGCTCGTTCCGGCTCGTCTTCGGCACGGTCCACCGCCGTGTAAGCGGCACAATTGACCATCCAACCGATCTTTTTGCCCCGGGCAAAATCCTGCAAACATTGCCGGCGGCAGATATCCACTTCCTGGTCGCTGGCAAAAAAAGTGAATTCTCTGCTGGCAAATTCAAGAGCCAACTGCCGGCCCAGCATTCCCCTGGCGCCGACCAGCCAGATCGCGACGTCAGGGTTCATTTGCTTGGCAGCCAACCTGAATGAGCGGTCGGGAACATCACGCCCGTTCGTCGGCCACGCGCGCCAGGTAGTTGCCGTAGCCGCTTTTTTGCAAAGGGCGCGCCAGCCGTTTCAACTGCTCGCGGTCGATCCAGCCGTTCTTGAAGGCGATCTCTTCAATGCAGGCGATCTTGAGATCCTGGCGGTCCTCCACGGTTTTGATGAACAGGGTGGCGTTGACCAAAGACTCGTGGGTCCCGGTGTCGAGCCAGGCAAAGCCGCGCCCCAATATCTGCACCTTCAGTTTTCTTTTTTCCAAATAAGCGCGGTTCACGTCGGTGATCTCCAGCTCGTTCCGCTCTGAAGGCCGCAGCGATTTGGCGATGGCCACCACGTCGCGGTCATAAAAATACAGGCCGACCACGGCCAGGTTGGAACGCGGCTGTTCGGGCTTTTCTTCAATGGAGACGGCTTCGCCCTGCCCATCGGTTTCCACCACGCCGTAGCGTTCCGGGTCCTTGACCGCGTAGCCGAAAATGGTCGCCCCCTCCCGGGCGGCAGCCTGCTGCAGCAATTCGGTTAAGCCGTGACCATAAAAAATATTGTCGCCCAGGACCAGGCAGACCGGTTCATGGGCGATGAATTCCTCGCCGACCAGGAAAGCGTCGGCCAAGCCGCGCGGTTGATCCTGTACCCGGTAAGAGAAACGAATCCCCAGCTGGCCGCCGCTTCCAAAAAGGGTTTGGAAGCGGGGCAGGTCGGCCGGGGTGGAGATGATCAATATGTCGCGGATGCCGGCCAGCATCAATGTGGAAAGCGGATAATAGATCATGGGCTTGTCGTAGACCGGGAGCAACTGCTTGCACATCACCTGGGTGATGGGATGAAGCCGGGTGCCGTGGCCGCCGGCCAGGATGATTCCTTTCATGGATGTTCCTCGCGCGTTTTTTTTAAAACCATGGTCTGTTTATTCCACGGTGACCGATTTGGCCAGATTCCTCGGCTTGTCGATGTCGCAGCCTTTGCTGCGGGCGATGAAATAAGCGAAAAGCTGCAGCGGCACGATATTCAGGACCGGCTGCAGGATGGGCAGGGTTTCGGGCACCCAGATGACGTCGTCGCAGACATCGCCGATCCTGCTGCTGCCCTGGCTGGCCACGGCCAGGACCCTGCCATTGCGCGCCTTGATCTCCTGGATGTTGCTGAGCATTTTTTCAAACGTGCAGTCCTGGGATACGATGGCCACGGTGGGGAATTGCTCGTCGATCAGGGAAATGGGGCCGTGCTTCATCTCCCCGGCCGGATAGCCTTCGGCGTGGATATAGGAGATCTCCTTTAATTTCAAGGCTCCTTCCATGGCGGTCGGGTAATTGAACAGCCGGCCGATAAAAAGAAAGTCCTTGTATTGCGCATAGTCCAGGGCTATTTTCTTGATATGTTCCATGTCGGTAAGGATCTTTTTGACCTGGCGGGGCAGCTTTTTGATGGCCTGGATCACCTCGCTGCCTTCGGTGAAAGAGACACCCTGGTATCTCCCGATCAGCAGGGCCATCAAGGTCAGGACAACCAGCTGTGATGTGTATATTTTTGTCGAGGCCACCCCGAATTCCGGGCCGGCATGGTTGTAGACCCCGGCATCGGTGATCTGGGCAATGGCCGAACCCACGACGTTGACGATGCCGAGGATCAGCGCCCCCTTGCGCTTGGCTTCGCGGATGGCGGCGATGGTATCGGCCGTTTCCCCGGACTGCGACAGGGCAAGGACCGCGGTGTTTTCATCGATTTTCAGTTTCCGGTAGCGGAATTCCGAGGCCACCTCCACTTCGACATGCAATTCCGACAGGCTCTCAAAGATGTAGCGGCCGAGCAGGCCGGCGTAATAACTGGTGCCGCAGGAAACGATGATCAGTTTTTTCACGTTCTTCAGCCGCTCCAGGACCGGCTCGAGCCCGCCCAGTTTGGAAACGCCCTCGGTTTCGATGATGCGCCCGCGGAAAGCGTTCTCGATGCTTTCGGGCTGTTCGAATATCTCCTTGAGCATGAAATGTTCAAAGCCTTTCTTGTCGGCCGAATTATCGCGCGTTTCGCAGATCTCGATCTCTTTCTGCAGGAATTCGTTGTTCAGGTTCTTGATGTGGTATCCGGAGGCGTGCAGCACGGCCATTTCGTCGTCATTGAGAGAAATGATCTTCTGGGTGTACGGGAGCAGGGCGTTGGCGTCGGAGGCGGCGAAATATTCGTTTTCGCCAATGCCGATGATGATCGGGCTCCCCCTCTTGACGATCACCACTTGGCGGTCGTTATCGGCGTGGATGGCGGCGATGCCGAAGGTCCCCTCCAGGCGTTTGACTGTTTTCAACACCGCCATTTCCAGATCGCCGGCATAATATTCTTCGATCAGATGGGCCACCACTTCACTGTCGGTTTCCGATTTGAACACATGTTTTTTGGCCAGCAGTTCTTCTTTCAGATCCTGGTAGTTTTCAATGATGCCGTTGTGCACGATGCTGATTTTTCCCCCGCAATCGCAGTGCGGATGGGCGTTCTCCTCGGAAGGCCGGCCATGGGTGGCCCAGCGGGTATGGGCGATGCCGTAGTGCCCCGGCAGCGGCCGGGCGATCCCTTTTTTTTCCAGGTCGGAAACTTTGCCCACGGCACGGATGACGGCCAGCTTTTTGTGGTCGGCCACGGCCAGGCCGGCCGAATCATAACCGCGGTACTCCAGCCGCTTCAGGCCGTCCAGCAATATGGGCTTGGCCGCTTTGTCACCGCAATAACCAATGATCCCACACATGCTATCTCCTTAACCGCCAATCCCCGCCACGGGTTATTTGAAATGGGTCAAACTCGGTTTGCCCAGCGGAAAAACGTTGAAGCCAATGCTGAAAAGTTTCTGGTGATCCAGGATGTTGCGCCCGTCGAAAACAAAAGCAGGTTTGCGCATGGAGGCGAAGATCTTTGCAAAATCAAGTTTTTTAAAAAATTCCCATTCGGTGATCACGGCGATGGCCTGGGCGTCAACAGCCGCCCGGTAGGGATCGGGCTCATACTCTACCGAACCGTCCAACCCGGCCAGGTCCTTGCGGGCGTTTTCCAGTGCCTGCGGATCCGAGACAACCAGCAACACCCGCTCTTCGAGCAATTTCCTGGCCACATGAATTCCGGGCGATTCGCGCGTATCGCCGGTGTTGGCCTTGAAGGCGAAGCCCAGCAGCACGATCTTTTTGCCGACAATGGTATTGAACATCTCCCTGATGATCTTTCTGACGAAGCGTTCCTGCTGGTACTCGTTTATCTCGATCACCGCTTCCCAATAATCGGCCACTTCATTCAAGCCATAGCTGCGGCAAATGTAGACCAGATTTAAAATATCTTTTTTAAAGCAAGAACCGCCAAAGCCGATGCTGGCGTTCAAGAAACGCGGACCGATCCGCGTGTCGCTGCCCACGGCAAAGGAGATCTCGGCCACGTCGGCATCGGTTTTCTCGCACAGGGCCGAAACGGCATTGATCGAAGAAATGCGCTGGGCCAGAAAGGCGTTGGCCACCAGCTTGGAAAGTTCGGCCGACCACAGGTTGGCGGTGATAATCTTTTCCGCTGCTACCCAGTGGGCGAAAATGGCCGCGATTTCCTGCGCCGCTTTCCGACCCGATTCGGTTTGCCGCGAACCAATCAAAACCCGGTCCGGTTCCAGGAGATCCATGACCGCCGATCCTTCAGACAGGAATTCGGGATTGGAAACCACTTCAAAATGAATGCCCCTTTTGTTTTCCTGAAGGATGCGTTCCATGGCTTCGGCGCTGCGCACCGGCAGGGTGCTTTTTTCAACGATGATCTTTGATCGGTCCGAATTGGCAACGATCTCGTGGGCGGTTTTCTCCCAATATTGCAGATCGGAAGCCATGCCTGCGCCGTAGCCGAACGTTTTGGTCGGGGTGTTGACCGAAACGAAAATGATATCGGCGGCGCGTATCCCCTCGGCGATGGCATTGGAAAAAAACAGGTTGCGGCCGCGCGCCGAACGTACCACGTCCAGCAGTCCCGGTTCAAAGATCGGCAGGTCATCTGAATTCCAGCGCCGGATCCGCTCTTCGTTGACGTCCACCACGGTCACTTTGCAGTCGGGGCACTTGAAGGCGATAACCGCCATGGTCGGACCGCCCACGTAACCGGCCCCGATACACAAGATGTTCTTCGCAAATTTCATTGCCGCTCCTCGAGCTATAAAGCCTCTGCCGGAAGATGCCGGCCCGATTTCATTTTCCATAATAAGCCTTATACCAGTCGACGAAACGCGCCACACCGGTTTCAACGGGGGTGTCGGGCGCAAATCCCACGTGGTGGCGCAGATCTTCAATATCAGCGCAGGTTTCCACCACATCGCCGGGCTGCAGGGGAAGCAGGATTTTTTTCGCTTCCCGACCCAGTTTTTTTTCTATGAGCCCGATGAAATGGAGCAGGTCCACCGGCCGCTGGTTGCCGATATTGAACAAAAGATAGGGCGCTGAGGAAGAGGCCGGATCGGGATTTCTACTGTCCCAGCCCGGATCCTTTTCGGGGATCTTGTTCATGACGCGCCACACGCCCTCCACGATGTCATCGATATAAGTGAAATCCCTTTTCATGCTGCCGAAGTTGTACACTTCGATGGCTTCGCCGCGCATGATCTTTTGGGTAAAGATGAACAGGGCCATGTCCGGACGGCCCCAGGGCCCGTAAACGGTGAAAAAACGCAGGCCGGTGGTTGGGATCTGGAAGAGATGGGAATAACTGTGGGCCATCAACTCGTTGGCTTTCTTGCTGGCCGCATAAAGGGAAAGGGGATGGTCGACGTTGTGGCGGACCGAGAAAGGCTGCACCTGGTTGCCGCCGTATACCGAAGAAGAAGAGGCGTAGACCAGGTGGCGGACCGGATGCTGGCGGCAGTTTTCCAGGATATTCATGAAACCGAGGATATTGCTGTCCATATAGGCCCAGGGATTTTGCAGGGAATAGCGCACCCCGGCCTGGGCGGCCAGGTGCACCACTAGCTGTGGTTTTTCTTTCTTGAAGATTTCTGAAATTTTTTCCCTGTCCTGCACCCCGGTTTTGTAAAACACCAGGCCGGAATTGGCAAGTCTGGCTTCCGTCCGATCGGGCAACCGCTCCATATCGCCGGCGGAAAAACCCAATTGCTGCAGACGAGCGAGTTTCAGATTCACGTCATAATAGTCATTGAGATTGTCGATACCGATGACCGGATGCCCCTCGGCCATGAGCCGGCGGGCGAAATGAAAACCGATGAATCCGGCGATCCCGGTCACGAGCACGGCGGGCTTGCCCCCCGCCGCTGGAATGGTCTTTGGCGTCATGAATCGCGGCTCCCTTTGCGCTGAACATCAGGATAAGACAAATCCCTCAACCGGAATCGGCAGCAAGGATCCCTTTCCTTGTTCAACTGACCGTAATTATATTATATTTGCATTTAAAAAAAAAGCCTGCCCCATATTCCGCCAGCCGTGATCCTAGCTTGGGGATGGCTGAAAAAAAGTAGAAGGAGAGTCGCTGCCGCCGGACCGGGTTATCCGAATTTGTCGCTCTTGTTTTTCAGAAACTGCAGAATGTTCAACGCTTCCAGCGGCGTCAAGCGGGAGATATCAATCTCTTTCAGTTTTTCGCGGATTTCGTCCCAAACCTTCAACTCCATGTCTTCGGGAAAAAGCCCGGCATCCATGGCCGGCATTTTCTCGATCCGGCCGGTGATGCGTTCCTTGACCAGGCGGTTCAGCTCTTTCTTTTCCAGATTGAGCAGGATCTCCTTGGACCTTTCAATGACGGTCCTGGGGATGCCGGCGATCTTGGCCACGTGGATGCCGAAACTCTGATCGGTCGGTCCGGGCATGATCTTGTGCAAAAAAATGACATTGTCCTGCCATTCCTTTACCGCGATGTGGTAGTTCCTGACCCGTTCGAGAATGGCGGCCAGCTCGGTTAGCTCATGGTAGTGGGTGGCGAAAAGCGTGCGCGGTTTTTCCTTTAAGGAGTGCAGGAATTCGACCACGGCCCAGGCGATGGACAGGCCGTCGTAGGTGGATGTGCCGCGGCCGATCTCGTCGAGCAGGATCAGCGATTTGGCGGTGGCGTTGTTCAAAATGATGGACGCCTCGATCATTTCCACCAAGAAAGTGGACTTGCCTTCGATCAGGGAGTCGGAAGCCCCGATGCGCGTGAAGATGCGGTCGCAAATGCCTACCTGGGCTTTGGCGGCGGGGACAAAACCGCCGGCCTGGGCCAGGATGACGATCAAGGCGTTCTGGCGCAGATAAGTCGATTTGCCGCCCATGTTCGGACCGGTGATGATCAGGATCTGTTCGCTTTCGGCCGAAATGTTCAGGTCATTGGGAATGAAGCCGCGCCCGGAAGCGGCTTCAACTACCGGGTGGCGGCCGTCCTGGATGCAGATGGCCGTGCCGTCATTGATCTCCGGGCGCACGTAGCCGCGGCGCTGGGCAAGTTCGCCGCCTGAAGCCAGCACATCCAGCACGGCGATCCAATCGGCGTTCAGATTCAATTGCGCCGAGTGACGCTGAATCTGGGATAAAACATCCAGATAAAGTTTTTTTTCAATGACCACGATCTTTTCTTCGGCTTTGAGGATCTTTTCTTCCAACTCCTTCAATTCGGCGGTCAAAAAACGCTCGGCGTTGACCAGGGTCTGCTTGCGGATATAATGGTCCGGAACCAACTGCAAGTGGCTGTTGGTGACCTCGATGAAATAACCGAACACCTTGTTGTATTTGATCTTCAGCGAAGGGATGCCGGTCTTGGCCTTCTCGCTTTTCTCCATGGCGGCGACGATTTCCTTGGCGTTGTGACTGATGGCGCGCAGCTCGTCCAGCTCCTGGTGGTAGCCTTTTTTGATGATCTGCCCCTCGCTGATGCTGTTGGCCGGCTCCGCGGCGATGGCTTTATCAATGATGTCGGCCACTTCGGGGAGCGGCTGCAGTTTGTGGAACGCCTCGCGGATGATCTCCGTTTTCATATCGTTTATGTCGTTTTGGATATCGGGGATTTTTTCCAGGGTGTCGCGCAGGCTCAGCAAGTGTATGGGTAGGGCAATGTTCAAGGCGATCTTGGAATTCAAGCGGGCCAGGTCGGCGAAATATTTCAGCTTCTTGCGGACCTCGGAACGCCCGATCAGGACCTGGGAAAATTCTTCGACGCCGTCCAAACGCCGCTCGATCTCCGCCTTGGCAAGCAGCGGGTAGGAGAGCCATTTTTTGAGCAGGCGTTTGCCCATGGGGGTGATGGTCATGTCCACGGCTTCGAAAAGCGAGCCGGAGGCCGTGCCGCTGCGCAGGTTGGCGACGATCTCCAGGTTGCGGAACGAGACCGCGTCCAGGACCATGTAATCTTCCCTGGCGCTGAAGCGCGGCACGGCAATATGGGCCAGGGCACCCGGACGGATGGAGAGCAGATACTTGATCATCACTCCGGAGGCGGCCACGGCGGCCGGATATCCGTCCAGCCCCAGGCCTTCGATGCTTTCCAGAGAAAATTGTTTTTTTAAAACCTCGGTACAGGCCAAAACCCCGAACTCCGCATCGTCGAACACGGTGACCAGGATCCCGGCAAACTCGGGGAAACGCTTGCTGAAAAGCCGGAATTCATTTTCATATTCCCTGGCAATGACGATTTCCTTGGGGAATTTGCGGTAAAATTCGTTGAACAGCGCTTCGTCGTTGCCGGCGGCAAAGGTCTTCACCTCGAAATCAGCGACCGCCAGGTCCATGGAGGCCAGGGCCAGGGATTGCCCGTCGCGGCGGATGGAGACGATGAAATTGTTCAGCCCGGCATCCAGCGTTTCCACTTCCAAGGCCGTGGCCGGCGTCAGGATATGGGTGACTTCCCGGCGCACGATGCCCTTGGCCAGGGCCGGGTCCTCCACTTGTTCACAGATAGCCACCTTGAAACCCTTGCGCAGCAGCTTGGCGGCGTAATTTTCCCAGGCGTGGTGGGGAACGCCGCACAGCGGCACCGCGTCCTGTTTGTTCTTGTTGCGCGAGGTCAGGACCACTTCCAAAATGGGGGCGGCGATCCTGGCGTCATCGAAAAACATCTCGTAAAAATCACCCAGGCGGAAAAAAAGAATGGCGTCGGGATAGCTTTTTTTTATCTCCTGGTACTGACGCAGCATGGGGGTCGAGGCGAGGTTCTCCATGGCCGGATTATACCACAGGCGGCACTTCGAACACTTCCCGCAGGCGCAGGGGCAGAAGGGTTTTGCGCAAGGTAGGCTGCGAATTCGCGCAGGCGCGGGCCACGGTATTTTCATCCGACAGCAGGATCAGTTTTTTCCGGGCCCGGGTGATGGCCGTGTAAAAAAGTTCGCGGCTGAGCATGCGGGCGTGGGCGGGCAGCAGGGACAAAACCACGATATCGTACTCCGAGCCCTGCGATTTGTGCACCGACACGGCGTAAGAAAGGATCAGCTCATCCAGTTCGTCGGCGGCATACTCCACGATCCAGCCGTCAAAATTGACCAGCAGCAGCTTGTCGCGGGCATTGTAGTCCTCGATCGTGCCCAGGTCGCCGTTGAAAACCTGCTTGTTGTAATCATTCTTGGTCTGCATAACCTTGTCCAGCCGCTTGAAAGCCGATTTCTCTTTTTTCAGCAAAAAGGGCTCGGGGTTGAACTTCTCCTGCACCATCTGGTTGATCTGGTCAATGCCGGCTTGGCCGCGGTACATGGGCACCAGGACCTGCAGGGCGCTGGAATTGAAAGCGTAATCGTTTTGATAGTAACGGACAATACCCTCCACCTTTTCCAAGACCTGGGCCTCGTTCTGCACAGGCAGAAAAACAAAATCAAGCTCCGGGCTGGGGGTGGGAAACAGCAGCGGCTCGCCGCTGTTCACCCGGAAGGCGTTCTCCACGATCAGGCTGTCCCGGTTCTGGCGGAAGTTGCGGTTCAGGTAAATGGTGTTGAAATAACCGCTCTGAATCATGTCGCGCAGCACGTTTCCCGGACCGACCGAGGGCAGCTGGTCCTTGTCGCCGATGACGATCAACTGGGTGTTGTCGGCCAGCGCCTGCAGCAGTGCAAAGAGAATGAACGAGTCGACCATGGAAAACTCGTCGACGATGATGGCGTCGGTTTTCAGAGGGTTCTGGGCGTTGTGCACGAACTGGCCGGTCTCGGGATTGATCTTCAGCAAGCGATGGATGGTGGAGGCCTGGTAAAGCGAACTCTCTTCGATGCGTTTGGCCGCCCGGCCGGTGGGAGCGGCGATCAGGATCGACTTGCCGTTGGCCTTCAGGATCTCGATGATGGCCCGGATAATGGTGGTTTTGCCCGTACCCGGGCCGCCGGTGATGATGGTCAGCCGGTTTTGGACCGCGGTCAGCGCCGCCTGTTTCTGTTCGGCGGTGAGCTCCAAAGTAAGTTTTTCAAAAACGGCATCAAAATTGACCGCCAGTTCCGGGACGGCAAAAAGCCCCTGGGCCAGCTGGAACAGGCGCCGGGCCGCGGTTTTTTCGATCAGCTCGTTCTGAGGCTTGAGGATGCAGATTTCCGGTATCTCGGCGCTCCGCAATTCCGAACGTTCGAGAAGTTTTTCCAGAACAGCGAACACATCGCTGTCGGCAATGTCCAGCAGCCAAGAACATTTTTTCAGCAATTCGTCCCGGGTGATGAACAGGTCGCCGCGCTGGAACTCGCTCTGCTCCAGAACGAAAAAGATCCCGGCCCGGATGCGCTGGCCGTCAACTTTGTTGATGCCCATGGCCCTGGCGATGGTGTCGGCGATCTTGAAACCCACGCCGCGTACCCGCTCAATCAGTAGGTAGGGGTTGCTTTCGACCAGCGCCAGCGCCAGGTCGCCGAATTCACGGTAGATCCGGAAAACCGTCTCCTGGCCGATGCCATAAGGGGTCAGGCGCACGGTCAGGTCGCGCAAGACCCGGCTGTCGCGCACGCTTTGCTTGATCGTTTCGATGACCGTTTTTTTCAGACCCGGGACTTCCCGCAGCCGCTCCGGCATGTTTTCCAGCACCGCGAACGTCCCCTGGCCGAATTGGTCGACGATCTTCTGGGCCGTTTTTTTACCGATGCCCTTGAAGCGCCCGGAAGAAAGGTAGTTGGCAATGCCCTCGCCGTCCTGGGGGAGGATGAATTCATAACGGCTGACCTTGATCTGCTTGCCGAAGCGCGGGTGCTCGGATTCCTCTCCCTCGATCTGCAGGAAATCGCCTTCGCTCAAGGAGAAAAGGTTGCCGACGATGACCCGGCTTTCCCGGGAACCCTCCAGCGTCACCTTGAATACACCGAACCCCGTGTCCGGGGAGACGAAGATCTTGCGGCTGACCTTGACTTTGAACGACAGCAACTTAATTGATGGTCACCGGAATAACACCGGGGCTGTCGATGACAATGTCTTCGATGAATTTGATGGTTTTTTGCTTTTCGGTATAGGTCATGATCACCGAATTGGCCCGGTAGCCGCCGCCGAAAAAGCGGATGCCCTTGAGCAGCGAACCGCTGGTCACGCCGCTGGCTGCGAACACGATGTTCTTGCCCGGTGCGAGATCTTCGACCGAATAGACCTTGTTGAAACCGCCGGCGATGCCCATTTTTTTCACCCGTTCATCGTCGCCGGCCTTGAAGGGGAAGAGCTTGGCCTGCATGTCGCCGTTTAGGCACTTGATGGCCGCCGCGGCCAGCACCCCTTCGGGCGCGCCGCCGATGCCCATGACCGCGTGCACGCCCGTGCCACGCAGGGCGGCGGCGATGCCGGCGCTCAGGTCGCCGTCGCCGATCAGCTTGATGCGGGCCCCGGCCTGGCGGATATCGTTGATCAACTCCTCGTGGCGGTCGCGGTGGAGCACGATGATGACCAGGTCCTCCACGTCGCGGTTCAGGCCGCGGGCGATGTTTTTCAAATTGGTCGCCACCGGGGCGTTGATGTCAATGTTGCCTTTATTTGACGGTCCGACGATGATCTTGTTCATGTAAATATCGGGAGCGTTGAGCAGGCCGCCTTTTTCGGACGCGGCCAGGACGGCGATGGCATTTTCCGTACCCGTGGCGCAGAGGTTGGTCCCTTCCAAGGGATCAACGGCGATGTCAACTTTGGGAGAGGGCTTGCCGTCGGCCTTTTTCTTTCCTACCTTTTCGCCGATATAAAGCATCGGCGCCTCGTCGCGCTCACCCTCGCCGATGACGATGGTGCCGTCCATTTCGATCTTGTCCATTTCCTTTCTCATGGCTTCGACGGCCTTGAGATCGGAGAACTTGCGGTCGCCCTGTCCCATGGTTTTGGCGGCGGCGATGGCCGCGGTCTCCACCACTTTTAGAAAATGCACCGACAGTTCGTCTACAAAATGCATGGGCCCTCCTTAAAGAATGATTATACAAAATCGCGAACAAATTGGAAAGGCGAGTTTTGGAACAAGAAAAAATTTTTCCCTCAAGCAAAGTC
>Ga0105152_10000203_pt1 | contig 15587 bp, 11 predicted proteins | sample LakBais05cmmetaG_FD_81534 | JGI IMG/M metagenome (GOLD analysis project Ga0105152, IMG submission 81534) | Lake sediment microbial communities from Lake Baikal, Russia to study Microbial Dark Matter (Phase II) - Lake Baikal sediment 0-5 cm | ecosystem: Environmental > Aquatic > Freshwater >...
ATATTCATGAAAACGAGGCAGGAGGTTGACCAACGTGGTCTTGCCTGAACCGGTCGAACCGAGCAGAGCAACGGATTGTCCCGGCTTGACGGCGAACGAGATACCTTTCAGGACATCAGTATTCCCATCGCTATATTGGAACGAGACATTCTCGAAGACGAGTTCGCCGCGCACCGGACCCATAACCCGCACAGAACCCTCGGTCAGGGGTTCACGCTGTTGCTTGACGATTTCCATCAAGCGATCATATGAGACCAAGCCTGTGGAAGTGTTGACGATGATACGGCCCAGGTTTCGCATAGGCCAGATGAGCCACACTACCAGCCCGACATAAGCTGGGTACGTGCCGATGGTGATCTCCCCATGGACAGCCAGGATACCTGCGTAAATGAATCCGGCCAGCATCTGAAAACCGCACAACAGGTCGGATAGCGGCCAGAAGAGGGATTGCATCCGCATGAGTTTGCGACCGCGCAGGAACTTTTCCCAGTTGTCCTTTTCGAATTTATCAATCTCATAATCCTGGCGGGCAAAAGCCTTGACCACCCTTACTCCGGTCAGGTTTTCCTGTAGGGTTGTGGACAGCCTGGCTTCCTGTTCCTGGTAGGATTCGTAGGCTTTAGTCACCTTCTTGAAAAACCACATCGAAACTAGCACAATGACCGGAACGACCGCCATGGAAGCCAGCGCCAGTTTCCAGGATAGCCACCAGATGGCGATGAAGTTGATGATGAACAGCAGCAGGATGCGTCCCACGCCGATGGCCTGGTCATTGAAGAAAGTGCGCATCGAATCAACGTCCGAGGTCACTCGCTCGATCAGATCGCCTGTTGGGGTCTTCGAGTGATAGGCGAAGGACAAGCGCTGGATGTGGTCAAACAGGAAGTTGCGCAGACGGCGGGTGATGCTTTCGGCCGAGTAGGAAGCCATGCGGCTCGAGAGATAGGCAAATCCGCCTTCCACGATGGCCAGGCCAATAAAACCTAAGGCGATCAAGACCAGGGTTCGAGAAAGGGTTCCAGCAAAGGGGGCCGTGTTCCCGACGACGGTGTCAGCAAAATTTCGTAGTAGTAGGTAGGTCAACGTTTTTGCAGTCGCAGAAATGGCCAGGGTCACGTTGGCGGCCAAGTAGATCATCCGGAATCCGGTCATCATGCGCAGCATACCGGCCAGTTTCTTTTTACTCAGGGCATTGCGGAAGTCAAAATAGGTTGAGGGAGCGATGGTTGCCATACTATATCTCTTGGAGGGCGTACGAAATCTGCCCAGTTGCAACAAAAAAGCCACGGTGCTGGAGCGCACCGTGGCATAAGGCCAGTGGGAGTTGACGTTCAATCAACAGGCGCACTCCGATAAGGAAGAATCATGCCAACCGCATCATTTGAACGGATATGCAAGAACTTGACAGAATTCTTGATGAACATGATGTGCGCCTCCTTTGCTTAGAATAATATTAACGAAGTGAGTCTATCATCGGAGTGGAGGAGTTGTCAAGGAATTTTCTAAATCAGCTATCGTGCGCGACTTTTTGGGTCAAATCATTGATCCACTTACGCGAAAAATAGCGTGCCAACCCCAAGACAAATTTGGTGACTTCCTCGGTTAGTGTCAGAGCATACACGAGGTAAATGGGGAGGTGGAACAGGAACGCTCCTGCCGCTGTGGCCGGGACGCCCACCAGCCAAATAATGATACCGTCCAGGACAAGCGAGAAACGTGTGTCTCCACCAGAGCGCAGGATGCCAATAATGATGACGGAGTTGGCCGAGCGTACAGACATACCCAATGCCAGGACGGTCAGGATATTACGAGCGTCCACGATCACTTCCGGCGAAACTTTAAAGAACTGTAAAAGGTTCCCAGCAAAAAAATAGACCAGCAAACCCATCAAGGCTGCACCGGTAATTTGCAGTCCGAGCGAACGACCAGCATAGCGGTATGCCTTTTCCTTATCACCCTGGCCAATAAGATTGCCGACCAGAATGGCAGTTGCACTCCCAATGCCGAGAAAAATCACGAACGCCAATTGTTCAATTGTCGAGACAATGTTGATGGCAGCGATGGCGGCGGTCCCGATATGCGCATAGATGGCGCTATAGGTGGTGATGCCCATGGACCACAAGAACTCATTGGCAATAACAGGCAGGACCGGTTTGAGCACCGACACCAGAAATTTGAAATCTAATTCCAGCAGGTTGCGCAGCGAAGCCGCAGATGGGTTTAGACGGTCCCAGTAAACGACCCCTAGCAGCGCCAGACATTCCAGAACGCGTGCAATCAGGCCTGCAATCGCCGCGCCATTAACCCCAAGTGCGGAGAGTCCAATCGCTTCCCATCCAAAAATGAATGGATAAGCGACCATGATGTTTAATCCCAGCGCGGCAGTACTAACAACCAATGGCAAACGGACGTAGCCAGTGGAACGAAGGCTGACGCTGTAGGCGGTGGAAATGGCGTAAAAACCATAGGACCAACCAAAAATACGCAGGTACTGACTGCCCAATTCGATGACAGCTGTGTCTTCAGTATACAGACGCAACACTGCAACCGGAAAGAACGTTGCCAGAGTCCAAAAAACCAGTGAAGCTATCAATCCCAGCTTGATGGCTAATCCCAGGACGCGGCGGACATTGGGAATGTCTTTCTTTCCCCACAATTGCGCAACAAACATGGCGCAGCCGCTACCTATGCCAAACAACAGGAGGTTGAGCAGGAACCAGATTTGATTCGCCAGCCCGATTGACGCAACAGAAGTATCGCCCAACTGCCCGATCATGATCACGCCCACCATATTGAGCGACGATGTGATCAGGCTTTGTAATGCAATCGGCAGGGCGAATTTGACCAGCAGGCGGAAATACTCCCGATCCCGATAAAAATCAACCACACGTTCAAAAAATGGAATCAAATGAAGCTCCAGATTCTAGGATAACCGTCCAATTATACAGGCACATGGTTTGGAATTAGTCTTTACGAAACAGATTTCAAAGGGTTATACAGCATTGTCAAGCCAGGCCAGGGCTCCCAAGCCAGCAGCCCGGCCGCTTGAGAAGCAAGCTGTGAGAAGATAGCCGCCGGTCGGCGCTTCCCAATCCAGCATTTCCCCTGCGCAGAAGACGCCTGGTATGGAACGAATCATCATGTGCTCGTCAAGTTCTTCGAAGAGAACACCACCCGCACTGCTGATGGCTTCATCTAAAGGCCGGGGTGCAATAATGGGGATTGGTAATTCTTTGATCGTGGAGGCCAGCCATTCTGGATCGGCGAATTCCTCTTTTAGACCAAATTCCCGAAGCAAGCCGGCTTTTACACCTTTTATGTGCACGGCTTTTTCGAGATGTCCGGACAATGTTCGCGAGCCCCGCGGTTGGGATAATCTATCCCGTAGACACTGCAGTGACCAGCCGGGGGCAAGGTCAAGTTTGATGACTGCGCAGTCATTGGCTTCAATTTCATCCCGCAATTGTGCAGAGATGGCATAGATCAAACTGCCTTCAACGCCGGTCGCTGTAACAATAAATTCTCCCTGCTTATGGAATATATTCCCCTTTGAATCAGTGAAGGATACGGTGACTGATTTCAAAGGAAATCCTTCAAAACGAGTGCGGAAATGTTCGCTCCAGTTAACATCAAAACCACAATTGGATGGTTTTAAGGCTGCAACTGCAACCCCGTGTTCAATGAGCAGTGGTACCCACGCACCGGTAGAACCCAGCCGTGCCCAACTCCCTCCACCCAATGCAAGAACCACCGCATTGGGATTAATGCTTGTTTCGCAATCCGGTGTTTCGAATCGCAGAGAACCATCATTGCTCCAACCGCACCATTTATGGCGCAAATGGAAGGTTACTCCGCCTTTGCGTAAACGTAGCAGCCAGGCGCGCAAAATTGGAGCTGTTTTCATGCCAACAGGAAACACTCGACCGGATGTGCCCACGAAGGTATCAGTCCCAAGTTCATGAACCCACCTGCGCAGATTTTCAGGACCGAATTTATCCAGTAACGGTTCAAGCTGTGCGCGGCGCGTGCCATAACGAGATAGGAATTGTTCTCGCGATTCTGCGTGCGTCAGGTTTAAGCCCCCTTTGCCCGCCACTAAAAACTTACGTCCAACAGATGGCATGCTGTCGTAGAGATCAACCCGTACACCACCCTGAATTAAAACTTCGGCGACCATTAGTCCAGCTGGACCACCACCGATGACCGCGACCGAGCAGGATTTGATGAAATTTGATGCGCTCAAATTCACTGGTTGGCGAGAATCGTTACCCTAGAACCTGCTGCTACAGGAATGTCTCCAGCAATCCTCCCACCTCTTCCATGTTGAAGACCGGCCCATCCACGCAGACGAGTTTCTCGCCCAGGTTGCAACGCCCGCACTTACCCATTCCACAATGCATGCGCGCTTCAAGGGTGACATAATTGTTTTTTGGAGCAAAACCCATCTTCTCCTGGAGCATCTTTGTCACGAAATGGATCATAATCGGCGGGCCGCAGGTGATAGTGACGGTGTTCTCCATTGAGGGGGCCACCTTTTCGAGCAGTTGGGTGATCAGCCCGACGTTGTGGTCCCACTTTTCATCCGGGCTGTCCACCGTAAGGTGCAGATTCGTGTCCGGCGCGGCGCGCCATTCATCATATTCGTCGGTGAAGACCAGAAGGGATGGATGACGCGCAGCCCACAGGATGGTTAGGGTTCCGTAATCAGACCGGTGGTCCAGTACATGCTGGATGACCGGACGCAGTGGCGCGCCGCCAATCCCGCCACCCAGGACAATCAGGTTTTTCCCTATGAACTTTTTCATCGGGAACCAGTTTCCCAGCGGACCGCGTACGCCGACGATGTCACCTTCGCCAAGTTCATGCAAGCCGGTCGTCACGGAACCGAGGCGGGCCACCGCGAAATCAACTGCCGGACCGCGTCCGGATGCATTGGCGATGCCAAAGGGCGCTTCGCCCAGGCCGAACGCCGACACGAAGGCGAACTGACCCGGCTGCGAGGTCTGGAACGCCACGCCCCCGCCGTTGAGCATTTCGACGCGGAAGAGTTTGATCTCGACCGCCAGGTCACGTACTTCGACCAGTTTTCCCAAATATGGAAGCATGGGATTCTCGTTCATACCGGTTTCTCCAGGTTCATCAGCACTTCGGTGATGTCCACCCCGGCCGGGCAGACATCGATGCAGCGTCCGCAGCCGGTGCAGGCCGATGTGTTGCCCAGCCCGTATTGTTCTGGGTAATAGTAGAACTTGCAATAGAAGCGGTTGCGCAGGCGTTCGCCTTTTTCGGCACGCGGTTTGTGACCCCCAGCCACACGGCGGTAATTTTCTCCGGCACAGGCGTCCCAGCAGCGGATGCGTTCGAACTCCCCCGGGGCAAGCATTTCATCACGGACAGCGAAACAACGGCAGGTTGGGCAGACGTAGGCGCAGGCACGGCATGAAATACAACGCTCGGATATTTTCATCCAGTACTCGTCGTTGAAATGCTCAGGCCACTTTCCTTTCCCTGGAATTGGGAACTGTCCGATGGAGGTTGAATGCTGAGGACTGGTGGTGGTTTCCTTCCACTCACCGCTGGGGATGAGGAAGCGGCCTTTCTCGGTCACCGCCTCTGCCAGGTAGCCTCCGTCCGTCTCATAAAGCATGATGTCCATATTATGGGCGTCGTCGGGCGCGCCACCAACCGAATTGCAGAAACAGGTGGGTCCCAGTTCTTTGCAGGCCAGGCCGATGAGGGTGGTATTCCCTCGGCGACGGGCATAGAAAGAGTCAATTGGATTGGTATCAAGGAAAACGGCATCGAGTAATTTGACCCCGCGTGCATCACACGGGCGGACACCAAAGACAATGGTTTCCCAGTCTGGGAACGTCTCCTCCAGGAGGATTTCTTGTCCGGTTTTTTGTATTGTGAACAGGCGCTCAGTCGACGGGAAGAAGATTTCCTTGACCGATAATACCGGGAGGCCGGCATGGGCGGATCCTGGCGCCTGCTCATGCCAGGCAATTTCGTCACTCTTTGCCACCGGACGGTACAGCATTATACCGGATACCTGGCGCGGGGCAATGAGCTTACGGGCGTTGGCAATGCTGTCCAGCCAGGTTTCCAGTTCAGCTTGCGAGATGAGCCAGTGTTTTTTATCAGTATTGGATTCGCTCATCTCAGCCATCCTTGTACTCGCCCGACAGGACGGTCACGATCGGGGATGGGACTACAGCCAGCCCGGCGCGGTGGCCGAATGCCGCCTCGATTTCCTCGGCCAGCTTTTGATTCAACAGCCCAATGGGAATGTTCATCGGACAAGCGCGTTCGCACTCGTTACACCCAACGCAACGACCGGCAAGATGATAGGCGCGTCCCAGGTGGAAGGTGCGTTTTTCGTTAAGACCAATGCCCAGTCCGATGAAAGTCGAGTCATCACGCTCATACAGGCATTCAGGACAGTTGCACATTGGGCAGGCCTGGCGGCAGGCATAGCAGCGGATGCAGCGGTCGAATTGGCTCAACCAGAACTCCATCCGCTCATGGGGCGGGAGGCTTTCCAGCCAATCCGCCCTGGCAGTAGGTCCGGTATGAACCGCGGCCGGCGGTTCGCCGATGAGCGTGTCGTAGACGAACGGGGTGCGCTCGGAGCAAGTCTGGCAGCGGACCTGCAGATTGCCACCCCCATCACACACGCCTTCGCACGTCACGCCGATGACATGAACCTGGTCACGGGCAAACTGGTTTTCTGCTAGCAGAACATTGACCGCCCTGCTGTCGCATGGCTTGACCACCACCGCTACTTTTCCAGGCGGCTCCTTACCCTTGGGCTTAAGTTTGACCGGCAGGTAGGAGACCAGATTATTGCTCACTTCTGGGTTCCAGACGAGCCGGTCGACCTCTTCCACTGAATAAACAAACGTCGGACGCGTTTGGTTGCGCGGTCCAACCTCGTACCCGATCACGCACCCGACCTCCCCACTGGTGAGCAATTCCTTTGCTTTGGCACGGATGGCGTCCGTTTTTCCAGCGCAGTCCACCGCGGGCATGGGTACTTCCTCCTCGGTTGGTTGTAGAGACTTCGCCACAGCCTGCCATCCGCCCGGGGCGGCGCGCCAGGATACCGGTCCGAGCGCCCGCACCGCTTCGGTGAATTCGGTGGCGATGCGGGAGAAGCGTTCCCCTTCCGAAGCTGAGACCCAGTCCAGGTGAAAGCGTTCCGGTTCCAGACCGGCGAACTGCATCAGGGAATGCAGGATGGGCAGGCGCTTGGCGGCGCGGTGGTTGCCGGTATCATAGTGGCACTCGCCAATGTGACAGCCGAGGACAAGCACGCCGTCGGCACCCTGGTCGAAGGTGCGCATGACCAGTTCAGGTGAGACACGCCCCGAGCAGGGCACGCGTATGGCCCGGATGTTGGCCGGAGATTTTATACGCGCAATCCCTGCGGTATCCGCGCCGGTGTACGAACACCACGTGCAAAGGAAGGCGACAATTCTTGGCTCGTAGTTCATGCTGCCTCCGCAGGTTCCACCGCTAAAACGCCGATAATCTCGGCCACAATCTGAGAATCGTTATAATGGATGAGGGACATGGCCTTGTTGGGGCAGGCCGCCGCACAGGTACCGCAGCCCTTGCACAAATAGCCGTTGACTTTGGCAACGTTCTTCTCCAACTCGATGGCTGTGTACGGACAGGCGGCCACACACTGCCCGCACCCGGCGCATAACTGGAGATTCACTTCCGCAATGCAAGGGTCGAGGGCAATCGTGCCCTGATCCATCAGCGAGAGCGCCACAGCAGCAGCCGCTCCCGCCTGCGCCACGCTGTCGGGGATGTCTTTCGGCGACTGGCACGTCCCCGCCAGGTAGATGCCTTCGCTGGTCGTCTCCACCGGTGCCAGTTTCGGGTGACGTTCCAGGAAGAACCCGTCCCGGCTGCGGCTGATGCCAAACTGGGCCGCCACTGCCCCGGCATCCGCTTGCGGCTCGAAGCCTGTCGCCAGAATGACCATCTCCACTTCCACCTGGTCGGGTTGCCCGTGGAAGGATTCGTCCCAGGACACGTGCAATACTCCATTCCTCCTCTCGATACTTTTGACCTTACCGTGATAGAAATGCACACCCATCTGCGCCGTGCGATTATAGAACTCCTCATAGCCTTTCCCGAACGAGCGCATGTCACGGTAGATCTCGTGCACTTCCGCACCCACGTAATCATGTACCAACTGCGAGAGTTTGAGCGAGTACATGCAGCAGGCGCGCGAGCAATATTCGTGAGTCCTGGGGTCACGCGAGCCGACGCAGTGCACAACCGCTACGCTCTTTGGCGGTTTTCCGTTTTTCAGCAGAACCTTACCATTGGTCGGTCCACTGGCGTTGACCAACCTCTCGAATTCCAGGGCGGTCAGGATATTGGGGATCTTACCGTAATTCAATTCGGGAAGACGCGCCGGATCAAAATCTCGGAATCCAGTGGCAAGGATGATTGTACCGACGGTAAACTCCACATGGCGTTCCTGCATATCATGGTCAATCGCGCCACGTTCACAGGCGGCCACGCATTCAAGGCACTCAGCGCATGTTCCACAGCGGATGCAACGCTCGGCCTCCTGCAGGACTTCCTCCTCGGTCAGCGTCAGGTCCGCTTCGCGGAAGTTATGATAGCGTTCTTCCAGGGGGATGGTGCGGATGCGCACTCGCTGCGCCTGCGAGGCTTCGCCGCGGGCGATTCGCGCCCGAACCTCGGACTCGCTCAGTTCCACCTTCGGCGGCAGGTTCGGCTCGCGCACACCTAGATCGCCGCGCAGGTAACGGTCCATGCTGCGGGCGGCGTGATGCCCTTCACCGATCGCATCCACCACATAAAAGGTGGAGCCGCGATGCACGTCTCCGGCTACAAAGACACCCGGCAGGCTGGTCATCATATCATCGTCAGAATTGATCCCGGTTTTATAGGGTTTTACCGAACCATCCTCTGGCAAAAACGATAGGTCGCAGCCCTGACCGGTGGCCCAAATAACAATGTCGGCGGGCAGTACATGCTCAGTACCGGGCAATTCGTCAATCAGTATGCGGCCTTTGGCGTCGTAACCGTGGTATTCGGTGTGGATGCACTTCACACCGACGATTTTGTCACCCTCGATCCGGATTTCCTTGAACATGGAAGCCCCGCACATATTCACGCCCTCTTCCTCGGCAATCGCTACTTCCCACTCGAAACCGGTCATCTCGCCCTTCGGCTTGCGGAAAATCATCCGGCACTCGCTGGCTCCGATGCGCACCGCCGAGCGGGCGCAGTCCAGAGCTACGTTCCCGCCGCCGATGACGGCAATCCGTTTGCCGGTCAGGTCGGGCAGTGTGCCGAGGCAGACCTTTTTGAGAAAAGGCAGGCTGAGCCAGTTATCGGGATGGTCTTTGCCGGGGATATCCACCTTCTTGGCCACGTGCGCACCGGTGGCAATCAGCACGGTATCGTATGGGCCGCTGAGTTTCGTTGTTTTAAGCAAACCTGGAATATCGTCAATCCAGGTATTGAGTTGCAATTCCACGCCTTCGTCCAGAATTTGCTGAACCTCCCAGTCGAGCATCTCGTACGGAAGACGATGAGGCGGGATGCCAACCCGGATCATCCCGCCCGCTACAGGCTGGGCATCGAAGACTTTAACCTTGTGTCCGAGGCGAACCAAGTCGAGGGCGACGGTCAAACCGGCCGGGCCAGCTCCGACAACGGCCACCCGTTTCCCGGTCGGTTTCGGTTTGTGCTGGAAGGGTGTCCCGACGAGGGATTTGTCGCGCATGTTCGGGAGTTCGTCGCGATGTTGGTAAGCCCAATCCGCCACGAAACGCTTGATACCCATAATATTGACCGGCTCATCCACCTTTCCGCGTGAGCAGGCCGCCTCGCAATTGCGATTACAGACACGACCGCACACGGAAGGGAACGGATGCTCACGCCGGATTGCCCAATAGGCATCTGCGTAACGCTTCTGCTTAACCAGGGCGACGTAACCTTGGGCACGCTGGTCGGTGGGGCAGGCGGCACGGCAGGGGGCCATGCCTTTCTTATCGATGGCAAATGCGCCGGGGACGGCCTGAGCCGAGAAGCGGTAGGCTGCCTTGCGCGTGCTTAGGCCGCGGTCGAACTCGTTGCTGACATCGATTGGGCAGACCGAGGCGCAGTTCCCGCAACCCGTGCACTTTGACTCGTCTACGTAACGCGGCTTGCGGCGCACCCGCACCTGGTAATTTCCAACGTACCCGGAGACCGATTCGATCTCGCTGTAGGCCAGGATTTTGATGTTGGGATGGCGTCCCACGGACACCATTTTGGGTGTGAGTATTCAGGCTGCACAGTCGAGGGTTGGGAAGGTCTTGTACAGCTGGGCCATGTGCCCGCCGATGGACGATTCCCGCTCGACCAGATAGACCTGCTTGTCTGCGTTTGCCAGTTTGAGGGCTGCCTCGATGCCAGCGATTCCGCCACCGACCACCAGCGTGGCGGGTGTCATCTGGACCTGGCGCATGTCCAGCGAGTGGTGAAGGCGTACGCGCTCCACCGCTGCAGCCACCAATGCCCTGGCCTTGTCCGTGGCCTGTACCCGGTCACTGACCACCCAGGAGCAGTGCTCGCGGATGTTGGCCATCTGGAAGAAGAACGGGTTCAACCCGCCCTCGGCGCATGCCCGCCGGAAGGTTGGTTCGTGCATCAGCGGCGTGCAGGAGGCCACCACCACCCGGTTCAAGCCGTGTTCGGCGATATCCTGTTTGATTAAATCCTGGCCGGGGTCCGAACACATGTATGTGTAATCGCGCGCCAGTACCACCCCCTCCAGCCCGCGGGCGAACTCGGCTACCGCACCAACATCCACCGTGGCGGCGATGTTCGTTCCACAGTGGCAGACATAAACGCCGGTCTTGATCTTTGTACGGTTCATCGTAACGCCTCTAATGCGCCTGTAATTTCAGCGATCAATTGTGAGTCCGTAAAGCCGTTATGCCTGGCCGCACCAGACGGACAGGCCGCGACACAAGTCCCACATCCCTTGCAAATGACCTCGTTGACGAAAGCCACCAACCGCTGCTCGTGTGCCACCATTTCAATGGCATGGTACGGGCAGGCGCTCTCACAATTGCGGCATCCGGCACAATCCTCGGCCACGACGTAGGCCGTGAACGGCTCCAGTTCCACCGAGCCGTGATCGAGCAGGTCGAGCGCCGCTGCAGCCGCCGCACCACCCTGGGCCACGCTGTCGGGGATATCCTTGGGACCCTGGCAGGTACCGGCCAGGAAGACACCATCGGTGGTGGTCTCAACCGGGGCAAGTTTTGGGTGACGTTCGATGAAAAAGCCGTCTGCGCCGCAACTGACACCGAACAGCGCCCCGACCTCGTGTTGATCGGCCTGGGCCTCCGCCCCGGTGGCGAGCACCACCATATCCACCGCTGTCTCGACCAGCTGGCCGGTGTAGACGTCGGTGGCCAGGACGGTCAGATTCCCATCCCTCTGCTCAACACGGAGGTCCCCGTCGAAGCGGGCGAACTGCACCCCGTGCCCTTCGGCGCGATGGAAGAATCCTTCGTAATCCTTGCCGAAAGCGCGCATGTCCCGGTAGAACTCGACCACCTCGGCGTCCACATACTCCCGGATGAGTGTCGCCAGTTTGAGCGAGTACATGCAGCACACGCGTGAGCAATATTCATGCTCTTTGCCGCGCGAACCGACGCAGTGTAGGATGGCAACCTTCTTTGGTTTTTCGCCATTCTTGAGCAGTACTTTTCCGCTTGTCGGGCCGCCGGAGTTGATCAGACGTTCCATCTCCATGCCGGTCACGACGTTCGGCAGAACGCCGTAGCCATACTGCGGGGCACGCGCCGGGTCGAAATCGCTGAAGCCGGTGGCCAAGATGATGGTCCCGACCTCGATGTCAACGTGCTGTTCTTTCTGCTCGAAATCAATCGCATTGGCGGTGCAGAACTTCTCGCAGGCGCGGCACTTGCCGGTTTTGAAATAGGCACAGTTGAGCATGTCGATGACCGGGACGCGCGGTACCGCCTGCGGGAAAGGATAAAAGATCGCCGGGCGGTTGCCCAGCCCGAGGTCGAACTCGGACGGGATCTTCTTCCATGGGCATTTTTCCATGCAAGTCCCGCAGCCGGTGCACAGGTCTTCGTTCACATAGCGCGGCTTGCGGCGCACGGTCACAGTGAAGTTGCCGACGTATCCGGCGACCTTCTCGACCTCGCTGTAGCTCATCAGCGTGATGTTGGGATGGCGTCCAACGGACACCATTTTGGGTGTGAGTATTCAGGCCGCACAGTCTAATGTTGGGAAGGTTTTATACAGGCGGGACATGTGCCCACCGATGGACGGCTCGCGCTCGACGAGATAAACGTGCTTGCCCGAGTCGGCCAGGCGCAGGGCTGACTCGATCCCGGCGATGCCACCTCCCACCACCAGCGCCGATTGCTTTACGCTGACCTGACGCATCTCCAAAGGGTTCTGCCAGGTGACACGGCGCACGGCAGCCGACACCAACGCCTCGGCCTTTTTGGTCGCCGCGGCCGGGTCGTCGGTGACCCACGAGCATTGCTCGCGGATGTTGGTCATCTGGAACAGGAATGGGTTCAGCCCGGCCTCGGCACAGGCCCGACGGAAGGTGCCCTCGTGCATGTTGGGCGTACACGAAGCCACTACAACACGCGTCAAGCCCTCATTGCGGATGTCTTCTGAGATGAGGGCTTGACCGGGATCCGAGCACATGTAGGCATAGTGGCGGGCGACGACAACATTGTTGAGTGTGGAAGCGTAATTGCTGACCGCCTCCACATCCACAATGCCGGCGATGTTTGTGCCACAGTGGCAAACATAAACGCCCACGCGGGGCGGACCCTGCATCGGCGCGCATGTGGAGGACGTCATACGGGCGTATCCTTTCCTCTACGCAATAACGATGAAGCGGACACCTTGGCTACCTCCTCGGTGGCTATGGAACGCTCTCATCCTAGATTGTGCCGTTTAGCACAATCCTCTACAAGTGATATTTATCCTGACTTATTCGGTAGTATGACGGTAGAATAGTAAATGAAGATGGTGCAAATGCCCTAATGCGAAACAACGCCTGCCGGGGATTCTGAAGTCGGGACGGATATCCTACCATTCATCATTCATGTGGACACTATTTCTCGAAAATCTCGTGATATCCCTTGTCCAACTCATCATTTGAAAGGTGTGCATACCGTTGCGTGACCTGGAGACTGGCATGTCGGGCCAGTTCCTGGGCCAGTTTGAGGTTTCCAGAGGCACGCAAGACAGTGGTCACGAAATAATGACGGAATGAGTGAGGCGTAATATGTCCATTAGCCTGTTCACCGAGGGCCTGGCGGACGCGTTCGTTGACAATATTTCGACCGGTTGTTGTCGTGATGGGCTTGACCTTCTTTCCAGCGCCCTTGTCATGGCGTGCAAAGAGGGGCAGGGAGGGGAGGGGACGACCGGAATTACCATCCAAAATGGCTCGAGCGGAGAGATAGTCCTTTAACGCACCCAGGCTGCGTGTCGAGAAACGCACAACGGCTTGCTTGTCGCCTTTGCCGATGATGATGGCGCGACCTTCGTTCCAGTCGATGTCGCCGCGACGCAGGTTGCAGGCTTCGTGGACGCGCAATCCCGTATCTGCCAGGGTCAGCATGAAAGCACGGTCCCTTAATGCGCGTAGGCGTTCTTCTGGATTGTCAGACAGCCGCATTGTGATAGTATTCACATATTCAAGTACAAGTTCGATGTCGTCACGCGGGAATTGGGGTAAACGCTGGCCGGGTCGCCTGGTGCGCTGGCGCAAGAGGAGCCTCAGGCGGGGCAGATTGATCTCGGCGAGTCTTTCCGCAGCCAGATATTCGTACAAGCGGACGGTGGCTGCAAGGTAGAGTTGTTCGGTTGCAGGTGAGTAATCCTTGAGTGCGTCGGCCATCCAGGAGGCGGCATCTTCCGTCAGCACAGATACAGGAGAGCGTTCTGGGTCGAGATGGTTTTTTTTCAACACAGCGGTGAACATGCGCATCCCATTAGCGTAGGCGCGGCCTGTGTTCACACTACGAGCCATTCTGACGGTATCCAGGTATTTTGCGATGGTTTGGGCGACCGTAGGGTTTTCCATGCGAGATTCCTTATGGTCATGATAATATTACTTATCGAAACCTAAAAGATTATATATCAAAACCCTGCCATAGTCAAGCCCCCTACCAGCTAGTGTATCATTGCATGAGGCTACACTTTAATGGTAGAGCAATTCCCTCACAAATGAGGAGATTGGATTCCTCGCGGAGAACATACACTCGCAATGACACCTCTGCTCTTCCCCCACCCCACCCGGGAGTCTCTTTATTAGGGAGAAAGGAACCTGAAGGTGGGAATGGTCGCGGGAGTTATAATTGGGACATGAACGAACTATCCCCTCGCCAGATTTTCCTCAGCGATCTTTTCTGGTCTCCCCGCCTGCAAGTCAACTCCGAACACGCCATCTACCATCAATGGCAAATGCTTGAAGACAGCCGCTGCATTGACAACTTCCGCATTGCCGCTGGAGAAAAAGACGGTTTCCGCGAAGGTTGGTTCTTCGCCGATTCAGATGCTTATAAATGGCTGGATGCTACCGCGCGCATCTACGCACTCTGGCCGTCTGATGAGCTTAAAAAGTGCATGGATGATTTTATCGGCTTGCTAGGACGCACGCAGATGGATGATGGCTACATCTTCACATACAACCAGGTGCACTTCCCCACTGAACGCTGGGATAACCTGATGATAGAGCACGAACTCTACTGTCACGGTCATTTTATTGAAGCCGGTGTTTCGCATTACGAAGCCACCGGTGAAAAATCCGCCCTGAATATTGCTTGCCGTGCTGCCGATTTACTGGTGCGGGATTTCCTTGTCGCCGCGCCTGATAGGACCTCCGGCCACGAGGAAATTGAAATTGCTTTACTGCGCTTGTATCAGGTGACCGGGCACGGTCATTATCTGGAACTGGCGCGTCAGTTCATCGAACGGCGCGGTAAAGTTCGCCCATTTGCCGCGCTTATTTTCCGGCAAAATGCCAAGGTGAAAGTTCGTACACAATTCGTACATGAAAGGCGGAAAGCGTACCTGGTCGAACACCCGGAGCATACTTCTTTTCAACTGCCCCCCGATAACTTTGCGAAAACTACCCGCACGGCCAAAATCCGATGGCAACTAAGCGGTTTTACCGGCAAATACTTCCAGATGCATGCACCCATTCGTAAGCAGACTGTGCCGGTCGGGCATGCCGTCCGCTTCGCCTACCTGGAGACAGCCATTGCCATGCTGTACCGCCAGGATGCCGATCAGACCCTCCTCCCAGCGCTGAAAAAAGCCTGGGAGCGCATGGTAACCCGCCGCATGTATGTTACCGGCGGGATCGGGTCGCTCCCCGCACTGGAAGGCTTTGGCAATGATTACGAACTCGACCCTGAAATTGCTTACGCCGAAACCTGTGCTGCTTTGGGGAGCTTGTTTTGGAACTGGGAAATGGTACTCATCACCGGAGAGGCCCGCTACAGCGATTTGTTCGAATGGCAACTTTATAA
>Ga0105152_10000204_pt1 | contig 15559 bp, 10 predicted proteins | sample LakBais05cmmetaG_FD_81534 | JGI IMG/M metagenome (GOLD analysis project Ga0105152, IMG submission 81534) | Lake sediment microbial communities from Lake Baikal, Russia to study Microbial Dark Matter (Phase II) - Lake Baikal sediment 0-5 cm | ecosystem: Environmental > Aquatic > Freshwater >...
CACATTGATGGATATGTGCTATCATCTCATGCGTGATGGGCGAGGACGCTCGATACTTGTCGCCAGGAGCTTTGGATGCGCTGCGCCGGCGGGTGATGCGTGTCGTTTCCCAGGGGATGTCGCAGGCCAAGGCTGCGCATGTCTTTGGGGTGTCGCGACAATCGGTCAACGGGTGGTACCAGCGCTGGCGGGAAGGAGGTCTGCGAGCACTGAGGTCGAGGCCGCGGGGGAGGCCGCCGGTGGCCCGGCTCAAGCCCTATCAGGCAGCCACGGTTGTCCGCCTCATCACCGACCGCTGCCCGGACCAGCTGAAAATGCCCTTCGTTCTCTGGACCCGGGAGGCGGTGCGGGACCTCATCGCCCGCCGCTTCGGGGTTCGTCTCTCTGTCTGGACGGTGGGCCGGTATCTGCGGCACTGGGAATTTACTCCCCAGAAACCCATCCGGCGAGCCTACGAGCGGGACCCGGAGGCGGTGCGCCGGTGGCTGAAGAAGCAGTATCCCGCCATTCACGCGCTCGCCCGGCGGGAGGGCGCGACGATCTACTGGGGCGACGAGACGGGGATGCGCTCCGATCACCAGGCGGGCACAAGCTTTGGCCGGCGTGGGCATACACCGGTCATCGCCGGAACCGGGAAACGCTTTCGGTGCAACATGATCTCCGCGCTCACCAACCGGGGAAAGCTGGGGTTCATGGTCTTCTCGAGTCGCTTCACGCAAGCGGTGTTTGTGGCCTTCCTGCGGCGATTGATCCGCCACGCGCGGCGCAAGCTCTTCCTCATCATCGACAAGCATCCGGTGCACGTGGGTGCCCATACCCAGCGATGGGTAAAACGCCATCGGAGGCAGATTCGCCTGTTTTTCCTGCCCGGCTACAGCCCGGAGCTCAATCCAGACGAGCTCCTCAACCAGGACGTCAAAACCAACGCAGTGGGGCGGCAGCGGCCGCGTACCCCGCCCGAGTTGATCGGGAATGTGCGTCGATTCCTGTGGAGCACCCAGCACCGGCCAGAAAAGGTGCGCAGCTATTTCCGCCATCCGAGCGTCCGTTACGCCGCCTAAGGTGTCAAACATTTACTGCTCCCTGTAATAGTTGCTTGATAAACTCCTCCGTCCCCCAAAATATCTGCCCCTTTAATGTCTCCCATGGCGATTCTTTATCCATCCACTCCATCACAAATTTTCTATACTTCTCCATGGCTACCCTTTTCCTCCCACCAAATTGTGACAGTATCCAATCAATAGTCAAAAAAGGAGGTCTTTTCACTACTCCAATAGTAGCTCCATAACTACTCCACCTCCATTTCTCAGGGCCCTTTATTAAACCAACCCGTACAGGGTTTAAGACCACATACCGGCAGAGAGACAGTAAATGATTATCCTTCTCCACTATTATCGCCTTATATCTCCCTTGATAAAGATGCCCCACCCGTCTGTACCTTTGATTGAACCCCTGAGTGTATACCCCGTTCAATTCCCTCATCCCTTTTGATAAATTGCCGTTAGGCGTTTCGATCAGCAGATGAAAATGACTCTCCATGAGACAGTAGGCATGACAGAACCAATTAAACCTCTCCACAACAATCAATAATACATCTAAAAATCGACCTCTATCCTTATCATCTATAAAAATAGCTTGGTTGGCATTGCCTCTGGATGTGACGTGATAGACAGCTCCTGGGAATTCAATTCGTAAAGGTCTCGCCATGGAAATACCATATTAAACAAAATGTATTATTGCAAGGCCTGACCCCATTTCACTGTTTAAGTATTAATGAGTCTGGCTTTAGCACCATACCTCAAAGCCGCTTTTCCAAACAGTCTGATCTTCGATATGCTGCAAACCGACCTTTTGCTCGAATTTGCAAAGCGTCCCTTCCTGTTACGGGAGTAGCTTCTGGCGGCAAAGCCGGAGCGATTGAAGTGAAAGGAACCCTCGCATAGATACCGCAGACCTTCGACCCCTCAAGGCTTTCATCCAAGAGTACCCTCCCAGGAAAGCGCTGCTCGTCTGTAATGAGCGCGCCCCACGAATACATGAAGGCATTCAAATTCTTCCATGGCGTGACTTTCTTTCCATGCTATGGAATGGAGCGATTATATCATGAGCAGGTTTGTCCTCTGTTGGCTTATCGAGGTCGTATATATGAATGCCCTTATACTAATCTTTAGAATTCATTTGTCCCTATTTTTATTTAAGGCGTATGGGGAGGATGCGGGAGGAGGATGAGAAGCTGAGTAGATAGATTACCGAATTAAAGAAGGCTGCAGAATGTCTAAAGTGTAGAGTTTAGGTTTGACCCTGCAGCCTTCTTTAACCGTTGTCCTTTGTATGTTATGAACATTGAACCGTCAAATGGCTCTTCAACAGTGACCTTCTCATCTCTAATCTTGTCCTCAATCTAATATAGCTCCCTGTTGTGAGCTATAGTGAAGTCATTTCTTAATGTTCTTTCGGTCTTGATACAGAGAATGTCTTGGTACGAAAATCAATGGTCATCTTTTTCATTATTGCATAGATCTGGATAAAGTTTTTTCATACACTCAGGGCAGATGCCATGACTGAATTCTGCTTCGGAATGATGTAAAAGATAAGTTTCGATTTGATTCCAGTAACCTTTGTCATCCCGTATTTTTTTACAGGAGGCACAGATGGGAATAAGCCCACTCAGCTTTTTGACTTTGGCAAGTGCATCTTGAAGCTGGAGAACCACTTTTTCTCTTTCTTCTTTCGCACGTTTAATTTCATTGAAAAGCTGTGCATTGGCGATAGCGCCGGCGATTTGATTGCCTACTCTTTCAGCAAGTTTCAGATCCTCTTCTGTATAGGCATTTACCTTCCTCGATCGGATGTGCAGAATGCCAATCACCTCATTTTTTGAGATCAAAGGGACAGATATGTTCGATCTAAGACCAACCTTTAAGGAAAATAAAAGACCAGGAAACCGACTTAATATCTCTTTTTCGTCATTCTGAATAAGCTGACTCTTTCGTGTTCTCATCACCTCTTCAGTGAATGTGCCAGTCAGCTGGGCGGTGTTTCCTGCTCTACGTTCGGGCACGGTAATCCCCGCACTGTAAGCTACAGTTGAAGTGTTTCTTTCTAAATTGGCGAGATTGATCGAAATCCGGTCAAAGGGTATGAGTTTACCCACTTCTTCACCGAAGCACTCATATCCCTCATCTATATTCAGTGTTGAACTGATGATTCGCCCGATCTCTGCTACTAACTCATTCTCTTGAGAGAGCCGCTTAAATGTTTTCCCACCCTTTCGCATTGTTTCTTGTATCCATTCTTGCTCGGGTGATAAATAATTGCTTTTTAAAAACTGGTTCCTGTCTCTGTCAATCGCTAATTTTGACACGAATGTAAGCAGGGGCTCAAAGCTGAGCCTTCTTTGGTTCACTAATAAACAACCCTCCAATTGCACGACCAATTTGCTTCCAGTAGGGGTTGGTGATCGCCACAACCGCCACGATCAGCAGGAAGAGGGAGATCGGCCGGGTCACGAAGATCATCATGCTGCCGTCGGAAATGACCAGCGACTGGCGCATCTTTTCTTCCATTAACTTGCCCAGTACCATTCCTAGGATAATAGGCGAGGCGGGGAAATCGGTACGCTTCATCAGATAACCGATCACGCCAAACCCGACCATAAGGTACAGGTCCTGGACGCTGTTGTTCATCGTATACACGCCGAGGAACGAGAAGAGAACGATGAACAGCATGAGCAGGTAGAGTGGGACATCCAGGAGCTTGACCCACATGCCTACCAGGGGCAGATTGAGGACCAGTAGCATGACGTTTCCGATGTACATGCTGGCGATCAGGCCCCAGACGAACTGGGGCTGCTGCTGGAAGAGAAGCGGTCCAGGCTGAAGGCCCAGCATGATCAGGGCGCCGAGCATGATGGCGGTCGTGCCGCTCCCCGGGATGCCCAGGCACAGAAGGTGGATCAAGGCGCCGCCCGCCGCAGCGTTGTTGGCAGATTCAGGACCCGTAACACCTTCAATCGCGCCTTTACCGAGTTCGTCACGGTACTTGCTGGCCTTCTTCTCCAGGCCGTAGGAGACAAAGCTGGCCACTGCTGCGCCCGCGCCGGCGATACCGCCGACGAAGAAGCCTGAGAGTGTGCCGCGGATGCAGGCCGGGGTGAAGCGCTTCCAATCTTCTTTGGTCAGCCACAAGCCTCCTTTGATGCTCAGACGTTCCTGCACCGCCTGGCTCATATCGGCCAGGTTGACAAACACCTCGCATAAAGCGAAGAGACCGATCGCCACCACCAGGAACTCAAGGCCGTCCAGCAGCTCCAGGTTGCCGAAGGTGTAGCGCGGCACGCCGCTCTGAAGGTCTATGCCGATGGTGGCAATCGCCAGGCCGAACAGGGTTGAGAGTAGCGCTTTGACGATCGAACGGCCTGCGAGGCTGGTGACGAGGGTGAGAGCCGCCACCATGAGGGAGAAGAATTCCGGCGGACCGAATCTAAGCGCAATCTTGGCAACCCAGGGACCGAACAGCATGAGCATGAGGGTTGCGAACGTACCAGCGACGAACGAGCTGATGGCGGCTGCTGCCAGTGCCGGGCCTGCGCGGCCCTTCTTTGCCATTTCGTATCCATCCAGGCAGGTCACTACGCTGGAGGACTCGCCCGGCGTGTTGACCAGGATCGAGGTGGTCGACCCGCCGTACATCGCCCCGTAGTAGATCCCCGCCATCAGGATGATGGCTGACGTCGGGTTCATGCCAAAGGTGAGCGGGATCAACAGCGCGACGCCCGTCATGGGACCGATCCCCGGCAGAACGCCGATAACCGTCCCTAAGAAGACGCCGACAAAGGCAAACACCAGGTTCATCGGCGTCACCGCAACGCCGAATCCTAAGGTGACGTTATTCCAAAAGTTCACGGTTGACCTCCTATATCACACGTTATAGGCCCAGTAATTTGAGCGGACCTGCGGGGAGCTGGACACGCAGGAAGGCGGTGAAAATAAAGTATAGGACAAAGCTGGAGATAACTACGATGATACCATCACGCACGAGGTGCCGACGGTCCAGGTAGAGCACGCCGACCATGAAAACCACAAACGTGGAGATAGCATAACCGAGGCGTTCGAAGACGAAGGCATAGAACGCCATCAAGACCAGCATGAAACCGATCGTCTTTATGCCGGCCTTGCCTTCGATCTTGTCTTCTGCGCCGATGATGGCTGCCCGCTTCTCATCCTCCTTTACGCCGCCGCGGAGCTGCTGGAAAACGTAGATCCCCGAAAGAATCAGCATGACCACCCCGATGCCTTTGGGGAAGGCCCCCGGGCCCAGCTGCTGCTTGAGCGTCGGCATGGGGATGAAAAAGGCATAGATCAGATAGGCAAGAGAAAAGGCGGCTACAACGAGGCTGGCAATACGATCTTCTCTATTCACATTCATACAAAAGCTCAGGGACGTTCCGGGATCGGAGCATTGGAACACCCCGTTCCCGGAATACCAACAGAAGGGACGTGCTACTTGACGAAACCAAGCGTGACCATCAGATCCCGGTAGGACTTTTCATCATCCTTCAGGAAGTTGGCGAACTCCTTGGCATCGGCGTAGGCATCGGCCCACTGGAGCTTCTCCAGGGATTCTTTCCACGTCTTGGTACCGACCATGGTCTTCAGGGTCTTTGCCCACCAGGCCTGGGCGTCCTTCGACATGCCCGGCGCGCCAAAGATACCCCGCCAAACTTCGTACGTGGTGTTGATGCCCAGCTCTTTGGCGGTCGGGACGTCCTTCAAAGGCCCGCCACGCCGCGTAGCGGAGGTGACCGTCAAGGCCCGCACCGTCCCCGCCTGAAGCTGGGGGATCATTTCCCCAATGCCACTTGAAACGAAAGCGACGTTGCCACCCAGGAGGGCCGCCGTTCCTTCGCCGACATTGTTGAAGGCCACGTACACCAGGTCCATCGGGTTAATGCCCGCAACCTTCGCCACCTTGCAGAAGGCCAGGTGGTCCATGGAGCCAGGGGACGAGGCGCCGGCGAACTTAAGGGCAGAAGGATTCTTTTTTAGGGCAGCCACCAGATCATTGAAGGTCTTGTATGGGGAATCGGCTTTGACTGTAAAAATCTGGTAATCGGTGATCAGCTTTGCCAGCGGGACCAACTCATTGTAGTCCTGGGTAAAGGTTTTGTTGATGGTGTTGATGATCAGGGGCGGAGAATAAACGATTAACTCGTAGTCGTCCCCTTTCTTCTGGAAGATGTAAGCCAGGCCGACCGCACCACCTCCGCCGACCTTGTTGACCACTGAAATGGGCTGCGGGTAGAGCTTTTCGATCTCAAGGCTACGGTCGATGGTCCGGGCGAGCGTGTCCCACCCGCCACCAGCCCCCGCAGGTGCAATGATCTCGAGGGGCCGCGAAGGATAGGTAGCGCCTTCGCTATGGTTGATGAACGCGATGGTTAACAAAAGGACCAACGAGGCCAGTACGATAGACTTTTTCAACATGTTCATTCTCCTTTCTTGGTTTGGGTTAATGATAAAGACTCGCTTCTGGTTAGGTTGAACATACGAAACCCGGAGTTAAATGTCAAGCACAAAAGATCGTTCGATATCGGATGCTCACGAGGTGCTCCGCTCATCTCCGCAGGTCTGAGACTTCCTCCGCTTTTTCCACCATGTAGACGATGTCATCCCAGGGATGCCTGTACAGACCCGCCTTCAGCCTCTTCTGGTCGAAGATGTGCCCGACGATTCCGATCGATCGAGCGATGGCGAAGAGAGCGTTGAGATACCCGATCTCCACCATCTCTTCAATTTCCCCGGGAGAGAAGGCACCACAGGCGTTCAGAAGATCGAGAAAGGTCACTCCGACACACCCATCCACGTTCAGGATGAGGGTGTTCTTTTTCTGTGTCGTCACCTTCTCCACTTCCACCGCGTAATCCAGGTATTGCGTTTTCGGGAAGTGCTTATAAGCGTAGTTCTTCAGGAGCTCCACCCGCTTGTCTGGGTTGTCAAGGCTCTTGATCCTGTGCCCAATGCCCGGGATGGTGATTCCAAGCCTTTTCATCTCGTCTACAAAGCTCTCAGGTGCCTGCCCGGCATCGCAGGCCTTCTTGAAATACCTGGCCGCATCATCGATGGCTCCCGCAAATCGAGGGCCAATGGTCAGTAGACCGGAGACGAGCGAGGAGATGACATCCTTGCCCGCCCTTGCCGTCACAATGGCATTGTGGGCTCCGGACACAGCAGGACCATGGTCTGCCGATATCTTAATGATCATCTCGACGAATCCCGTTGCCCATTTCGGAAGCAGCCTCTTGAACCACAGGAGGCTGATGACCTCTCCGATACTGTAGCCTTTCTCGATGACTTCACTGATTTTGATACCCGCGTAAGTCGGCTCATCTCCCCTGTCGTCCGAGATCGTGCAGATGAAATTTGCATCCCGTCTCACCAAACCAGCTTTCCTCGCCACCATGTAATCCTGCGGAATCGGCGGAGGGGTCACTTCCTGAACCGGCTTCACCTTGCCCTGGGCAACGAGCCTCTCAAAAGTCTCCTTGATCTTCTGGTCAAAGTCCTCAAAGGAATCGGGGACCACGGCCCCCGCCTGTCTCAAAGCCTGATTCTTCGCATCCGCCGTCTCTTCGGAGCAACCTGCGCGGGCTCCCGCGTGGCCGAACTGGACCTCTGCGGGGAAGACCTTGGAGCACGTGCCGATGTGCCAGGCGACCAGGGGCTTTGTAATCTTCTTTGTCCTGAGGGCTTCCACCACCTCGTATTCGTCCGTCCCTCCGACCTCTCCGAGCATCACGATCATCTTAATCTCGGGATTAGCCTCGTACCTCATGATGTGGTCGATGAAGGTACTCCCGGGATAGCAATCGCCACCGATGGCAATCCCCTCATACACGCCATCGGTATTGAGGGCAATGATACTATTAAGTTCGTTTGAAAGGCCACCCGACTTGGACACATAGGCAACGTGCCCAGGCCGATAGAGCTTCGACTCGATGATATTATCCAGGGCACCTGCCGTATTTCCAATCCTGAAGGCACCCGCTGCAATACCCCCCACGGTCGCCGGACCGATGATCCACTTCTTCTTCTTTCTTGCCAGGTGCGCCAGCTCCCTGGAATACTTCTCGGGAACGCCTTCGGCGATCACGGCGACGGTCCGGAGTGTCTCCGTTTCAAGGGCTTCCTTAGTCGTAGGATAGGCAGACCGGAAGGACGCAAAATTCACCATCACGTCCGCTTCCGGATGTTTCTCCACGGCTTGCTTCAGCGTCCGGTACATGGGGATGAGCATTTCACTGCTCCCAAAGAAGCATCGATGCCACCCGTCCCGCGTGGGATTGACGATGGCCGCCACGCTCGGCTTCTCTCGCCTGCAGATGTAATCGAAGTCGAGCATTCTCTGGATGGCGTCCTCCTGCATGCCATAAACGATCGCCAGTGTATTCCGGTCAAACAAGATGTAATCTTTTCTTTCAGTCGCTTTCATCTCTCCTCCAGCGCCTTGCTCACAATTCGGGTCATGTGCATTTCAGGACCATGAACCTCGATAGGGACGCCCAGGGTCTTCCCGAGATCTTTCATCCTGCGAAGCCCCTCCTGCCAGTTAGGTCCTCCTCTCCGGAGGTAGATCCTCGCATTCACGGCCTTGAGCTTATCCTTATATTCCGCAAGGGCCTGGACAACCCCGGTCAGGGTGCTCGCCACGTCCGTGAAGTTGGCGATGCCTCCGCCCAAAATCAGAATTTTCGGTCTCCCCTGCGGATCCTTTTCCCGGGTGAAGAGGTCAAGAATGGTCTTGGCATACTTGTAGGTGAACTCGGTGCTGGGGTTCCCACTGTACTCCCCGTAGTTCGCAAGTTCGTGGGCATACCCCAGATCGCAAATAGTGTCCGTATAAACGACGCTCGCGCCCCCCCCAGCGTTCATGGTCCATACCCTTCCCTTGGGGTTGAGAATGGTGAGTTTCAGAGAGGCTCCGGTGCCTGCGTCCAATTCCTTGATGTAAATCTCCTCGGGTGAGGGTTCTCTCCCGAAGGGTGGCGGAAAGGCAACACCACACCACTTCTTGCCGCACTCAAAAGAGGCCGTGTCATCCAGCCTTGCCTTAGTGTCCAAGGGGACGACCCTGTTTCCAATCACGGCCAGAGGGTTGAATTCCAGAAAGGTGAAACAGAGGTCCGAATAGAACTTATAAATACCCCGGACGAAAGTGACGAAGAAGTCTCTTTCCTGGATCGAGAGGCTGGCGGGCAGGTTACCCGCCACGTCTACGTCCTCGATGCTCGCCCCCACAGGCACCGGAATGGAGACCACTTTGTCCCAATTTTCTTCGATGTCCACACCTCCCGAGGGAGAGAAGTGGACCGTATCCCCTGTCCGGTCCGATTTGATGGCGACGTAGTACTCAACGCGCTGGGGCAGGAAAGGCTCGATGACGAAGTGGGTCAACACGCCGGTGACTTTGCCCAGGGTAGTCGGGTTACCCATACGCTCCTGAATCCACTCCTTCACAGCTTTGAAATCTGCGTTCAGGAGAATGAGACCATGCTTGCCCCTCTTTCCTATTAGCTGGTCCGGCTTTACAACGAGTTTCTCTTTCTCAAGCCATGCGTTCTCGCTCTTCAACTGGTCCCAGTCAGTGCACGGCTCTACTTGTACAGTTTTTCCGGCAAAGAGGACATCGTCGCCAAAATAATCCTTCCAGAGCCGTTCCATGATCTTCTTCGCATCATATTCTCTTATAGCTCTTTGAGCCATCTACCAAACCTCCACCGTATTTTACTAGCCCATCCCTGCTAGATCTCAAGACAGGTCATTGGCGGCATACGATGAAGTAGCAAGAAGCATGCCGGCAGGTCCAGCCTTGTGTTTGATCCTCGGCATACCGAAAATCAGAAGAAAACGAACATGTCATCCAGAATTTGAATTGCCCTCCGTGAAATGTCTCGAACTCATTCTGAAGTCTTTAATTCTACGAAAGAAAACTCAAACATGAAACAGGAATCAGCGATGAAAAAACCCTGATTATTGAATTGAAGCAGACACGATCTAGGCATGAGACATTTCAGATTGAGGATATCAGGAATAATATTGCTTGACATGCGTGTTTCATTTTGTTTAGCATTAAGTTTAAACAGATTGAACATACAGGAAACGAGTAGAATGGCAGAGCAGATTTTCAAAATCGGTTTTATCAATTCCAGCCAGCAATTCCTTGACTGTGCTCGTTCCGTTGCCTCGAAGCGCAATGTTGAAGTTGCCACCTCCCTGGCAGGTCTGGACGCAGCCATCCCGCCAGGAAAAAAGATGGAAAAGGAAGGAGTGGAAGTCATCATAAGCCGTCGTGCAACTGCCGCACTGCTAAGAAAAAATCTGCAGATGCCAGTCCTGTCAGTTCGCGTAAGCTCCTATGACATCCTTCGCAATATCTTGGACGCCAGTTTGATGGGGCGAAAGATCTTGCTGACTTCCTTCGAAGAAGAGAAATTTGAGGAAACGGATCTGCTCCAAAAGATCTTTAACGTAACCCTGATCCCTGGCATCTTCCATGACTTTAGCAACTTGGAAACTGTGATTGTCTGGGGCAAGAGACAGGGTTGTGAAGTTGTCATCGGTGGGGGAGGCTCGATGGCGCTCGCAAGAAAACACGGGTTAAAAGGCGTGGAACTCCGGACGAATGAGGACGCTATCACCTCGGCCCTAGAAGATGCTATATCCGTTGCCAGAGCCAATCGCGAGGAACAGGAGAAGGCCCTGCGATACCAGACGATCCTCGATGCCACCTCAGAGGGAATTGTTGCAGTTGATAAAAGCGGTGTCATCACTGCCGTCAATCGCGCGATGCTACAGTTCATCGAGCTGCCCAGAGAACAGACGGTCGGTAAAGACTTCATTAGTTGCTTTCCTGGGGCTTGTATTCGGGAGGTTTGGGATTCAGGTCGTCCACTCTTAAACAAACTGGAGATATTCGGGAATGAGCAGTTTGTGACCAATTATATCCCTCTTCGGTTCGGTTCCGAGGTTGTCGGTGTGGTGATCACATTTAAAGACATTTCCAATGTGGTTCGAGCCGAAAACGAGGTGCGCCGTTTCCTTGTCAAACGCCTTGTTGCCAAACACACCATTGACGACTTTATTCACCAACATCCAACGATGAAAGCAATCGTTGAAAAGGTTAGAAAGTTCTCCGAGGTCGATTCCACCGTCTTGATCACTGGAGAAACCGGAACGGGGAAGGAGATACTGGCCCAGAGCATCCACACCTTTGGGACGCGGCGTAATGGGCCCTTTGTCTCTATCAACTGTGCTGCTATCCCTGATCAGCTCCTGGAGAGCGAGCTCTTCGGATATGAAGAGGGCGCTTTCACCGGCTCGCGGCGTGGAGGGAAGCCTGGGCTTTTTGAGCTGGCCCATAACGGCACCATCTTACTTGACGAAATCGGCACCACCTCCCTGAGTGTCCAGAGCCGACTTCTCAGGGTGTTAGAGGAGCATGAAGTGATGCGCATTGGCGGCGACCGCCTGATTCCCGTGAACGTGCGCGTTATTGCTGCTACCAATCGAAACCTGTGCCTTGAGGTTCAAAAAGCGCGATTCCGGGAAGACCTCTATTTCCGGCTTGACGTGCTCACGGTCCATATCCCGCCCCTCAGGGATTGGATAGACGATCTGCCGCTACTCGTTCAAGAGCTCATTCGCCGGTGCGGCCGCAACTCCAAGGCGAAGTCCCTGACCATTCCAAGACCATACCTCGAAAAGCTCATGGAGTTACGCTGGCCCGGTAACGTGCGCCAGCTCCAGAACTTCGTGGAGAAGCTCGCCATCCTTTGTGAGGACGGTTTCAAGGCCAATGTTTTTGAGGAACTCTACACCGACTTGCTCGGGTATTCGCTCATCAGGGATCAGGGGGCCGCTTTAGAGAGATCCTCCTTAAACGACTACCTTCGTCACAAGGTTAGAGACGACGAGATAAGATCAATTCGAAGGGCATTGGAGGAATCTCGGTTCTGTAAAACAATTGCAGCAAAGAAGCTCGGGATGAGCAGAACGACCCTGTGGAGGAAACTGAGGGAAATGGGGGTGGGTCTCCAAACCCCGAATACTTGAATCTGGCCCCTATCTTACTTATACATTCCAAAGGCTATAGTGGGTTCTTCTGGATACTCTGGCGCACTTGTCATTCAAGTGGTCCTGTCTGTTCATGTCACCTACTGTATAGATAGTCAGTCTCTAAAAGAAAGAGTTCTGAAAAACTCTCTTACGGCTGGATGAAAATGGTCGAGAAAAGACAGAACTGGGAGAGTAAGGGCTTTCTTATAGAAAGATCCTCATGGGTGAGTAAGGTTCTCCTTACCCAATTCTTTGGAATTTATTTGGAACTTGGTCTGCAAAACGACAGGTAGGAATTTGATTATTAAATCAGGATCTCCCTTAGGGCTCCCATGAGACAATGGATATTCTGGATTTTACAGGTCTCACCCATCAGTCCGATTCTCCAATCTAACCTTTTATCTGACAAGGAAGGACGAGGGTAATTTTCTATTAGAAAGCATTGCGCTTGTCAACCAGAATAATGTTATATTATGTTAAATTTAAAAGGAAGAAACGGTCGACAAACCCTATTGAGGAGACCTTAAGGAGAGGGAGAAGAAAATGGAGATGAGAGAAGAGGGTAGAAAGGCTTCAACTACCATTCATACCTATGATCCCCAGTGCAAATCTCGCTGCGCAGTCATATGTTATGTGAAAGAAGGCAAGTTGGTGAAAATCCGCAAAGATCCCCACCATCCCAATCAGGCCAACTTATGCCCTAAAGGAATTTTCAGCACCGAGCTGGTTTATCATCCAGAAAGATTGAAATATCCTTTAAGAAGAACTCAGCCCAAAACTGATTCTGACCCAGGCTGGGAGAGAATTTCATGGGAAGAAACCTTGAATACGATCGCTCAGAAATTAAAAACAATTAAAGAAGAGTACGGGGCAGAAACAGTTTTTTTTAGTAAGGGAGCTTCGGGAGGGTCGCCTGGTAATGATTATAAAGATTGGATCACTCGATTGGCTTTAGCCTATGGGAGTCCCAACGGAGATTTAGGGACAACTCATATTTGCAATTGGCATAAGGATAAGGGCTCGGTTTATACCTATGGGGTGGCTATCCCTGCTCCAGAATTTGAGAAGGCTAACTGCATTCTTCTCTGGGGGCATAATCCGGCAGCCACCTGGAGAAGGCATCTGGAAGAAGTCAATAAAGCCAGGGAAAGAGGCGCGAAGATCATCATTATTGATCCCCGCCGAAATGAAACCTGGCGGAAAGGGGACTTATGGCTTCCCGTGCGTCCAGGAACTGACGGGGCGTTAGCTTTAGGCATGCTTCATGTCATGATAAAAGAAAACCTTTACGATGAAGAGTTTACACGGAACTGGACCACAGCTCCTTTTCTTATCAGAAAAGATAATGGGAATTATCTTCGTGAAAATGAGATTCATCCTCAGGGTGAGAGCAAGAATTATTTGGTATGGGATAAAAAAAGAAATGGGTTGCTGAGCTATGATCCCTTGACCAAACTTTATCTGGAGGAAGGGGATCCAGCCTTGGAAGGAACTTATTTTGTTCAATTAAAGGACGGGAAAAAGATAGAATGCCAGACAGCCTTTCAACTTTTAAAGGAGTTAGTCTCTCAATATCCTCCTGAAAAAGTGGAGGAGATCACTTGGGTTGAGGCAGAGAAGATAAAAGAGGCTACCCGTCTCTTTGCCTTACAAAAGCCTTCTTGTTACTACACCTATAATGGAATAGAACAACACACCAATTCCATGCAGACCAACCGGGCGATTTCAATCTTTTTTGCCCTGAGTGGTAATTTCGATCGACCAGGAGGAAATGTAATCTATCCCCGAGTAAAAACGAATAAAATTGATGGGAAAGAAGAATTTCGTGTAGGTAAAAAGCCACTGGGCAAGGAAAAGCGGCCTTTAGGGCCTTCCAATGTCCAGGCAAGAGATTTTTATGAAGCAGTCCTTGAAGGAAAGCCCTATCCAGTGAAAGCCCTCATTGCTTTTGGTGGAAATGTCCTATCGGCCAATGGGGATAGTCAAAAAGGAAGAAAGGCTTTTGAAAAGTTGGATTTTTTTGTTCAGGTCGATCTTTTTGAGACCCCAACGGGAAAACTTGCTGACATCCTTTTACCAGCAGTAACCCCATGGGAGGCCTTCTTTCTAAAACCTACCTTTGAAGGGACGGCCAGTACCAGTTCTTATCTCCAACTGATGCCCCAAGTCATCCCTCCCCTTCATGAAGCCTGGCCGGATATCAAAATTGTCTTTGAATTGGCGAAGAGGCTGGGTCTGGGGGATAAATTCTGGGATGGGGATATTGAAAAAGCCTTTAACTATCAACTCGCTCCAACTGGAATGAAGGTGGAGGATTTGAGAAGAAGCCCAGAAGGAATCTTTGTTTCTCTCCCCGTAAAATACCAGAAATATAAGGAGAAGAACGGAGATAAAGGTTTGAAAGGATTTAATACTCCCTCTGGGAGGGTGGAGATCTATTCGGAAACCTTCCTGAAGAATGGATATCACCCTTTACCCGTATATCAGGAGCCTTTCATTAGCCCCTTCAGCCAGCCTAAATTGGCCAAGAAATATCCTTTTATCCTCACCAATGCCAAGGTGTTAGCCTATTGCCACGGACAGCATAGGGGGGTTCCATCTTTAAGAAAACTGGTCCCTTATCCTTATGTGGAGATAAATACAAGGAGGGCAGATGAGCTTGGGATTAAAGAGGGAGACTGGGTAGTGATGGAAACTCCCTCCGGAAGGATTAGATTAAAAGCCAAATTAGAAGAGAGTATTCATCCTCAAGTGGTTTGTACGCAGCACGGTTGGTGGCAAGGCTGTAAGGCGCTCAATCTTCCGGCATATGATCCCTTTAGTGAAGAAGGCGCCAATGTCAACCTTCTCGTGCCCAACGAATTGGCTGATCCGATTACAGGGTCTATCCCTCACAAGTCTTATGTTTGCAACATAAGAAGAGCTTAACAAGGAGAGTGGGACGTCGACAGGATCTCCCTTAAGGCTCCCATAAGACAATGGATATTTTGGATCTTACAGGTCTCACCCATTAGTCCGATTCTCCAAATCTTGCCTTTCAACTGTCCCAACCCGCCCCCTACTTCGATATTGTATTCATCCAGGAGCCTTTTCCGTATTGGGATGTCATCGACCCAATCGGGGAGAGTGACGGAAGTTAACACGGGCAAACGATATCCTTCCTGCGCAAAAAGTTTGAATCCGAAATCTTCCAGTTCCATCTTTAAGCGATCGCCTAACACCTCATGACGCCGGAATCTATCCTCAAGCCCCTCCTCAATAACAATCTTCAACCCTTCTCTCAAGGCATAGAACATGGAAACAGGAGCAGTATGATGATAGACCCTTTCTTTTCCCCAATATTTTTCGAGCAATGACAAATCAAAATAGAAGCTCTGAACCTTTGTCTTGCGGGACCGGAGGACATCCATCGCTTTGGAGCTCACGGTGATCGGAGAAAGCCCTGG
>Ga0105152_10000205_pt1 | contig 15557 bp, 12 predicted proteins | sample LakBais05cmmetaG_FD_81534 | JGI IMG/M metagenome (GOLD analysis project Ga0105152, IMG submission 81534) | Lake sediment microbial communities from Lake Baikal, Russia to study Microbial Dark Matter (Phase II) - Lake Baikal sediment 0-5 cm | ecosystem: Environmental > Aquatic > Freshwater >...
ATTCTAAGCCGGCGCACCAAGAACAATCCGGTCATCGTAGGAGAAGCCGGCGTGGGTAAAACCGCCATCGCTGAAGGGCTGGCACAACGTATCGCCTCAGATGATGTGCCCAACTCCCTAAAAAACCGCCGCGTTATCGCCCTTGATATGGGGGCACTGGTAGCGGGTAGTAAGTTCCGTGGGGAGTTTGAAGAGCGTCTGAAAGCGGTAATGGATGAGGTACGTCAGTCACAGGGCGAGATCATCCTCTTTATCGACGAAATTCACACTGTGGTCGGTGCCGGCGCCGCCGAGGGTTCAATCGATGCCTCCAATATGCTAAAGCCCGCACTGGCACACGGCGAGCTGCAGTGCGTGGGCGCGACTACCCTCGATGAGTACCACAAGCATATCGAGAAAGATAAAGCTCTGGAACGGCGTTTTCAGCCGGTCTTCATTGGCGAGCCCAGCCTCGAGGCAACAATTGAGATATTAAAAGGGCTGAGACCACGCTACGAAGCACACCACAAGATTAAAATCAGCGAGGAGGCCTCGGTAGCAGCCGCACGGCTGAGCCAGCGTTATATTTCCGACCGATACCTGCCGGACAAGGCGATTGACTTGATTGACGAGGCATCTTCGAAACTACGCCTCGAAACCGAAAGCGCACCGCCAGAGATACAACAACTGGACAATAAATTAAAACGGCTGGCCAATGAAGAAGAGGCGGCTTCGCAGAGACAGGACTTTGCCCGTTCCGCCGAGATCAAGAGCGAGAGGCTACGCCTGGAAGGAGAATACCAAGAAGCTAAAAGCAAGTGGCTTGGTGAAAAGAAGGGCGTCGGCGATAACACGATCGGCGAAAAGGACATCGCCAATCTTATTTCCAACTGGACGGGCATCCCGGTTTCCCAGATACTGCAAGATGAAGCCGAGCGGCTGCTCAACATGGAAGACCGTATTCATGAACGTATGGTCGACCAAGAAGAAGCGGTTACCGCCGTTTGCGACGCCATCCGCAGGAGCCGCGCTGGACTTGCCGACCCGAGGCGTCCTATCGGCAGCTTCATGTTCTTGGGCCCCACTGGCGTGGGCAAGACTGAGCTTGCCAGAACGCTGGCAAAGTTCCTCTTCGATGATGAGAGCGCCATGGTACGCCTCGACATGTCGGAATTCCAAGAGAAACATACTGTTTCACGCCTCATTGGTGCGCCGCCTGGCTACGTTGGCTACGAGGAAGGTGGCCAGCTCACCGAAGCGGTTAGAAGGCGTCCCTACCGCGTCATCCTGCTGGATGAAATCGAAAAAGCCCACCCGGATGTCTTTAACAGCCTGCTACAGATTCTGGACGACGGGCGCCTGACTGATGGTCAGGGGCACACCGTCAACTTCAAGAACACAGTGGTTATTATGACGAGCAACGCCGGCGCGGAGCTTATCAAACGCGATTCCCGAATTGGTTTTGCCACTGACCAGGAAAGCAATGGCGTTCGTAAACAGAGATACCAGGACATGAAAGACAAGGTGATGACTGAAGTCAGGAAAATCTTCCGCCCAGAGTTCTTAAACCGGCTCGACGACATCATTGTCTTCCACGAGCTTAACGAGACACAGTTAAGGAGCATTGTGGAGCTTATGATAAAAGACCTCCAAAAACGGTTGGAAGAGCGCCACATCAGCATCGAAATCACCGAAGAAGCCAAGACCTGGCTGGCCAAAGATGGCTTTGACCCGGTCTACGGCGCACGGCCACTGCGGCGGGCTATCGAACGCCACTTGGAGAATGCCCTAGCTAACAAGTTGCTACGCGGTGAGTTCCAGGAAGGGGCAACGGTAATAGTTGATCTGGAAAACGAGACTATGGTCTTCCGTGCTAAAGACAATAAACCACGCGGCAAATCCCGCGCGTCGGCAAAATAGAAAATAGCAGAAAGGGAAACTTGATTACAACCGCAAGAACCGGCAAGATACGCTGGCAGAGATATGCCGCTATACTTGGCTTTATACTGGGCATCATTCTTGCTGCCATAGTCGTTTATTACTACCCTTACGTCCAGAAATTCCAGCAATACGGCTACCTGGGGGCTTTTCTCATTAGCCTCTTCGGTGGGGCTACGGTGCTTGCTCCCATCCCAATGACGCCGGTTATCTTTGCCTTAGGTACAGTCATAAAACCATCTTTAGCACCATATCTTGGGCCGGTGTTTATAGGTATAACTGCCGGTTTCGGGGAAGCGCTAGGAGGGCTCACCATCTACTGGACAGGGTGGTACGGTAAAATCGCTTTCACCAGCATCGAACACCAAGGGTTTGAGAAAGTCTACCAATGGCTGGTTAGATGGATCAAGCAAAAGGGTGGCTACGCCCTCTTCATACTCTCGGCAGTAATTAACCCGTTCTTCTACCCAGCAGGACTTACCTTTGGCGCGTTGCGCTACGGCATATGGCGCTACTTTTTTATCTCGTGGGCAGGCAAGACTATTAAAGGGATAACCGTGGCCATGGCCGGTTACTGGGGACTAGGGAGCCTGCTGCGGCTTCTGGGTATCCCGGTCTAGAGAGCCAACTGGTTAAAGGTCTGCCTCAGGACCGCAAATATAACCAGCGATGGCACTTGCCGCCGCCACCGCCGGTCCGGCCAGATAGACACTAGACTCCGGGCTACCCATCCGCCCGACAAAATTACGGTTGGTGGTTGATATAGCCTTCTCGCCAGATGCTAAAATCCCCATATGGCCGCCAAGGCAGGGGCCACAGGTAGGCGTGCTTACCGCCGCGCCGGCCCGTATGAAGCTCTCTATCAACCCTTCACTCATCGCCTCAAGATATACGGCAGGCGTTCCGGGAATAATGATGCAGCGCACGCCGGCGCTTACCTTATGGCCACCAAGGATTTTTGCTGCCACTCTAAGGTCATCGATACGGCCGTTGGTGCAGGAACCAATCACTGACTGGTCAATCTTTATTTGGCCTAACTTACTCACTGGTTTCACATTGGCCGGTGAATGCGGCAAAGCCACCTGAGGCTCCAATCGGCTTGCATCATACTCAATCACTCTAGCATACTCAGCATCAGGGTCCGCCTGATAGACAGTGTATTGGCGGTGGGCACGTGGCCTAACGTAGGCCAGCGTCTTAGCGTCCACCCCAAAGATACCTGCCTTGCCCCCGGCCTCGATAGCCATGTTGGCCATGGTGAAACGCCCATCCATGCCAAGCTCGCTGATGGCCTCGCCAGTAAATTCCATAGCCGCATAGAGAGCGCCATCCACGCCGATGTCGCCGATAGTGTACAAGATAAGGTCTTTACCCCCCGCCCACTTTCGCAGATGGCCGTGATAGACGAACTTTATGGTCGGCGGGACCTTCATCCAGATTTCGCCGCTGGCCATGGCCGAGGCAATATCGGTTGAGCCCATACCGGTGGCAAAAGCACCTACTGCACCATAAGTGCAGGTGTGAGAGTCCGCCCCGATGACCACGTCACCGGGCAAAACCAGACCCTTTTCTGGGAGGAGAACATGCTCGATGCCCATCTCACCGACTTCAAAGAAAAGGATACCTTGTTCACGGGCAAACTCCCGCACCATTTTTACCTGCTCGGCAGAGGCGATGTCCTTGTTGGGCACAAAATGGTCAGGGACTAATACTATTTTCGCCGGATCTTTGACCCGCGCCAATCCAATGCGACCGAACTCTTTAATAGCAATGGGCGCGGTAATGTCATTAGCCAGGATGACGTCAACCGGCACGTTAAGGAACTCTCCGGAGCTTACCCTGGATTTACCAGTATGCGCCGCCAGAATTTTTTCTGCTAAATTCAATGTTTTTCTCCCGGTATACTCTCTTTATGGAACGGGCTAAATTTCTCCTCGACAATCCGCAGGATAAAGAGGGTAAATACGATGGCGATGGTCGCCACGACGGCAACCAGGTAAAGACCAGCTCCCACCGCCACACCCACAGCCGCCACCGCCCATATGCTGGCCGCTGTTGTGATACCTTCGATACTGCCTGCCTCCCGGTGCATTATTGAACCAGCACCAAGGAAGCCAATACCGGTTACCACACCGGCGGCGATGCGTGCCGGGTCACCTTCAAAACCAAAAACGGAAATAATGGTGAACAGGGCGGAACCAACGCTGATAAGGATATTAGTCCTAAGCCCCGCCGGTTTTCCGGCATGCCAGCGCTCAAAACCAACGATGGCACCAAGCGTCATCGCCACTATTAGACGGAGCACCATCTCCAGTTCAGGTCTCATTGCACACCCCCCTAGAATTAAGCTTTAGCCGCAAGCAAACGGTTTAAGGCGTTGATGTAGGCCTTGGCACTGGCCACGATTATGTCAGTATCGGCGCCGCGGCCGGTGTAAGATGTGCCATCGCTCTCAATACGGATGAGCACTTCACCAATGGCATCAATGCCCTCAGTAACCGACTTGACGCTGAACTCGGTGAGCTGGTTGGGCACACCTACCAAGCGGTTGATTGAACGGTACACGGCATCCACTGGGCCGGTGCCTAGGGCAGCATCAGCCAACACCTTACCGCCGGGGCCAATCAGTCTGACGGCAGCAGTCGGGACGCCCCGGTCACCACAGGTGACCTGAATACGGTCAAGGTGATAGGTCTCTGTAATGGTGCGTTGTTCTTCGGCGATGAGTGACTCAACATCTTTATCCGAGATCTCTTTCTTCTTGTCAGCCAGCTCTTTAAAAGCAGTATAAGCCCGTTCGAAGTCGACATCTGAGAGACTGTAGCCCAGCTCCGCTAGACGCTCTTTGAAGGCATGCCGGCCACTGAGCTTGCCCAGCACTAGGCTTGAGCCGGGGACGCCGACCTGGTGCGGGTCCATAATTTCGTAGGTCCCAGGCATCTTGATGACGCCGTCCTGGTGAATGCCGGACTGGTGGCGGAAAGCGTTGCGACCGACCACCGCCTTGTTGGGCTGAACCGGGAAGCCAGTCAGCTCGCTAACTAGGCGGCTCGTACGGTAAATCTGCCGGGTGTCAATGCCCGTTTCCAAGTTAAAGAAGTCGCTACGGGTCTTAATGGCCATTACGATTTCTTCGAGCGAGGCGTTACCCGCCCGCTCGCCGATACCGTTGATGGTGCATTCAACCTGCCGGGCGCCGTGCCTAACCGCCTCAAGACTGTTAGCAACAGCTAGTCCGAGATCATTGTGGCAATGTACGCTGATAACTGCCTTTCTGGCGTTTGGCACCTTTTCAAAGATGCCCTTTATCAGCTCACTGAACTCGCCAGGTATGGTGTAGCCGACGGTATCGGGAATGTTCACCGTAGTCGCACCTGCGTCTATAACTGCCTCAACCATCTGGTAGACATAGGCAGGCTCGGCACGAGTAGCATCCATTGGAGAGAACTCGATATCAGAGGTATATTTCTTGGCCAAGGCAACCATGCTACGCGCCATTGTCAAGACATTCTCACGGCTCTTCTTGAGCTGATGCATGAGATGAATATCGGAGGCTGACAAAAAAACGTGAATGCGCGGGTTTTCCGCAGTCTTTATAGCATCCCAGGCTTTTTCGATGTCGGCGGGTACGGCACGCGCTAGGCTGCACACCACCAAGCCACGGATTTCCCTAGCAATAGTGCTCACCGCTTCAAAGTCGCTGGGGCCATTAACCGGCATACCGGCTTCGATGACGTCTACGCCCAAGCAGGACAATTGCCGGGCGATTTCCAACTTTTCTTGGGTGTTGAGGGTACCCCCCGCCGCCTGCTCCCCATCACGGAGCGTAGTATCAAAAACGATTACCCTATCCATCGCGATGTTCCTCCCCGGGAGAATTTTTTCAAAACAAACCCAATCGCTCCCCTCTCCGCTAGCGCAGGGAGGGGCCGGTAAGGATGAGGTTTATTCTCCCCGAAAAAGAACACGTATGGTTTTGCATCGTCGTAATTCTCTATTATATACGCTGATGTTTCGGTTGTCTATTTCTTATTAAGCCATGGCATCATGGCGCGCAACTCTTTGCCCACCGATTCAATCATATGCTCGGCTTCCATACGCTTTAGGGCATTAAAAGAGGGGCGCCCTGCCTGGTTTTCCAAAATCCATTCACGTGCGAAAGTGCCGTCTTGGATTTCAGCAAGAATGTCATCCATCTCTTCGCGTACTAGGTCGTTGATAACCCTGGGCCCCTTGACATAACCGCCGTACTCGGCAGTATCACTGATAGAATTGCGCATTGTGGTGAGTCCGCCCTGCTGAATCAAATCAACGATGAGCTTGAGCTCATGCAGACACTCGAAATAGGCAATTTCCGGTTGGTAACCGGCATTGACCAGAGTCTCAAAACCCGCCTTTATCAGTTCGGAAACCCCACCAACCAGCACCGTCTGCTCACCGAAAAGGTCAGTCTCGGTCTCCTCGGCAAAGGTAGTCTCGATGACGCCGGCACGGCTAGCACCAATACCCTTTGCATAGGCAAGGGCATTCTTGAGCGCCTTGCCTGAAGCATCCTGGTACACCGCGACGATGGCCGGGGTGCCACCGCCCTCGGTGTAGACCCGACGCACCATGTGACCAGGAGCTTTTGGTGCTACCATAGTTACATCCACGTTGGGAGGAGGTATAATCTGGCCAAAGTGGATATTGAAACCGTGGGCAAACATCAGCGTCTTGCCAGGACTGAGTTCTGATTGGACTTCGTTTAGATATATTTCACGCTGCAACTGGTCGGGGGCGAGCATTATCATCACGTCCGCTTGACGTGCCATCTCTTTTGCCGAAACAACCTTAAAGCCAGCCTTTTTGGCCGCCTGCCAGCCGGGTGTCCCCTTAGCCTCGGCAACAATCACAGTGCAACCGCTGTCCCGGAGGTTCTGAGAGTGAGCATGCCCCTGGCTACCGTAGCCGAGCACACCAATGGTCTTGCCCTTAAGAAACTTTAGATCACAGTCTTTATCGTAGTAAATCTTGGCCATTAATATCCCCCTTCGTTTTTTAAGTTTCTATTGAACCGCCAAACTTCGGGCCACGGTCTTGTCGGCGGGAAACCCCACTGACTGCTCCGAGAGGCCCTATTTCACCCCGAGACATGGCCACACGACCAGTCCGGGCAATTTCCTTGATGATAAAACCACGCAATAGCTGTATCAGGGTATCTATTTTTTCTTCGTTGCCGGTGACACAAATGGTGAGCGACTCCGAGGCAACATCTACAATGCTGGCACGGAAGAGATCAGCAATCTCAATAATCTCACCACGATTGGCCGAGTTCGATTTCACCTTGATAAGTGCCATCTCTCTGGCTACGATGCTATCACCAGAAATCTCCGACACCTTAATGACGTCAACCACCTTGTCCAGTTGCTTGCGCACCTGCTCGATCGAGGTGGTGGAACCATCAACCACGATTGTAAGACGGGAACAGTTCGGCACTTCGCTGTGCCCCACGGTCACACTTTCCATATTAAAGCCCCGCCGCCGGAAAAGGCTGGAGATGCGGTTGAGCACCCCAGGCTGGTCAGCGACCAAGGCTACCAAGGTATGCTTGGTTGCCGTCATCTTACCTCCTCTATATTGCTTTATGATAGTTTTGGCGAGCCGGAAACTTTGCGTGGTTTTTCGGGCGCGATCATCACTTCAGCCAAAGATGACCCAGGCGCAACCATGGGATAGACGTTTTCCTCCGGTTCCACGCGAAAATCAATCAAGAAGGGTCCGGGATAAGCCATCGCCTGCTCAATGGCAGATTTCACTTCTTCCCGTTGTTTCACCTGGAGACCAGGTATGCCGTAAGCCTCGGCAACCTTAACGAAGTCAGGGCAAGAGAGTGGCGTAGCCACGTAGTTCTTCTTGTAGAAAAGCTCCTGCCACTGCCGCACCATGCCCAAAAAACCGTTATTCAAAACGGCGATCTTCACCGCAATCTCGTCCTGTACCAAAGTAGCCAGTTCATGTAAGGTCATCTGGAAACTGCCATCGCCGTCAATGCACCAGACCGTCTTATCCGGGCAGCCGACCTTAGCCCCAAGGGCTGCTGGTAAGCCGAAACCCATAGTTCCCAGGCCGCCAGAGGTTATGAGGGTGTTAGGTTTATCAAAGACGTAATGCTGTGCCGCCCACATTTGATTCTGGCCGACGCCGGTAGCAATTATTGCATCACCGCCGGTCACTTCGTAAAGCTGGTGTACCACGTACTGCGGGAGCAAGCTCGAGGAATCTCGAACCTCGATGGGATGCTGCCTACGCCAGGCATCGAGCTGGTTAAGCCAGTCAAGGTGCTGGGCAGAAGCAACCTGCTTATTAAGGGCTTTCAAAACGGCCTTAACGTCGCCCACAATGGGCACGTCTACTCTCACGTTTTTGCCAATCTCAGCTGGATCAATGTCGATGTGTATCACGTGAGCTTTGGGGGCAAAGGCACTCACCTTGCCCGTCACCCGGTCGTCGAACCGCATGCCGACCGCAATGACCAGGTCAGCATCATCAAGCGCCAGATTGGCATAGACCATACCGTGCATTCCCGGCCATCCGTAATATAAGACGTGAGAGCCCGGGAAACAGCCAATGCCCAGCAAAGTGGAGATTACCGGGATCTGGACGTTCTCAGCAAGCTGCTTAAGCTCATCATATGCACCGGAAATCTGTACACCACGCCCCACCAATATTACAGGCTGCCGTGCTTCGTTAATCAGCTTAGCGGCTTTCTTTACCTGCGAAGGGTGCCCCTGAAGAGTGGGGTGGTAACCCGACAGATTGACTTCGGGCGGATAATGAAATTCCGTAAGCTCGGTGAACACATCTTTAGGAATATCAATCAACACCGGTCCTGGTCTTCCGGTTTTAGCGAGATAAAACGCTTCTTTTATAGTGGTAGCCAGCTTGCTGGTATCAAGCACTTGATAATTGTACTTGGTGATGGGCAGGGTGATACCAGTGATATCGACTTCCTGAAAGGCGTCCTTGCCGATAAAAGGCCGCGACACTTGACCGGTAATGGCCACCATCGGCACGGAATCGAGGCAGGCGTTGGCAATGCCAGTCACCAAGTTGGTTGCTCCGGGGCCGCTGGTCGCCACACAGACGCCCACTTTGCCAGTCGCCCTGGCATAGCCGTCGGCGGCATGCGCCGCTCCCTGCTCGTGACGCACCAGAATATGTCTCAGGTTGGGATACTGGGGGAAAACGTCGTAGAGTGGCAGTACCATACCACCCGGAAAGCCAAAAATAACTTCTACACCTTCTTTTAGCAGGCTCTCACATAGAATCTGGGCACCAGAAAGCTTCATTTGCACTCCCCCGCCGGCTTAAATACCGCACCTTTGCTGGCCGAAGTCACCTTTTCCGCATAGTAGCTAAGATACCCTTCTTTAACTCTGGGTTCAAATTCAGGCAAAGCTGCCAGGCGCCTCGCTATCTCCGCCCCGCTTAAAGCCACCTCCAGCTTATAACCAGGAATATCAATCTTGATAATATCGCCGTCGGCCAGTGCAGCAATCGGCCCACGGCTTGCTGCCTCCGGCGAAACGTGCCCGATAGCCGCCCCGCGTGTCGCCCCAGAAAAACGACCGTCAGTGATTAAGGCCACCTCTTTATCCCGCCCCATACCACTCAGCAATGAGGTTGGCCCCAGCATTTCCCGCATACCCGGCCCACCTCTGGGTCCTTCGTAACGGATGACAACCACCTCACCCCGAGCAATCTTACCTTCCCTGATGGCTTTGCTTGCTGCCTCTTCTGAGTCGAAGACCCGGGCTGGCCCTTGGTGCACCATCATCTCCGGGGCTACTGCCGCCCGTTTAACCACTGCCCCTTCAGGAGCCAGGTTGCCAAAGAGCATTGCCAGCCCACCCTGCGGTGAATAAGCCGTCTGGGATGAGCGGATAACGTCGTTATCCATAACTCGCCCTACGGCAATGGTCTCACTTAGTTTATTACCGGTAACTGTCATCTCACCGAGATTTAACAACCCCTTTAGCTGTGCCATCACTGCCGGGATACCGCCTGCCCGGTCAAGGTCTTCAAGATGGTGGTCTCCAGCTGGCCGGAGGCGGCAAAGGGTCGGTGTACGCTCGCTAATCTTATTTATCTCGTTTAGAGAAAATTCAATGCCAGCCGTTTGGGCTACCGCCGTAAGATGCAGCACTGAGTTAGTACTACCGCCAAGCGCCATGTCAACGGTATATGCATTTTGCAGAGCCCTCCGAGTAATGATGTCACGGGGGCAGATATTAGCTTTATGCAGCGCAACTACCTGTTCGCCGGCAACCCGCGCCAGCATACGCCGGTGAGCTTCAACTGCCGGGATGGTGCCGTTGCCCGGCAGCGCCATACCTAGGGCTTCCAAAGCGCAGTTCATGGTGTTAGCGGTAAACATGCCGGAGCAACTACCGTAGCCAGGGCAAGCAGCCTCTTCCCAGCGTGCCAACTCCTCCTGGGTCATTTCCCCTTTAGCAACCATGCCGACGGCTTCCGAAAGGGAGCTATAGTCAAGTTTCTGCACCTTGCCGTCAGTGACAAGACAGCCTGCAAGCATGGGACCACCGCTAATGAATACCGACGGCAGGTTGAGCCGCAGAGCAGCCATTAGCATGCCTGGAATAATCTTGTCGCAGTTGGGGATAAAAACCAAGGCATCAAAGGCGTGTGCTTGCGCCATCACTTCAACCGAATCTGCAATCAGTTCACGGCTGGGTAAACTGTATTTCATGCCAGCGTGCCCCATGGCAATACCATCGCAAACGGCAAGAGTATTAACTTCAAAAGGTATGCCGCCAGCCGCGCGTACACCTTCTTTGGCCGAAGCCGCAATTTCGCGCAGGTGAATATGCCCCGGGACAATCTCGCTATAGCTGTTAACAACGCCCACGAAAGGCCGGTTTATTTCAGAACTGGTTAGCCCTAGAGCATGAAAAAGTGAGCGGTGCGGTGCCCGCTCCAAGCCTTTCTTGATGATGTCGCTCCGCATAACAAAACCTCCGAAAGCTCCGAAACAAAAACCGTCCCAACTACGGGACGGGCGGTAAGACCGCACAAAGGCTGAATGTGTGTTGCTATTATGACTTAAACCAGCAATTTATGTCAAGGGTTTTGCAGCTTTGTCCGCTTGGGTTCGATGACCACCCGACGCCCGTCGCCAGTTCCAATGCTGTGTGTGGTCACATCCGGGTCTTCCGCCAGCTCAACGTGAATGATGCGCCGCTCGTATGGTGTCATGGGCCTCATCATGTAGGCTTCTCTCCGAGAAACTACCTGGTCGGCAAGATGGCGCGCCATGCTCTGCAGCGACTCAACACGGCGCTGCCGATAGCCTTCGATATCAATCGTGATTGGCGCTTTTACCTTGAGACGATGAGATATGATGGTGCGGACAAGGTACTGGAGAGCGGCCAAGGTCTGTCCACAGCGGCCAATCAAAATTCCTAGGTCGTCACCCTCGACGGTAAGCCATATCTGGCCACCTTCAGCTTCCTTAATGTTCACCGAGGCTTGAAGGTCAAGCTGGCGGAGGAGATTTTCCAAAATTTCGCAGGCGACATTGGCGACTTCGGCCTGGGTTGAAGGTGGGACAACTTCTTCCCCAGCTTGGGGAAGACTGACAGTTATCCTAGCTTCACCGAATTCATCAGTGGGTTCTTTAAGCACGGTTATTATTACCTCATCACGGCTTACGCCGAGTTCCTCCAGAGCCTTCTGAACGGCCTCTTCTACGGTCTTCGCGCTTATCTCCAGACTTCTCATTAGTTATCTTATCCTCCTTCTTGGCAACTTCCCCAGTGCCAGCAGGAAGCTCCCTTGAAGAGCTTTTTTCTCCAGCAACCACCTGTGCCCGCCTCGGTACGAGGGCTCCCCACCCGGTCATAAAATACTGCATGATAATGCGTATTAGCGTAGAAACAAACCAGAAAAGGGCTAGCCCGCTTGGGAATTGCACAGCCATAAACCCAAATATTAGCGGCATCATCCAGAGCATCATCTGGCTCTGTTGCTGCTGGCGGGGGTCAGCCGAAGGCGGCGTGACCATCTTTTGCTGTACCCACATCGAGGCGCCCACCAGAATGGGCATAATCATTGCTACATCAGGCTGAGCCAAATTCAACCAAAGGAAACGGTTGCTCAGTGGCACGGCAGCGTGAAGCATCGACCAAGAATAAAGAAACTGGGATAGTTTAATTAGGGACTCCGGAGCATCACCCAGAAGACTAATAATCGACTGATAGAGCGCATACCAGATTGGCATCTGGATGAGCATCGGCAAAAGGCAGCCAACCGGATTGATGCCTGCCTCTTTATAAAGCCTCATCTGCTCCTGAGACAGCTTCTGGCTATCCCGCGCATATTTCTTTTGCAGTTCGGCCAGCTTCGGCTGCATTTCCTGCATTGCCTTGGTGGAATCAATTTGCTTTTTGGTAAGAGGGTACATTACCAAATTCACCACTATGGTGAGCGCAATGATTGCCAGCCCAAAACTACCGAAAAGGTATTGAGTGAGCACGATGAGAATATTTACCATCGGCCCAATCGCAATCGTATTCCAGAGCCCGCCCAAGCTCATTTAATTATCCAACCTCGATTTATCGCTTAAATACACTATGGCTTCCCGCCTGTAGCTACTTCCCCAAGGGGATGCTCAAAATACTAACACCCGTGCTAGCTCTCACCGCGTAAAGGGTTTCCGGATTCTGGCTATGAATATAAATCACGTCATTACTCAGGGCTAGAGGAGCATTAACTTTACCCGTGATACTAGCCCCGAATTCGCTGGGCTGATACCGAGCGGTATCTAGAGCCCACAGTTGACCAGTCTGACTCGCAAATATTACGCTATCCCCGCTAAGCACCGGTGCCGCCACCAGCGGCGCACCCAAGTTACTATTAGCCAAGACAGCCCCGGTAGCCACATCGAAGACATAAACCATTCCGTCCATGTCACCAGCGAAAACGGCGTTACCCACAACCAGCGGCTTTGCCCAGAACCAACGTTTAGCCTGAGCCTGCGAACGCCAGGCAAGCTGCCCAGTTGAGGTATTAACGGCATAAAAATAGCGGTCAAAAGCGCCAAAATAGGCTGTACCTGCCGCAATAACCGGCGGGCTATTGATGGCACCACCGGCAGCAAAATGCCAAATCTCAGCGCCGGTATCAGCATTAAGGGCATAGAGGTAGTCATCCATCGAGCTAATGTAAATGGTGTCATCAACCAGAACCGGCGAAGCCCAGACCTTGCCATCGGCACTAAATTGCCATTTCTTCGCCAGACTCACCGCATCAAGGGCGAAAACTTCGCCCTTTGAAGTACCAAAATAGACGTTGCCTCGCCCCAGCACTGGCCCTCCAACAATATTACCTACCGAAGCGGTTTCCTCAGCCGGATACCTAGCCTTCTCTAACCCATTACTATAGATACGCAGGCGACCATCATAGCCGCCAACATACACCATATCACCGGCGACGGCCGGCGTCCCGTAAATTGCGGCTGCGCGTGCCGTCGCGGTACAACCGAGGGCATTTCTCGGAGCCGACTGCAGAACGGCAACCGTCCAGCTACGCACTCCCGTCTCAGAATTAATTGCCATCAGGTCCCCCTTTTCTGAGCCAACGTAGAGTATGCCGTTATAGATAACCGCCGCCGAACCACCCCCGATTACAGCGCTTTGGGCACAGCCCAACAACAAAACTGCCAGCATCAGAAGCAGCCCAACCAGAGCCAAGGCTCGTCTTTTAATGTAACTCAAAAACTAATAAACCTCAGTTTCATCTAAGGCACCGGGTCATACCCACCGGGGTGAAAAGGGTGACACCGGGCAAGCCTGGCAGTACCAAGCCTTACCCCCTTAATAAATCCGTAACGCGAGATGGCTTCGTAAGTGTACTGAGAACAAGTCGGCATAAAACGGCAGGACGATGGCAAAACCACGGAGATGGTCTGCTGGTAAAGTCTAATCAGCGCCAATGCCAGCTTAGTCATTCTTCTTAACTGATATTCCAGCGCGTGACAGTAGGCTAGCCACCGACTTCCCGACCTGAGCATAAGCCGCACCGGCGACGCTGGGTCTCGCTATAAAGACTAGGTCCCAACCAGCCTCAACCTGAACCTGTCTCAGACTCTCCCTAAGCAACCGTTTTACCCGGTTTCTGATCACCGCACTGCCGACACGCCGACTGACCGAGATACCCATACGAGATAATGCCAGACCGTTAGACCGCCACCTCAATATGAGATATCCATTAGCCAGAGAGCGGCCTTCCCGGTAGACCAAGGTATATTGCGCCGGTTTTGTAAGGCGACTTTCTCCCCGTATCACGTCTTATAGCCACTTTAACAGTTGGAAAGCCGCTTAGCAAGCAGTTTTCCACAAAGAGGATAATGCCAGAGGCTAGACGACGGTCAATCTTTGGCGACCCTTTAGCCGCCTAGCTTTTAAGACTCCTCGACCACCACGGGTGCTCATTCTCGCCAAAAAACCATGCTTCCGCTTGCGGGGAATCTTTTTCGGCTGATAAGTCCTTTTAGGCACATTCGCTTCCTAAAAAATCTGCCTGGTTGAACTACCAGTGCAGTGCCCCTATCGTTCTATAAAGCGTTACCCTGTGTGGCTTCATCTTTAGCTGATTCAGAAGCCACTTCCTGTGCAACAACTGGCTTAGATCTCACTGGCCGCTCAGCTTGCGATTCCGGCTCAGTCACCGGCACGGCCACACTGGTCACCGTGCCAGTCACACCACCAAAACGGACCTGCTCGGGTACAAAGGGCAATAACGCTAGGAAACGCGCCCTTCTGATTGCTCTGGCCAGCATCCGCTGGTGCCGGGCACAAGTGCCCGTCCGGCGGCGTGGCTCGATTCTGGCCCGGTCGCTGATGTAACGACCAAACTTAGCAGGATCTTTGTAGTCAATTGAGGTCACTTTATCCCGGCAGAAAAAACAAACCCGCCTTTTCGGGGGATAACGGCTACCGGACCACTTCGGTTTCCTCGGCCTGATTGACGCGCTACCTGTTACCACAGTCTAATCCACCTCATATCTAAGAGATATCTTCCGGTTCCCAATCGGCTAAACCATCGGCCGCCTTATCCTCTGGTAAAGGCGCCGGACTCTGCCGGTCAAGGAAGGTCACCCGGTTGGCGATTACCTCGGTACGGTAATGCTTCTGGCCATCCTGCCCTTCCCAGGTTCGAGTATGAAGTCTGCCCTCGGTATAAACTAGCTTACCCTTAGCTAGAAACTGATTGCACTGCTCCGCTAGTTTGCCCCAAGCCACCACCGTGAACCACTCGGTTTCTTCCTTACGCTCACCGTCAGGGGTTGAGTAGGAGCGATTGGTAGCCACCCGGAAAGTCGTCACCGGGTTACCATTGGGAGTAAAACGCATCTCCGGTTCACTGCCCAAGTTCCCAATAATCATTACTTTATTCAAGCTAACCATCGGCTAATACCTCTTTACTCAACCGCTTTTGCTGCCGCGTTGGTACCAGCTTCTTTCGCTACTGGTCGCTTTTTAGCTTCCTTCACCCGCGGCTTGCGGATTTCCGGCCTGACGAGCATATGGCGTAACACATCCTCCGAAATCCGGAGAGTGTCCTCAAGCTCTTTCCCGAGC